>ODAI011813642.1_pt1 | contig 11247 bp, 13 predicted proteins | sample 1539321 | NCBI WGS metagenome assembly ODAI01 (sample SAMN02144231, study PRJEB22623) | gut metagenome | biome: sheep rumen | host: Ovis aries | place: New Zealand
TCATGTCCTCTTTGATCTCGGACTCAATTTCTTCAATCTGTGCTTTGATCATTTCTGACTGAAGCTTTAGCATCTGAAGCGTTGCCGCTCTGCTCTTAAACTGCTCTCTGGTCATTGTTTTTATCCTCCTCATTCTCGAAAAGATATACCTGTGCGGCGGTCTCCCAGTCGATGCCGAACATCTCAATCAGCTCTTCGATTGCGTCGAATGTACTCACTGTCCTCTCCTCCTCTTAATCCTCAGACAAGATTCGTTTGATCTCCTCGATCTCATCCGCAGTCAACCCAAGCTCAAATCTCAGAATGTCGTCTAAACTCATTGTCATGGTCTCTCTCTCCTCCTCCGGCGGCAGGGGCTTAAGCCGCCCCCACCTTTTCGACTTCGTAATGAATATCTGTGTATCCGCGCTCATAGGCTTTTTCCTGAGCTTTCGCCGCTTCCTGTGTCGCCTCTTCTCTGGTCTCATATGTGACCACTGTCTTTCTGCTAGCGAACGGCGTTGTCATAAGGACCGCGAAATTTGAACCTGTACTGAACTTCATTGCTCTTCCTCCCTCTTATATATGGGAGGGGCTTGCCGCCCCTCTTCTTATGCCGCTCTCACTCCGTCGATCACTGCGTCTTCCGGAAGCTCGTTCCCGATCATCTCTTCTGCAATATCAAGAGCTTCGTCTGCGTCTTCCGCTTCGACGGTCACAAGATCTTCAAATTCTTCGGAGTGCCAAGAAATCACATATTCTTTTGTCTCTTCTTCCCCTTCACATTCAGTGAAGTAGCTGTCAAACATGTAATCGTAGTGCGCTTCTTCCAGTCTTGCGAATTCGTATCTTGTCATTTTCTTGCCCTCCGTGTGGTGCCGTGCTTTCTTTAACTGTCTATAGTATAATCTGAGTACTCAGATATTTCAAGATGGGATACTTGCCAAAAATCTAAGTACTTAGACGGTAACTTTTGTGCATTTTATCTGAGTACTTAGACTAAAAGTGCAAGATATCCCTATTACTCTTGCCACGACAAAAAGGGCATGATACTATTTGAGTACTAATATCAATGGGAGGGGAGACTATGCCGAAAAGCAGAAGTGAAATAAACAGAGACTATTACCAGAAAAAGATGGAAGAAAGCAAGGGCGGGTACAGTCAATATCTGGAAGATAAAAAGCAGAAACAATTGAAATTAACACTTTCTTTGGAAGAGTATGAAGCAATTCAGAAGTATTGCGAAAAAGAGGGAATCAAAGCTCAGAAATATATCCTCGGCCTGATCCGTGAACATCTGGGAATCGGGGAGGGGGGTATTAAAAACCCCTGAACCGGCCCCGATCTCAAGAAATGTATAAGCCGGTCATTTTGAGCACTGACCGGAAAATCTGCGACTCGATAAAGAAATAAGATCCCCGGCCGCGAGGCCAGGGATCCTTTTTTCTGCGTAAAAAAGCAGCCAACGCCACTGTAGGGGGGTACTGACTGCTTTAGGGGTATAAAATGCATAGAGGCGATCTATGCAGGCATTATTATAGCTCGCAAGATCATACTTTGCAAGCAGTGTCGGACAATTATCTTTATTTTTAATATTTATTATATTAAATATTGTTTTAATTATATATTATTGTTGCTTCCATATTTTATATTTAATTCCATATCATATTGAATGTTCTATTTTTAAATGTTAGAATCATAATTAATATAAGAATTATCAGAGGTGATCATTATGGCCGTTACAATAGCTGTATCTCTTCAAAAAGGCGGTACATCCAAAACTACAACCGCAGAAACACTTGCTGCGATATACGGAAGCAAAGGCAAGCGTGTGCTTCTGATCGACATGGACTCACAGCAGAATGCTACCTTTATAAGCGGTGTCACCCCCCAGAAAACTATCTCAGATGTATTTAACGGTGATGCATCCATAGACGAAGCGATATACCATTCATCCCATTACGACATACTTGCCGCCGACGAATATCTGGCAAATCTGGAGCGCATTGATGAGCTTCCGGTAACCCTTCTAAAAGATGCCTTATCCCCGGTATACGATCGCTACGATATGATCCTCATCGATACACCGCCTGCGCTTGGTAATCTGTTAAAAAACAGTCTTTACGCTAGCGATTACGCGCTTATTCCGACCGATGCCCGTCCATTTTCACTTAAGGGACTGGACGCACTTGAGCCTACTCTGGAAGCAGTCAGAAAGGTCTCTAAGCATTTCCGGGTGCTCGGAATTGTCCTGGTTAAATACAATGAAAGAACCGTACTGAACAGACAGCTCAAAGATTTATTAGCTGAACGTGTAGAAGCGATGGGCACTGTATTATTTGACTCACGGATACGGGAAGGTATTGCCGTCGCGGAAGCACAGGCTATGCAGATGAGCCTGATTGACTATGCCCCAAAGAGCAATCCCTGTCTGGACTATATCGCTTTGGCGGATGAGATACTGGAAAGAATGGAGAGGTAAGCTATGGCAAAGAAGAACTTCATGGCTAATTTAAAGAAGGACACACGGACGATGGTTCTGGAACACGATCCGGAAAAGATTTCTACACCAGCTCCTATACCTGTCCCTGATCCCGTTGAAGAGGCTGCACCTCTCAAGGAAAAGAAAAAGCCAGGACGGCCCAAGACTAAAACTGAGCCAGAGAAAACCATCAATATCTCTGTTCCGGTTAGTCTTCTTGCGCAAATGGAGATAGCTAAAGCGAAGCATGGAAACAACCTCACCAGATATGTCAACGCTGTGATTAAGGCTGACATAGAAGCACATTTCGAGGAATATAAAACCATATATAATATTTTAAATAGTTAAAAATATATGGTTAAGGTGTCAAAACACCATTTTCAATGTTAATCTGAGCCATTCCCAGATCATTTTCTGAACTGGATTGGCAAAGAATAGTTTTCTATAGCGGATGACTCCTTGTCACAAGGGTATCCTATCCTTGATTTTCATCCGATTACCGGCTGAAGGGCGCAATTATCCCTATGACGTTGCAGGTAATGCCGTACCTTGACAAAGTTATAAGCCATCGCCTTGAACTGGATGAAAGTTCTTGTCCTGATCAGTCCATAGGTTGGGATATCGTCGATATGATATTTTCGTCTCAGTACAGAAGGAATTCCCTCAATGGCGTTTCGCATATGGGTGAGCTTCCGGTATTCTTCAGTGGATAACTTATCCCGATATTGAGCTCGCTGCATCATCCTTTTGGATACATGGACTGCAAAGTTCTTTCTCTGTGGCTTCGCCTTGCAGGCATCCCTGTTTGGACAGTTTTCACAGAGGTTTTTCGCGAAGAGTGCACGGCAGGTGTCTTTCTTCGGATAGTGGGTGGTCTTAATCGGTGCATGGCCTTTCGGGCAACTCAGCACCTGGGTTCCTTCCTCGTTAAAAGTAAACTGGGCAAAAATCGGATCCGCTTCCGGCCCGCTCAGGCTGGTCGTAACCAGTTTTATGTTCTTATCCTCTGCAAGATTTTGGTTTTCGACCCCGCCATACGCGCCATCGGCAATCATTGTTTCGGGATCAACATTGTTCTTCTGGTTGATGTAATCCTTGCAGAACTGGCTGTCGCTGTAAGTGTTCTGTTCCGTACGGATCCCTGTTATCAGGCTTCCTTCCTCACCGACCGTTTCGTTGACGTTTACGACATAGCCCTTGTGGCTCTTCCCGGCCTTGCTTCGGAAAGTTGCATCTGGATCGGAAGGATTTTGAAGGCTGTCTGGCGTTATTGCCTTCTTATCCTTTGGGACGACTCCGCCGTCCTCTGCCCGGTCAGCCTGTTCATACAGAACCCGGATGAGAAGCTGATATTCTGGCATTTCATGCCAGACATCTTCAGCCATGAGCCTTTTTACTGCCTCCGCTTCCCGGATAACCTTCTGAAGCCGTGGTTCAACATCCTCACCTTTGCAATAATAGATGGTATCATTGAAGTCTTCTTTTTCCAGGTAGTGCAGAAGATCCTGTGTGAGAAGATCCCTGAGGCCGAGACGGTCGATCAGTTTGATGGCATTGGCGGTAACCTTATAGATGATCTCTAACCGTGACATGCTCTTACAGTGGGATGCAACCATCAGGCTGTCCATACGCTTGATGTTGCTATGGAGATTCATGTACTCACTGTAAGTCTGAGTCAGGCCCTCCATCTCTTCATCAAGGAGGTCATGCCCTGTTTTCAGGGCGTAATTGTAAATACGCTCCCGGAAACGGCTGAAAGTCCGGTCGCTGACCGGCTGCTCTTTACATTGAGTACTGTGTAGAGCATACTGATAACGGACATCGCAGCAGATTGCCTCCAGAAGTTCATCATCACTCAGGTTCCCGTTCTCCTTCAGTATCAGGGCACCTATTATGAAATTGACCGGAGTGTTCGGCCGGGAAGCCGGGTTATCATCATATAAGACGGAAAACCGTTCCTCATTGATCGCAGGGAAAACTATCTCTGCAAAATCTTTGCACCAGGAGTTCTGGACGATCTTCTGGACTCGTGGGGTCAGGTTTAGATAGCTGTCATGCAGTGTCATCCGTTGGCAATTATTAGGCTTAAAAGACATGGCAAAACCTCGCAATTCTGATGTATGTATTATATCAGATAATGCCATGTTCATCGAGGCTTTTGTTGCCCGGAAAGCTTATAACTACAAGGATTTTTGGCCGTGGTTTCATTCAGGGATCCGGCCTCATAACCCAACAACATCGCAATTTAAAGAAGAGTGCTACACAAGTGCTTTTGACACCTTAACCAAAAATAAGATGAAAATTATTGAGGGGATGTTACCATTCTTTCCTTCTGATTAAAAAAGCTGCACCTATTTATGTTCTCCAAAGAGTTCCTCTCATCAAAGTGGTCCTGGCTCCTCAGTTATAAACCAAAACTCACATTTATATGGATCCACCACAGATCTCCAATCCGGATAAGGATTGTTTGGGCACTGGTCTAAATGTCTTTCTTTGTCCTTAAATACGCGAACCATAACGGTAGCACCACAAAATTGACATATCCACGGGACAGGCGCATCATAGGTCACGCCGCCGGTAACATGATCCAGTAATTCATCTTTCAGCTTTTCTTTTTTCATTGTAAACATTCCTCCTAATAATCTGCTTGTTTTATTCCTTCAGCAGTTGTACTTTCCATTTTATAATCTTCACCACCGGATCGGCTTTTTAATTCGTCACCTCTTTAACGCATTCTGTTCCCATCCCGAGCATCTCACAAAGCTTTACGGCATCCTCATAAGTTGAAACGTACATTTTCACGTTTCCTTTCTTCGCTTTGGAATAGCCCTCGATACAGTAATATTTGCTTGCTCCTCCGACACCGCCGGTAACTTTTTCTAGATCCAGTTCATCATTTTTTATCAATCCCTTTGCCATTGTTTTTCCTCCTCGCCCAAAATACCTCTTTTACTATTATACGGATTAGAACGTGATTATCCACGGAGGAAGATATAAAACGCGCTGTTCATCCATCCTCACTATCCGTTAAAGCAAACATAAGTGTAGCTGCATGAAATACCTTGTAGACCAGTTCTTTTGGAGATAATGCCACATCTGAGGGCGTCTTCTATTTGAGACTGGGACTATAGATAATATGCATTGCTATGTTGCAGATGAGTCATTGGGCGCAAGAGAGACGGAATATTACGGATGCTGAACAAGCGCTACCCTAATCAGTGGAACTAATCCGGAAAAATCCGATTCTGCCATAATTAAACAATTATTTATGTTTTAAACATTAATTATATTATAAATATTGAAAAATAACCAAGAATTAGAGTGGCTCTTCCATGAGACACTCTTTTTTTGCTTTTTAATGGTCCAAAATAGCTCGCAAACCCGCTAAATATCACTGAACGGTAAATTTTACCGATCAGGAACGGTAATTTTTACCGCTCAAGAACAGTAATTTTTACCGCTCAAGAACGGTATTTTTTACCGCCTAAATAGATCCACAGAAATACAATCCATAAAAGTAGATCCATCTATCTATCCTGCAAGAAGGATTGACGGAAGGAATGATAATCCGTGTCGACTGCGCAAATTTTCATTGTCTACCGTTGACACAAAGCTTCTGTGGTAATATTATCTACTACAAGGGTTAGTATCATTTGTAATGATCTTTCCCTAAATAAGGGGAGGTGAATAGACGTGGGAATGAAAAGGCTCAATGTCCCGATAGATGAAGCTCTGCATCGGGAGCTTAAGGTCAAAGTAGCTGAAAAAGGGCAGACAGTGACTCAGTTTGTAACCGATTGCATTATAGAGAAGTTACAGAGAGAGAAGGAGACAGAGAAGGATGAGTAATGGCAGCAATACCGCTGCTGAAAGTAAATCCTTTATTGTGGTCTCTCCGCTGAAGGAACGACTCTTTGTCAAGGTTTACCATGACTTTTTGGACTCGGACTACCTAAGCGGAAAAGAAAAAATCATCTTCATTCTTTTGAAACGATATCTGGATTTCAGCCAGGACTCAGGCGGATCAGCCGGAGAGGTTTATCCATCGCTAGCGACGTTAAGTAAACAGGCAGGAATGACGGAGAAAAGTGTTCGCACAGTTATTCAAAGTCTTGCTAAAAAGGGAGTATTAAGCGTGAAGAGGCAGGGTCTGTCAAAGCCCAATATCTACACGATATATGACTTCCCCGAGTTGTGGGCGGTAAAAGATAAAGATGAAGCGCTGACCATAATTGAAAAAGAAATACCGTTGGCAGCTATCAACGAGCTGGAGTCGCGAGGATACACAGTTATCCCGCCGACAGGAGTACAGATCCAGACAAAAAAAGAGCTTCCATCCGACACTCGCCAAAGCCCGGACAGAAGCACTTCTTTTTCGGAATTAAATATTGTTAAAACTATAAATAATATTAGCGTACCCGATATCGAAAGTCAAGAACGTTATTCGTTGGAGGAGATCCGGGAACTTTATGACTATCATGTATTAATAAGTGACGGTCACTATAGCCCCAGTGATATCGATTCTGTTATGGACATTCTGTATGATGTTCTCAATACCACGAAAAGAACTATCAAGGTTGCAGGAGACGATAAGCCGGCAATGACAGTGATTGGGAAGCTAATGAAATTGACATATGATGAGATCGGCTACTCAATCGAGAAATTCAACAGTGTAACTGACCGTATAAGAAGTCCCAAAGCGTATATGCTCACGATTCTCTACGGGGCGAAGGAGCAGATGCATTTAGACGTTAACAATCAGGTAAGGCATGATTTTCAATAAATACGGCTGGCGATGCGGCGATCGTGTCGCTGGCCATTTTTTGTAAGGACGCAGATCATGGGAAAAGCTAAATCAGAGTATGAAGTGGAGCTGAAATTCATAGAGCGCCTTGAATCGATCGGCTATCAGTATGCCGATCTGAGCAATTACGACGATGTGCTGAAGAACTGCCGGGAACAGCTTACATCATTCAATGCGGCGAAGCTGAAGGAAGCGAAGGGATCCGCTGATTTTACTGATGCAGAGTGGAACCGTGTCCTGATCCATCTGGACAACCACTCTGTCTATGAGTCGGCGAAGCTGCTTCGGGATAAGTATGTCCTGACTCTGGATAACGGGAAGACGGTTTATCTGGACTTTTTCTCATTCGATACGGACAGGAACATTTATCAGGTGGCCCATCAGATCACTATGGATCCTGCCCATAAAGATGATGTTTCCTACAAGAACAGATATGACGTGACCGTGCTGATCAACGGCCTGCCGCTTATCCAGATTGAGCTGAAGCGCCCCGGTGTCGAGATCAACGAGGCCATCAATCAGATAAACCGGTACCGCAAGTTCAGCTTTAAAGGCTTGTTCCGCTATCTTCAGCTGTTCGTAGTCTCCAACTCTGTGCAGACAAAGTATTTCTGCAATGAGAACGAGATGTCCGGCGGCATGTACAGGCCGATCCTGAAGTCACTGGTTTTCTTCTGGACGGATGCCAGGAATAAGCGGATCAACACTTTGGAGGAGTTTACGGCAGAGTTCTTCCGGAAGGCGGCCATTACGGAGATGCTTGACAAGTTCATGGTCATCAAGTCTACGGAACCGATCCTGATGGTCATGCGGCCTTATCAGATATACGCGGTGAAGGCGGCTCGGAAGAGGGTCCTTGAAGCGAATCAGAACGGATACGTCTTTGCCTGTACCGGATCCGGCAAGACGCTCACATCCTTCAAACTGGCACAACTGCTCCGTGATGAACCCCGGATTGACAAGGTCATCTTCCTGATCGACCGTAAGGATCTGGATGACCAGACGGTTGACGAATACAACTCCTTCGAGAAAGACTGCGTGGACAACTCAGATAGCACGTCCGTACTGGTGAAACAGCTCAAGGATTCCGACCGGAAGATGATCGTTACGACAATCCAGAAGATGGCTAATGCCGTGAACTCCAAGCGGTATGAGGCACTGATGGACTCTTTCCGTACCAAGAAGGTGGTCTTTATCATTGACGAGTGTCACCGCTCCCAGTTCGGAAAGATGCACGCGGACATCGACAGGCACTTCCAGAAGGCGAACTATATCGGATTCACCGGTACACCCATTTTTGAGGCCAACAAAGGGGCAGACGGCAGAACTACAGCGGACATATTCAACGCCGGTTACATGCCGGACGGAACGCCGCGCGAAGCCTGCCTCCACAGATATATGATAAAAGACGCCATCGCAGACGGGAACGTTCTGCGCTTCTCCGTGGAATATCAGCGGACGCTGTTTGCCCATAGCATCTCCATGAAGGGGATCGATCCGGAACAGCTGGATGACCCTGAGTACTGCAAGCGGCATGGCATCGATATTGACGGCCTGTACCACGATGACGAGCGCATCCGGAAAGTTGCGGAACATATCTTTGAGCACCATAAACAACATGTGCACCCGCAGGGACAGGACATTTACACGGCACTTTTCGCTGTTGATACGATCAAGACCCTTGGGAAATATTATGACGTCTTCAAAGAGCTGAACGAAGCCCGCGATGAGGATGACCGCTTCAGGATTGCCGCCATCTTCAGCTTCGGCGCTAATGAGGACATGGACGGCAAAGGTGATGAGCACTCAGCGGAGCTGCTTTCACGCTGTATGAAAGACTACAACCAGACCTTCGGGACGGCCTACACCATCGACAACTTTGACGCATACCGCAAGGATATCACCAAGAGGATGAAGCAGAAGGATATTCCTCAGGTTGACATCCTTCTCGTGGTCAACATGATGCTGACCGGCTTTGACGCGAAGCCCCTGAACACGTTGTATCTCGACAAGAACCTCGTCTGGCATACTCTGGTGCAGGCATACAGCCGTACGAACCGCGTGGATAAGGTTACGAAGCAGTTCGGGCAGGTGGTTACGTACCGGAACATAAAGAAGTGGCAGGATGACGCACTGCGCCTGTTCTCCGGAGACGGTGATCCGAATGAGTATTTACTGGAGAACTACGAATATTATGTCCAGAAGTGGATCAATCAGGATCCGATTCTGAGGAAGATAACGCCTACAGTAGAGGATGCCGGACACCTTCAGAGCGAAGACGAGATCCGGATGTTTATCATTGCATTCCGCACGATGGTCGGTACACTGGCAACGCTGAAGACCTTCTCCAAGTTTGATTGGGCTGATCTTGCCGTTGTACTGGATGAGGATGAGTATGAAGGCTATAAGTCATGGTACCTGAACTATAAAGACCAGGTCTCGAATCCGAATTCTAAAGTACCGGTTCCCGTGGACATTGACTTCGACGTGGAGCTGGTGCGGACTGACCGGATCAACGTAGTCTATATCCTGAATCTGCTGAAATCGGTCAACAAGGCCGGAAAGACTCCGGAAGAGCGGGAGGCAGATCTTGACCTTATCCTGCGTGAGATCGAGCGCTCCGATAATGAGTCCCTGCGCGCGAAGAAGGATATCATGGCGGACTTTGTCAGGACGCAGTTCTATGACCTGGCAGAAGATGCGGACATTATGGCGGCGTTTGAGGAGTTCATGAAAGAACACGAACGGGCTGAGACGGAGGCCTTTGCTTATGAGCATGGTATCTCCTACGATACGGTTCACGAGATCATGACGGAATATATCTTCAACGGCAAGGTTTCCGATGAGGAGATCCGGAAACGTCTGATGGCGTATCATCTGGGGCTTTTGAAGATTACGAAGCTGACGAAAGAAATCAGGAGCTTTGTCAGCACGACATATCTGAAGTACAAGGCGGAGGGAGAATAATGGCGATTGACTCTAATAAACTTCAGCAACAGGCGGCGGATCTGTCCTCGCAGCTGTGGGCAATAGCGGATGATCTGCGCGGCGGCATGGATGCCAACGAGTTCCGGAACTATATTCTGGGGACGATCTTTTACCGGTATCTGTCCGAGCGTACAGAGATGTACATGGAGGAAATCCTGAAAGAGGATGGCCTGACCTATGAGCAGGCGTTTGCGGATGAGGATTATAAGCCCATCGTGGAGCAGTGGTCCCTTGAGCATTTGGGATATATCATCCGTCCGGAGAACCTGTTCCGTGAGCTGTACCGGCGAATTGTGAAGCCGAACGGGGACGCTGACAAGTTCTCTGTCGAGGATTATGAGAGAGCCGTGAACGAACTGAGCGGTTCAACTCTAGGGCATAAGTCTGAGAAGGCTTTCGAGGGCCTGTTCAACGACATGCGCCTTCAGGATACCCGTCTCGGAGATACGGTTTCTGAGCGGTCGGAGAAGATCGGAAAGGTCATTGCCAAGATCGGCGAGATCGACATGAACCTGCAGGATCAGCAATTCGATGTTCTGGGAACGGCCTACATGATCCTCATCGGTCTCTTCCAGTCCGGCGCAGGCAAGAAAGGCGGAGAGTTCTTCACTCCGACAGGACCCTCCAAGCTGTGCGCGACTCTGGCCACACTGGGGTTGGATGAAGCACGGACGGTCGGTGACTGTACATGTGGATCCGGGTCCATGCTCCTTGAGACGCAGAAACACCTGACAAAGCAGAAGGTTGGCCATTTCTACGGACAAGAGAATAACCCGACCACCTACAACCTTGCCCGGATGAACATGCTGATGCACGGCGTGGATTACCAGAATTTCGACCTCTACAAAGGGGATACCCTCACGAATGACATGTATGGCGATGAGCTGAAACTGACAGTGCAGGTTTGCAATCCGCCATACTCCCTGAAGTGGAGCGCTGACAGTAAGTTTCTGGATGATCCACGTTATTCTGGCGTGGGCAAACTGGCACCGAA
>ODAI014616594.1_pt1 | contig 11247 bp, 7 predicted proteins | sample 1539321 | NCBI WGS metagenome assembly ODAI01 (sample SAMN02144231, study PRJEB22623) | gut metagenome | biome: sheep rumen | host: Ovis aries | place: New Zealand
AGCATCGCCCATGTGCCAGAATCTGTGGAGTTTGAACTCATAGTCCTCGATATCGATATCGCCGTCGCCGTTGTTATCAGCAACAGTGTAGCCGTTCATATCCTTACCATTGTAGTAAGCCTCAGCCTCCTGATACATCTTATCCTTCTTGTAAGACTCACGGATAGAGCTGAATGTAGCGTTCTGACCGAGCTTAGAGCCATCAGGCATTGTGCCGGAGTAAGAAGAAGGAATGTAAACCTTCTCGTCGAATACTCTGTGGAGGCTTCCGTTATGGTCAGTGAATGCGATACCGATCTCGTCACGGCCCTTGTTGTACTGAGCAGAGAGGAGGCGGTTAGCAAGATAGAGACCCTTTTCAGCTACTGTTGTGCCTTCCTCATACGCATACTTGGAATCAACACCGTTAGCAGCAGCATAGTAGATAAGTGTATTACAGAGTGAGGATACGCATCCGATATCGCCCATACCGTAGCCGGTGATTTTGCATCTGAGGTTGGAGTTAGCTGTCTCGCTGTATGTACCTGTCCATGTGTCAGGAGCAACGGAGTAGTCTGTATCGCTCTTGCCCCAGTCAAGGCTTGAAGGAATAGCGTAAGCCATCTTGTTTCCGTCATCGTCAACATAGTTGAATATCGTCTCCCCCCCGACCCAGCCGATCCATCTCTCAAGGAGCTTCTCAAGAGCGGTCTTGAGGTCGAGTCCGCCGAACTTGATGTCAGTAGCCTTATCGCCGTTTGTGCAAACGTCGTAGTAGAGCTCAGCAAGACGCTGTGTTGACCATACCTGGTTACCGATCCAGTGGTTTGAACCCGGGTCAGCGTAAACAGGGTGAGGAACGTAAACCATGTCGTAGAAGGTCGGATATCCGGAAGGATACTTCTCATAACGGCCTCTGTAGGAGTTTGTACAGCCGCCTGCGAAAGGACCGTCAACAGACTGGAGCCACTGGTACATTTCGATCTGTCTCTGGAGAGACTTCTTGTAGTCAGCAGTTGCGTCAGCACCGGACTTCATACCAGCATTGATCTTGCTGTCATAGATAAGACCGTAAGCAGCAAGCGGGTTCTGGTAGAACTGATGTGAGTGCGAGCAGCCGATCTGCCAAGCCCAGTCATAGTGACCGCCGTAGAAGGTATCGAGAGCTCCGCCCCATGATGTATACCAAGCCATGAGGAAGTGCTGACCGTCGAGACCAGAGGACTCAGTGTGGATGTCCTGGCAGCCGATCTTCTTATAGTACTTATCGAACATATCGTTACGGCACTGGTCACCCATCTTACCAGCGAGAGCTGAAACGTCACCGGTGTCTACGCCGTAGCGGTTTGCAAAGTATACAGCCTGGATAGCACGATCCTCAGCGTCAGGAGCGTTTGTGAAAGCATACTGCTCAGGAACGCTGTCGCCGTTGAAGATGCCCTTGATACCGGTAGAAGAATTACCGTACTTGAGTTCTTCGATACACGGATGAGGAACTGTCTCGAAGCAGGACTCCTCCTCACCGCGCTGGAATGTATTGATGAAAGTGAACTTGCCTGTGCCAGCACCAGGTGTGCCGCCGCCGAAGCCATACCAGTCATCAACGTCAGCGAGCCAGTGCATGAGGTAGTAGCCCTTCTCGCCGCTGTATGTGCTCTTGAAGGAGTCATACAGGGGGTTGATAGCCTCTGCGCCTGCGCCCTTGATCTGAGTTGAAGGATACTCATTAGGTGTGTCCTCTTCCTCAGCGGTATCAGCCTTCAGTCTCTGCTGGGTCCAGATCGTCTCGTACTCGATATCTGTTCTGCCGGAAGCCTTTGACCAGCCAGGGATGATAGCCTCAAGGGTATTCCAAGCCTTCTTGAGGTCGTTAGAGCCTGTAATAACGCCCTTCTTAGCAAGAACGTCGTGCATAGAAGCCATCCACACGATGTAGGACATAGCCTCAGAAGTTGTCTCATGACCGTAGTCAGGAGCCTCAACTACCATTGTTTCAACAGCGTGGTAAGGGATTCCGAAGGAATCGCCGTTTGTCTGGCTGCTGAGGTAGCCGTTCTGGACACCGTTTGTGATAACGTCGTCATACAGTGACTCGAACATTGCAGCATAAGACTCATTAGCCTTGTTCTCTGTAGCATACTCTGTTGCAGCGCTTGCAAAAGTCGGAACGATAGCAGTAGCTGCCATGCTTGCAGCGAGAACAGCAGAAGCGAGAGCCTTTGTCTTTTTGCTTATCATTTGTTTTTACCCCTCTCATAAAATATTTGGTTTAAAAGTGGTTTGAAAATGGAATTTACCGTACCCGCTGTGCAGCAGCCGGCACGCATACGAAAATACTTCGTACACTGTGTGAGGTTCACGAAACATACACACAATTCTCAAACTATTTTCAAGATAATTATATTCCACATTTTATCCTATGTCAACAGTTTCGGAGTTTTTCATTTTGGTCAAAATAAGATTTTGGTGCAATGCACACACAATCAAAACCTTTTTTGTGCATTTTGTCTACCCGGTCAGGAGGAGCCAAAAATCGTTTTTGAATTTTTTGTAAACAGATTTTTTTGTTTAACTTGGCTTTCCAACATTCATCTCATGTACAATTAAATTTCACATAATTCTCACACATACGCGATACTATTTACCAGTAAGTCATAAAGAGCCGCTCATGTTGAAGAACGTCCGTTTCTGCTTATTTAACAGTTTATTCATCAATCGTTCATGAAATGTACATATTTTTTTGAGATAATGAAATAGTATGTTTTTTATACAGGATGATAATTCGCAACATTTATATTATATGAAAGGAGAAGCTCATGATCACTATTGAAAATCTTACGAAGTACTATGGCTCAAATCGTGCTGTCAACGATATAAGCTTTACAATAAACGATAATGAGATACTCGGATTCCTCGGACCAAACGGCGCCGGGAAGTCCACCACCATGAACATGATAACCGGCTATCTGCCTATGTCCGCCGGTAAAGTCACGATCAACGGCATTGATATCTCCCGCGAACCCGTCAAGGCTAAGCGTGATATCGGCTACCTCCCGGAGATACCTCCGGTCTACCCCGAAATGAAGGTAAAGGAATACCTCCGCTTCTGTGCCGGCCTGAAGCGTGTCCCCTTCAGCGAGCGCGGCGACGAGATCGACCGCGTTATGAAGCTCCTCAACATCGTTGATGTCAAGGGCAAGCTAATCCGCAATCTCTCGAAAGGCTACAAGCAGCGTGTCGGCTTCGCTCAGGCGCTTCTCGGCGACCCGAAATTCCTTATCCTCGATGAGCCGACCGTAGGTCTTGACCCGAATCAGGTGATCGAGGTCAGAAACCTCATCCGCAGCCTCAAAAAAGACCACTCGGTTATTTTCAGCTCCCATATCCTCAGTGAGGTCAGCGAGGTCTGTGACCGCGTTGTCATCATCAACAAGGGCGATATCCGCGCCATCGACACCATCGGCAACCTCGAGAGCTCCTTCTCGACCGGGCTCGTTCTCCATATCAAGACTAAGGGCGACAAGAGCACTGCTGCTTCCATAATTGAGCTTACCAGGGGCGTCAAGGAGATGCTCGACATCACAGATGAGGGCAGCGGCATCTTCTCCTTCACCGTCCAGCTCGAGGGCGATGCGGACGAGATCCGCAGCTCACTCATGACCGAGCTCATCAAAAACAACGTCAACATCCTCGAGATCTTCACCGACAGGCCAAACCTCGAAAACGTATTCATCGAGCTCATCAACCGTCCCGTCCAGAAAACAAGTCTGCAGGACCTTCTTGCTGAAATGAGTCCGGCTGACAGCTCTGAGGAAAAATCCGGCGGAGACTCAGAAGAAAAGGAGGATAATTAAAATGTTTCCTATTTATAAGAAGGAGCTGCACTCGTTCTTCCTGACGCCCTTCGCCTATACGGTTACGGCGCTTTTCCTGCTCCTGTTCACCTATATGCTCTCCACGAAGGTCGCTGACCTTGACAGTAACGTCGCAGTATTCTCTTACACAGAAATTTTCTACAACTCGATCATTTACTGCATCTTCCTCATCCCTATCATCACTATGAGAACGTTCTCCGATGAGCGGAAATTCGGCACAGAGGTACTGCTCATGACCTCGCCGGTAAGCGTGCTTAAAATAGTTATCGCAAAGTTCCTCGCAAATGTCACCGTTTTCATATTTATGCTCGCCGGCACTGTGATATTCCCGATCATCACCGAGCATTACGGTGAGGTCGTCTACAGCCAGCTCAGATGCGCTTACATCGGTTTCTTCTTCTGGGGAACGATGTTCATCTGCGTGGGTATGCTCATCTCATCCTTCACCGAGAGCTCTATCATCGCCGCTATCATCGGCGAACTCGTAATGTTCCTGTTCCTGTTCCTCGACGACTTCTCAAGAACTGGCTTCATCTCGCAGTACCCCAAGCTCCAGAACTTTCTGATGTCGTTCGCCGCACAACCCAGATTCGCCTATTTCTCAGCAGGATTCATCAGACTTTCCGATCTTGTGTTCTTCATTTCCGCAATAATCGTGCTCCTCGCGTGGACATACATATCCATTGAGAAGCGCCGCTGGAAGAGGGGGTGAGCCGCATGAAGGACAAAAAATTCAACTTTTCCGGCATTGTTGCCTTCCTGCTCGCAGTTCTTGTGCTCGCAGTATTCGTGCCGGTGAACCTCATCGCCGATATGAAGGATAAGGTCTATGACCTGACACCCGCAAAGCAGTACACACTCAACTCAAAGACCAAGGACCTCCTCAAAGAGACCTCGGACAAGCATATTGACATTTACCTTCTCCTTGAAAGCCTCCAGCTCGTCAAGGACGACCCCGATACGCTTGCACTCTACCACACGCTCTCTGAGCTCAAGTCCCGCGATAATATCACTCTCACCTGCTTCGACCCCGATAAGGACCCCGAGCTCACCAAATCGCTCGACCCGACAGGCACTCTCACCACCTCACGCGGTGATATCTTCGTAAAGTGCGGTGAGGTAATCAAGAGAGTCCCCGAAAAATGGGTTTACCAGTATACCGAATACGCCGGCAACAGACTCAGGGTCTATGCCGGTGAGGAACTCATCGCAGGTGCTATAAAGGTCTGCACCTCCGGTTCACTCCCGACTATGTACTTCCTCACAGGCCACGGCGAAAAGACTATTGATGATTCTTATGCCTACTTCGCCCGCACCCTCCGCACCGACAACTACTCGACCGAGAGCCTCGACCTTGATGAAGCAGGCGCTATCCCCGGAAATACAGCCGCTATCTGGCTCATCGGCCCCCAGACCGATATCACTGAGAAGGAAAGAGACCTGCTCCTTTCCTTCATCGACAACGGCGGCTCAGTCTCCATGCTCATCGGTCCCTGCGAGACAGAAGGACGCTTCCGCAATATCGAAAAGGTGCTTTCTACCTCGGGTATCGAAATGGACTACAACTTCGTTACCGATACGAATCCCACCAACCAGCTTCCCGACCACAACGACGTCCAGAATCCTGCTTATTTCCGCGTTATGTACCCCTATGCAACAGACGACTTCACGCAGGATCTTACCACTCAGCTCAACGAGAGGGTAAATGAGGGCATGACTACCGCTGCTATCTTCAATACAAGAAGCTTCGGTCAGCTCCCGGATGACCAGTACAATTCCGCCAATTACGAGGTAAGCTCCATAATCAGAAGCATCAGCGACGACAGCGGCTACTATACCACAAAGAGCACTCCTATGGGCGGCGACGAGAATACTGCCGACTTCGCAGAGACTACACTCAACGACAAGAACCTCTACCTCGACTTCGGATTCTACTCATATAATATAGTATCCGGCGGAAAACTCTTCGTAATGGGTACAAGCGACATCATCGACCCGGACTGCCTCCCCAACTACTCTATTGCAAGCTCAACTCTTGCGATTTTCGCCAATACATGGCTCTACGACAGCAACGTCGATATGGGCATCGGAAACAAAGCCAATGCCTACGATACAATGGTCTTCAAGAACGCCAAGGAGGCTAAGCGCGTTATGGCACTCACCGCTATACTCCCCGTTTCTATACTCATTTTCGGCGTTCTGGTATGGCTCAAGAGGAGATACGCATAATGAAAAAACCAATAGCTGCACTTGCTGCGCTCGTTGTCGCGGCAGGTGCTTCCGCCGGAGCTTACTTCGCCGCTAAGAACAAGAAGGACAAGGACGACAAGGCTCAGGCTGAAAAAGCCGCCGACAATAACCTTTTCAGCTTTGACAGCGATTCTATAAACAAGGCAACGTTCACCTTCGACGGAGATACCTATACTGCCGAGCTCAGAGACTCCGTATGGACACTGACCTCCGGCGGCGACTTTGCTCTTGACCAGGATTATATCAACAACGTCTGCACCTATATGAGCTACCTCACGGCAAGTACGAGCTTCCCCGCAGACGACAGCAAGACCGCTTCCTATGGACTTGACAGCGCCGGTGTGATCGAGCTTTCAGACGGCACTCAGTCCTATAAGATCAATGTCGGCGGTATCAGTCCTACCAACGATTTCTACTACGTCACCCTCGACGACAGAGACAAGGTCTACGCTGTAAGCTCGCTCTATGGCAGCGTCCTCAAAACAAGCCGCATGATGCTCCGAAGCAAGAACCTCGTCCCCTACGAGGACTACAATATCGCACAGATAACTCTCGAGCACGGCGGCGAGACGGTCTATGACCTGACATATGACTCCGCGGGCGGAACATGGTCGCTCCCGCCTGAGTATTCCGACTTCGCCTTTGACCAGTCATCGGTGGATTCCATAGTTACCGTAATCACAAGACTAAAAGCGTCCCTCGAGGGAATGCGTGAGGAGGCCCCCTCAGACCTCTCGGTATACGGTCTGGACAAGCCGGAATATACCGTAACAGTGCGCGGACTTGACGGCACTCAGCGGACTATCCTGATAAACACAAAATACGACCAGATCAAGAATTACTCCAGCGTTTACGTCAAGGAGACAGATCAGGTAATGATAATGCTGACCGGCGACTTCTCACTCGTCGATAAAACTCCCTACACCTTCATAGTCAAGGAATTCACAAATATCGACTACGGCTCAGCTTCGCGCATAGAGTTCACTCTCGGCGATATAAGCGCGGACTTCGAGCTCGATACAGAGGCTGGCAGCGGCAAACTCAACGGCACCGGATTCGACCTCAATGACAGCAGCATAAAGCTTGCGATCCAGAACATCGTCGCTTCCGTCGGCATCGAAAGGCTCACCGGTATCGACATTGAAGCAGAACCGGACGTAGAAAATATGCTGCTCAGTGCTCAGCTAACCGCAAAGGACGGCTCTTCCCTGAAATATGAGCTTGCAGACGCCGGAAACGGTCAGTGCTATGTTTTCAAGAACGGCAAATATACAGGTGCTCTTGTGAGCGCAGAGATACTCAGCGGAAAGAATTCGCTCGCCTATTTCTACGACGAATTTCTTGAAGCAGCAAAGATGAAGTAAAAAAGCGGCATTATGCCGCTTTTTTTGCTGCCTTTCAACGATATCCCAGCTGTGTACGATAGTCTTACGCAAAGAATTGCGGGATATTATTCTGCACAGCGATAATTCTCCCGTCAGGTATAAAGCACTAAAATATTTACAACAAAATATTATTTTTCATTGCATTCGTCCTGATTATAGTGTATAATGTTAATAATAGATTTAGCGTATACATTATTTCATAATTTTTGGAGGGATATTATGCATAACGGTACAAAAAGGCTTGCTGCCTTCATCACAGGTCTTACGGCCATCCTTTCGTGCGCTTCCGGTATGGCTCCGCCAAGCAGCAATAATACCGCTGATGCCGCTTCATCGAAGATACTTGCTTTCCCCGGCGCTGTCGGTGCGGGTAAGTATACCACCGGCGGCCGCGGAGGCGAGATCTACCACGTCACAAACCTCAACGACAGCGGAACAGGCTCGTTCCGTGACGCTGTAAGCAAACCGAACCGTATCGTCGTATTCGACGTAAGCGGAACTATCGAGCTGAAGGGCAATATCATCTGCTCCGATAACATCACTATCGCCGGCCAGACTGCTCCCGGAGGCTCCGGTATCACCCTCAAGAACTACAAAATGGGCATGGGCGGCGACAACATCATCTGCCGCTATATAAGCTCGCGCCCCGGCCCCTACGCTTCCACAAGCTCAGGCAACGACGCATGGGGCGGCGCAAAGGGCTCACACTCAATCATTGACCACTGCTCAATGGGCTGGACTACCGACGAACAGTGGGGACTTTACTCAAACAATGAATACTACACGGTGCAGTATTCAGTCCTCGGTCCCGCCGACTCATGGGGAGGACACTCAAAGGGCCTCCACGGCTTCGGCATAATGATGGGCAAGGGATACCTCACCTTCGACCACAACCTCATCATCCACAACGTTTCACGAAACTTCCGCGGAAAGGTCGTCGGTCAGGAGACCGCCGACTTCACCAATAACGTCATCTACGACTGGGGCTACCAGACTGCCTACGGCACCATTGGTCATCTCAACTACGTCAATAACTTCCTCAAAGCAGGCAATTCCACCACCGGAGGCTACCACTGGATGTATGTTGACAGCGGAACAAGTCCCCAGAACTTCAAGGTTTACTGCGACGGCAACAAGATGCTAAACAAAGACGGCTCCGTTCACAGCATCACCAATGACAACTGGTCAGGCGTTACCCTCAAGACCGCTATCGGCATCACTATGGACGACCTCCACAGCTACTCCCCCTTCCAGACCGTTGTGGACGGCGAGGACCTTTCAACTTCTACGTCCTGCGAGAGCGCCGATGCTGCCTTCGACCATGTTGTGAGCTTCGCCGGAAACGGCATATCCCCCGGCAAGCGTACCGCTATCGACCAGCAGTGTGCAAGCGAAACAAAGAACGGCACCGGTTCGTGCTCCGGTACTGCCGTATACGACGAATCAGAGACCAAGCTCGACAGCTACAATATAAAGTGCGGCGTGACCTATACCTACCCCGACGCGGTTCTCCAGAAGGAGATAACCGATGCCGATAATGACGGAATGGACGATACATGGGAGCTCGCAAGAGGTCTTGATCCCAGCGATCCGACCGATTATAAGGGCGACTACTGCGGTCAGGGCTACATGAATATCGAATACTATATCAATGACCTCACAGTAAATTCCTTCCCTGAGGGTGTTGTTGAGCTTTCTCCCGAGGCCGCTGTTGACCCGATATCTGCTTTTGAAACTATAGAGGCTGAAAGCTTTACAGCTCAGGAGGGTATCCGCACCGAGGATACTGCCGGCGGCGGACAGAACATCGGCTTCGTCGAGAATGGTGACTGGATGATGTTCCGGAAGGTCGATTTCGAGAACGGTGCAAGGACCTTCAAGGCGCGTATGTCAGGAAATCCCGCGACCATTGAGCTTTATACCGGAAGCATAGGTACAACTCCCGCAGCTAAGATAAACTTCCCCGGAACGTCCGGATTCAGCGACTATCAGGACTTCGAGTTCAATATCCCGACGATAAGCGGCACTGCTAACCTCTACCTGAAATTCACCGGCGGCGAGGGCTACCTGCTCAATATGGACAGCTTCGCCTTCGGCAAGGAAGCTATCCCGCTGAACGGAAATCTTTTCAAGGACGTTCAGGTAAGTGAAAATGCATACCCTACGGTCTGGGCAATTGCACCGTCTGCCGCTGTTGGTTCAAGGATATTCGGCGACAGGGATTTCACAATTTCTGAACTGCAAACCGGACTCGAAGGTGCTGAGATCCTCCTCACAGCCTGCGATGCCAAGAATATAAGCGGTGATACAGCTACCTTCACTGCCGGTAAAGATATGAAGCTCATTGTCGGCCTTGATTCGCGCGTGGAAAAAGCTCCCGAATGGTTAAGCAGCTACACACTTATGCGGACACTCCTCAAATCGTCAAACGATGTTACATTTATGGTCTACGAAAAAACTGTCAAGGCTGGCGAAATAATAACACTCGGCAGCAACGAACAGTCATATATGTGCGTAAACTTCGTTGTTCTCGGCGTTCCTGACGTAAGTGAACCGGAAGCTCTCACAGGTGATGTGAATATCGACGGCAGCGTTGACCTCGCGGATATAGTAACGCTTTCCAACCACCTTCTCGGCAGAAAGGCTATGACTGCCGATCAGGGTAAGCTCGCCGACATGAACGGCGACAACACGGTCGATGTGTTCGACCTCATACGCCTAAGACGCGCAGTATTCACTGCGTGATCTCCCTCCAAAACGGCGGCTCTTTACGGGCTGCCGTTGTTTTATGTGTGGCCGATGTCAGACCCCCGCAAAGCATTCCGGACAAATCAAAAATTTAATCATTGCGAATTATGAGCAGGTTTTACAGATTTTTGAGATATCGGATATCAACAAAGGGCTGTTTGCACAAACTTGAAAAAATTGCAAAAAACCTGTTGACTTAATGAGAAGCATGATGTATAATATAATAAGGTTAGCAAGTCCTAACCTTATTGCGCTCAATTTTATAAGGAGGAATTTATGATGCCGCTTTCACTTGCGAACATAGGAGAAGAATACACTATCCAGAGGCTCGGCGGAACGCCTGAGGTCAAAAAGCACCTCGAAAACCTCGGCTTCGTTTCCGGCGGTACTGTAAAGGTCGTCAATACCGTTGACGGTAACCTCATCGTGAACGTCAAGGAGGCAAGGATCGCTATAAGCCGCGAAATGGCGCAGAAGATCATGGTCTGAGCCGCGGCGGAGATTTTTTTAAGGAGGATAAGTATGACTCTCAGAGATGTCAATATCGGCGACACCGTCACCGTTAAGAAGCTTACCGGAGAGGGCGCAGTCAAGCGCCGTATCATGGATATGGGACTCACCAAGGGCGTGCAGGTAACTGTCCGCAAGGTAGCTCCCCTCGGAGACCCGCTCGAGGTCACAGTCAGAGGCTACGAGCTCTCTATCCGCAAGGCTGACGCTGCTATGGTAGAAGTGCAGTAAGCCTGATTTTTTTGGAGATTGGTTAGTTTGGACTAATATAGTTAGAATTTGCTAATAATTATTGTTCCGGCTGACAGAAAGTGAGGATAATTTCAATGAGTATCAGAATCGCGCTCGCAGGCAACCCGAACTGCGGCAAGACTACCCTCTTCAACGCCCTGACAGGCTCCAATCAGTTCGTTGGTAACTGGCCCGGCGTTACGGTGGAGAAAAAGGAGGGCAAGCTCAAAAAACTCGACGGCGTGGTCATCACCGACCTGCCCGGTATC
>ODAI011668952.1_pt1 | contig 11246 bp, 7 predicted proteins | sample 1539321 | NCBI WGS metagenome assembly ODAI01 (sample SAMN02144231, study PRJEB22623) | gut metagenome | biome: sheep rumen | host: Ovis aries | place: New Zealand
ATAGCCTTTCTGGTTCGTCAGCACCTTATTCAGCAGGGTTGTCTTCCCTGCGCCCAGATAACCGCACAACAGCGTCATCGGAGTCAAGTTCTTTGCCATGTCTCTTACCTCTGAAAAATGTCAATAGGGCCAGTTCCAACAGTCCAGCAGACTTTTGAAGCTGAACAAAACGCACCTCAAGAAGCGCAATGCACCGAGGTCTTTGAAACCAGCTCAGCTCACAATATACTGCTTTTCCGCCAAAAAATCCAGCACGGCAGAAAGAAGCAGGGATTCAGGCTGAAAGCCGTAGTTCTTCTTAAAATAAGCAGAACTTTCCCTTGCCAAAAGTCCATTTATGGCCGATACTAAAAAGAAGAGGGTTTTCCACTCAGCGGAACGCAGGCTCCCGCAACGAGCGCAGTATTCCTGCATAGTCAAGGAGGATGGTAATTGGCAAGCAACAAAAAAAACGGAAGTCTCAGCATGTCTATCATTTCGGTGATGATTCTCATCATCGTCACCCTGAGCGTCCTGCAGGTCTTGATTTGCGTCAGGAACATGAAGAAACAGCTTTCAGAAGAATATGAAGACAACTTCGCCATGCTCACAAAGTCGAACGCGCAGCTTATCTCAGGCAAAATCGCCGAATATACGAAGCAGCTGCAGGTCTACACCACGCAGGACATCCTCCAGACCGGAACAGACGAGGGCATCGTCGCATGGCTGCAGTCGCACGCAGAAATCAGGAGCAGCGACTTCGACTACGTGGCGTATGTCGATGCGGCCGGAAACTTCGACGCCGACAACATGTCCCACACGACCGTCAGCGACCGCTCCTACTTCAAGGACATCTTCCAGAAGGGCATGGACGCCACCATCGACGACCCCGTCAGCTCCAAGACTACAGGCAAAACCGTCATCCATGTCTGCAAAGCCGCAAAGTCCGGCGGCAGAACCATAGGATTCTTCAACGGAATCGTCAACATAAACACCATCAGCGGCCTTGTCAGCAATATCCGCATCGGCGACACGGGCGTCGCGGCGCTGCTCTCCAGCACAATGGACGTGGTCGCATCCTCCGGCGACCTTGAGAAGATGACGGCTGACGTGCAGGCCATAAAGACGGAGCTCGCCAAGCTCAGCGGCAACAGCAAGCAAGTCGGCATGATGTGGGCAAAGGACTCAAAGGGCGAGAGCGTGTTCTACACCATATCCGCCATCGAGAATACCCCGTGGCTCATCCTTATGCAGGTTTCACGCGACCAGGTCTACGAGACCGCGATGTCCATCCGCCTGATTATGATAGCCGGCGCCGTGCTGCAGGCGCTCGTCCTTATCTTAATCATCGGCATTGTATCCAGCAGGGCACTCAAACCGCTCCAGACGGTAAAGGAGACCATCCAGGGCATCGCGAGCGGCAACGCCGACCTCACAAAACGGGTCGTCCTTGACCACGAGCACAAGAACGAGATTGGCGACGTGGTGAAAGGCTTCAACATGTTCAGCGAGAAGCTGCAGAACATCATCAGCTCCCTCAAGCATTCAAAGGAAAAGCTCGTGCAGACAGGCAACAGCCTGCACGAGAGCGCCGGGGAGACCGTGGACGCCATCACGAACATCATGGCAAGCATCCACAACATGGGCGAGCACATGGAGAACCAGACCGAAAGCGTCACCCAGACCGCAGGCTCCGTGAACCAGATTGCATCCAACATCGAGGAGCTGAACAGGATGATAGAATCCCAGAGCGGGCAGGTCACGCAGGCATCCGCCGCCATAGAGGAGATGATAGGCAACATCCGCTCGGTGGACAGCTCCATCACAAAGATGGCAGGCGCCTTTGAGGAGCTGGCAGGAAAGGCGATTTCCGGCGTGCAGAAGCAGAGCGACGTGAACAAACGCATCGCCTCCATCGAAGAGGAATCAAAGTCGCTCCGTGAGGCGAATTCCGTCATATCCAGCATCGCCGGACAGACAAACCTGCTCGCGATGAACGCCGCAATCGAGGCCGCCCACGCAGGCGAGGCCGGCAAAGGCTTCTCTGTGGTCGCCGACGAAATCCGCAAGCTCTCGGAGACATCGAGCGCGCAGTCCAAATCAATCGGCGACCAGCTCAAACGGATTACGGCGACCATCAGCGGCATCGTCGCCGCGTCCAACGAGGCCGGCACCGCGTTCTCCGCAGTCACGGAAGGCATAAACGGTACGAACAACCTCGTGCAGGAAATCAAGATGGCTATGTCGGAGCAGGAAGAAGGCTCCAAGCAGATTACGCAGGTTCTGAGCGGCATGAACGACATCACCGGCCAGGTGCGCTCCGCTTCGGCAGAGATGTCCCAGGGCAACAAGGCTATCCTAGAGGAAGTCAGCAAGCTGCAGCGGCACATGGACACGATGCGGCAGGACATGGGCAAAATGACCGAGGAAGCACAGAGCATCCAGCAGACGGGGAACTCGCTCGCAAACCTTTCGGGGGAAATGGACGCCTCTATCAAGAAAATCGGCGACGAAGTGGATTTGTTCAAGGTATAAGAAGGCAAGTCCCCAAGCCGCACGCTGCGGCAGGCAGAGCAGGCTCCGGAAGGAGCCTGCTTTTTTTCCGGGCTGCCACTGGACTTTATGGCAATTCCTGTGTATCTTAACAGGTGGAGGTACAGCAATGGCAGTACAGGTAAACGAAAGCAATTTTAAGCAGGAAGTGCTGGACAGCACCATCCCCGTCCTCGTGGATTTCTGGGCGCCATGGTGCGGCCCCTGCAAGATGATGGGTCCCGTCATAGAGGAAATCGCCGAAGAGCAGCAGGGAAAGCTCAAAGTCTGCAAGGTCAACGTCGACGACAATCCGAACCTCGCGCAGCAGTACGGCATCATGAGCATCCCGAATTTCATCGTGTTCAAGGAAGGCAAGCCCGCCGGGCAGACAGTCGGTGCGGTCGGCAAGGAAGCGCTTCTTTCCCTTGCGTGAGCTCTGCCTGAAATGCCTGCGCCCCAAGGAATCCTGCTACTGCAGCAGCATACGCCCCGTGGAAGCAGGCATCAAATTCATCTTTCTCATGCACCCCAAGGAAGCAAAACGGCAGCGGACGGGGACAGGGCGGCTCGCCTCGCTGTCCCTGCCGGGCAGCGAAATCCTTATGGGCGTCGATTTTTCCCAGAACAAGCGGCTGGAAAGCCTGCTCGCTGATCCGCAGTATTACCCCGTGCTGCTCTACCCCGGCAAAGACGCGTGGACGGCAGGGACGGAAGGCTTCCGGGATGCCGTCGGCAAACGGCAGCTGCTCGTCATCATCGTCGATTCCACGTGGGCATGCTCCAAAAAGATTCTGAAGCTTTCACGGAACCTCGCCCCGCTCCCCCGGCTCTCATTCAGCGGCGCCTACCGCAGCATATTCACGTTCAAGCACGAGCCCGCGGAATACTGCGTCTCCACCATAGAATCGTGCTACTACCTGATACAGGAGCTGCAGGCGGCAGGAATGGCGGCACGCTCCGCTGACCCGGAGCCGCTTATGGACGTATTCAAAAAGATGGTGCAGTTCCAGCTCCGCAAAGAAAACGAGCGTATCGAATCCGGGCAGCCGGGAAGCCACGCCTACGACTGGAAGTACACGCGCCGCCGCGACATTCCCACTTTCTCCTGAGGAGGAAAAGCGTGCCGAGGCAGAGCGTGCGCGGCGCATGTCAGCGGCTTTTCTTTGCGGGACGCGCGCTCCTGACGGCGACAGACCAATCCGCCGCTGACGATGCAGGAGACGCAGCTCCGGAGCTGCGGTACTCCTCCAGCAACGCGGCGCAGTTCCGCCGCAGCAGGGAGCGCGTGACGGCGGCGCTGGTGATGCCCTCCGCAAGGAAGGCGCTCTGCCGGGAAGAAGAGGGCTGTCCGTCCGCCCCTGTCCAGACGCCGCCGAGGAGCACCTCCTGCGCCATCGCAGCATAGGAGGCATCCCAGTCCCCGGAGGCCTTCTCCGGCACCGTATACAGCAGGGCATCCGCCACGGAGCCGTCGTTCTTGTTGCGCAGCACAAGGATGTCCGAAGGCGCAAGGCGGCTCTTCTCGTTCTCCACCCAGAGATCCCATGCAGAGGCAGAGGAATCAGCCGCAAAGGATTCGTCCATCCTGCCGTTCACCTCGTCGATCATGCCCTGCTGCGCATAACCGCTGCCATCCTTGGCACGCATCTTGCGCAGGTGCACCGTCACAGATTCCCCGGCGCGGACTTCCATAGGCGGCAGGAGGTACGCGCACTGCTCGCCGTCGCCCGCTCCCACAAGCTCGAATCCGGCAGTATTCCCGGATGCCAGGCAGCAGAGCCGTATGAATTCATACTGCTGCTTTTTGGACGAATAGGCGTTCCGCACCTCCGCAAGCACAAGGCGGGCGGGTCTGGCATTATAGCCGCAGAACGGAATGCTCATGGTCAGCGTATTGCCCTGCCTGTCGGCAACGACGCCGCTGAGTATGTAGCTGGCGCCGGGCTCCATCTCATAGGGAAGGCGGAATGTCGCGGCGCTGCAATCGTCGTTCCAGACAGCCTCGCAGGCATCCCCTGCCTGCGCCATCTCTTTCCGGACCGTACATTCGGCGGAAGCGGCCGGCCGATCAAATTCCAGCAGAACCGTGCGGCTGTCCGTTACGCGCAGGCCGCTGATCCGCGGGGACGAGAATTCCCCCTGCAGCAGGGAGAGCCCGGTGGCACCGGATTTGCCGGCAAAGGAGAAGGACGAGAGCAGAAAGACGGCCGCAACCATACCGACGGCCGGCAGCAGGCAGCGGCGCACGTAGCAGAGAAATTTCATACAGAACCTCCGGAAAGCACGGGACAGAAAAGAACGCCCGTGCCGCACAAGTCTTACGGGGCAAGCACGTGCCCCCGTAAGCTTTCTCCTGCCAGAGGCTGCGTTTTGCGCGCTTTTTGCGGGGAATAAGGCAAAAAAAATACCGCGGGACAGCCCGCGGCACAAAGACAAGGCAAGCGGAACGCTGGCGGCAGCCGGAACAGCTCTGTAACGCAGCCCCGGTACCCCTGCTTCCAGACCGCTCTAGTCAAAGCGCATGGTCTCAACCATGTAGCGGATGGATGTGCCGGTGTTGTCCTCCAGTGTCTTCTGCACGATAAAGACGAGCGAGCGCTTGGAGCTGTCTGTGAATATGCGCTCAATCTCATAGGAGCTTACCCGCTTGCGCTTGATGCCGGGGTTGCCGACCCGCCATGAGCTCAGGATTTTCCCGGCATCGTCCTTCTTCTGCATCTCTATGTAGAAACTGGACGTAAGGGAGTTTCCCTTTCCCTCCACCGTGGGAACAAGCTTGATATGGTAGTAGACCGGCTGCGCCTGGGTAGACGCCTCATAATCCCTGAAGACGATTTCCGTCGAAGCGGAGGAAGCCGGGGAAGAGGAATCCCGGACATAGAGCAAGTCCTCCGGGGAAGAGGGCTTGCAGTTGTATTTCTTAAGTTTCCATTCAGCTTTTTTCAAAAGCGCATCAAAGGCCTGCCGCCCGGAGACAGACACGGTGCTACGGTCGGGCTGCGTCTTAAAGACCTCTCCCGGCACAAAATCGTTTTTCGCCACATCGACTGTATATATTTCTGCCCAAGCCTGATAACTCTTGTCGGTCTTGCCGTACTCACCGAATATATATGTCTTGCCGTCAGCAGAAAAACCTATTTCGGAGAAAGCAGCGGCATCGCCGGCAAAACAAAGAAAGGCGCCCATGCAAAGCAGCGCGGCCCCCACCAGCATCTTCTTCATATAATTCCTCCCAAGAGCGCCGCAAGAAAAACGCTGGCAGCCCTTATTCAGTATCGGAACAAGAAGAAAAGTCTTTACTAAAATTTCTTCTTGGGTTATGCTTGGAGCATGACACTCAAGACCCGCAACAGAATATTCCTGTTCTTCCTTATAGTGGCCATCGCATGCACCGCCCTTAACATCGCTCTTTTTCTGCAGGCGCTGCTGGGCAACACCATCATCTTCCCCACCCCGACAAAATTCACCCGCTTCATGCGGCTTTTCTCCGGGACAGAGCTGTTCAAATACAGCTTTTACGCGGTGATCGGAGGAATCATAAGCTTTCCCGTATATGTCATCCTCGTCGCAGGATTCACGACATTCCATTTTGAGAAGACGCAGGCGCTGGAAATCATCTATTTTTATTGCTTCCTGCTGGGCTGCCTCATGGAAAGCGCCCGCCTTGTGACGGTCACGTTCAACCTGTGGCGCACGACATCCATCACATTCCTTGTCCTGCAGCGCATCACCATCGCAGGGCGGGTGCTCGCACCGATGTCGCTGCTCTTTGCGGCGCTGTTCAACGGCACCGATCAGCGCGAGAACGTGGAGCAGTACATCGTCATCCTTTTTGTGATTGCGACGCTTACCGGCATCACGTTCCCCGTGGAGACCACCAAAATAACATCGACATACGCGGCTATCTGGGGATTCAGGGAGACCTTCGCGGCTCTCTGCGCGCTGCTTATGGTGGCTTCGGTCATCTCCATGATATATACCGGGGTCACGAACAAGATGCTGGAAATGCGCCGGGAGACCATCGGCTACATCATCATGATGGCGGGCTACTACCTGCTGTGGGTAACGGACAACTATGCGTTCCTCGCACTGAGCATGGGCATGCTTCTGGCGGGAACCCTCTACTACCTGCATTCCCTGCACGCAATCTATCTTTGGAAATAAACGCGGAAGGAAAAGCCGCTTAGTTTTGAAAAGCCCCAAAGGAAAGGAATAGAAAGAGCAGCATCCGCTACGGGCATCCGGCCTTATTCCGCCCCGATGAACTGCGCGAGGCCGCCCAAAACGACGGGAATGACAATATTGTCCAGATCCTTGAGGGGAAGAAGCTCTATGAACATACCTGCTGATGCGATGACAAGGGCTAGGGCGCTATCGCCCGTTACGGCAAAGACCGCCACAAAGATGGCGGCAAAGCAGGTAAGGCTCCCGGCGGCAGTCTTGCCCTGCGTGAGGGGTATTCTGACCCGCCCGAAGAGCTTGCCGGACAAGCTTGCGAGCCCGTCGCCAAAAGCCAGCGCATAAATACCGATAGAGGCAGGGAGCGGCTTCCAGAGGAGCGCCGTCGCAATGATGCCGCAGGCCAGCGTCACCGGCCCCAGCACAAATTTATTCTCGTCGCGCTTGCGGGCGGCGGCGGCCGTAACCGCAGAGACAAGGGGCACCGGCTTTCCGTGCAGGCGGCACAGCTCAGAGAGCGAATACAGCACGACGACCGTAGCCAGCGCCACAAGAACCGGCGCATACGCATAGCGGAGCAGAAAGGGAAGCGCCGCGCTGCAGATATGTATCGACTTGCGGAACACTTCCTTCTTTATATCGTTCAGGTACTGGCGCCGGGTGACGCCGCTCACCCTGAAAAACGGCCTCACTCCAGACCTTCCTCATCATTTATCATACGAGGAATCTGCGTATAAATTCCGGGGTCATACTCGGAAATCGGCTCGGTGATGTATTTTATGTTCTGGGCGGCAAGGTTTGAGCCTTCAAGGCGAACCATCGTCTCTTGGTTGCGCGTAAGGGCATCGTACGCACGCAGGCTATCCTGCAGGCGCACGATGGATTCCGCGTTCAGCTTGCTGTTACCAGTCTGGTTCGCAAGGCGGGAAAGCGTTACGCCGAGATTGTTGGAGGCCTTCATGTAGGTGTCCACCAAATCGCCCTGATCCTCGCGAACCTGCGGCAGCATCACGCCGTACAGCCTGCGCTGGTTGTCCAGAATATCCAGCAGCTCCGTGTAGTACGCCTGGGCGGCCAGGTTGTCGTCGCGCAGGCTATGCGTATTCGCAAGCGCAAGCAGCACGTGGGTATCGCCCGGCGCGCCCTCGTGGCTCTTTATAAAGGAGCCGAGCGCCTCCGCAAAGTTCTTCTTCGTATACTGGATAAAGCCGATGCGGTAGCGGACGGACGGCGTGTCGTTCTTGCTGTCAACAGCCTTTATGTAGTTGCCGAGCGCGACGTCCATATTGCCGGAGATAAAGTAGTCTATGTCGCCCATGTCGGCATACAGTTTTCCTACGTCCTCGGTGCTCTCAAAGCCGCTGGACTCATGCTCTTTCTCAAAGATATCTATGCCTTCGCCGTAGGTCTGCTCCGCGAGCATGTACTTGCGCTCGTCCGCATAGCCTTCGCCCAGCAGACGATAGGTGTCTATGTAGCGGTAGGTGTTCCGGCGGCTGCGGTAGCGCATTCCCCGGAAGGTTTCGATAGCGCTCTTGAAATACGCGGTCGCCTTGGCGCGGCTGTTCGTCTTTACGAAATAGCGACCCATATTGTACAGAGCAACAGGATTGCCGGGCGCGGCCTTCACCGCGTCCTCCAGCAGGTTCCTGACGTCCTCGATGTTCGTACGGAGATTCTCCTCGGACGGCCGCAGGTTGCCGTAGCGCTTGTCCAGCAGATAGCCGGACAAATCGACCAGATCATCCCCCTCAAGGGCTTTTTTCTTGGCCGGGTAGAACATCTGCTTGTACTGCAAGACCTGCAGGAGGTTGTCGGTACGGATATAGTAGCGCAACTGCCGCGCAAGGTACTTGTCCAGCTGCTTGGATTTCGGGTACAGGCTCACCAGCAGGTCATACTGCTCCTTTGCGAGCGGGTATTTGGAGGCATCCTTGTCGGTAGCCCAGTCAAGGTAAAGGTCGCCGAGCTTCAGGATGCCGTCAGGGTCGTTGATGTGGTAATCGAGGACTTCCCGCTTCAGGATGCGCTCGGCCTCCTCATAATTGTACAGGTCGTTCGCCTCCATGTCCGCCCATGCCAGACCGGCAGCCTTCTCGTGGTTGAACTGCTTGACGATGCGGCTGTACATCATCCGGGCGCGCTCGTACTGCTTGTGCTCGCGGTAGGAATCCGCATACTTATAGAACCATTTCTTGACCGTGCGGTAAGAAAGCGCCCTGTTGAACCTGTCCTCGGACTGGGGATACTGCTGCTCCTGAATGAGCGCGTAGCCCTGCTTGTAGAGGCTGTTGGCACGGATGGGGAACACGATGAAATTCTTGGTCAGGATGACGATACAGAAGACAAGCGCGGTCGCCACCGTGGACAGTATGGCAAAAGGAATAATCCTGTTTTTGAGCTGGTATTCCACGGTCTTTTTGTAGGCCGCGTTCGCCTCGGCGGAACGGCGCTCAAAGTCGCGCGGAACCTGCAGGCTCACGTCCAGCTTCTTCTCAAGCTCGGCGGCAACCTGACGGGCGGGAGCCTTGCGGAGCACCTTCTCAAGCACCTCGAAGACCGCGTCATCGGTAAATTCGTTCTTTGCGACGAAATCCTCAAGGGCAATACGGACATTCAGCGGGTAGCGCTCAAGGTTCTCCAGGAAGCGCTTGTACTCCGCGTCGGTAAACGTGTTCTTGGGCCGGTCGGCATTCGCGTCCGGGGCATCCGGGGCGCCGCCGGGGGCAGCTGCCGCCGCGGTATCTTTCTTGTTGAGGTTCGCGGTGACGGTGTCAGAGAAACCGGGGATGGCAAAGTCGTCCTCGCCTTCGGTGGAAGTGATGTTCCCTAGCTCAAAGCCCGAATCGCCGCCGGAGAAGTCCACGCCGTCCATTCCGCTCGTATCGAACTGCTCCACGGCATCAGAGGCACCGTCTCCGGCATCAGGCTCATCGCCCGCCCCCATGCCGCCAAAGTCCATGTCCGCGGAATCAGGCATATCGGCGGCGACGGTCTTATCCGGAGCGGCATCGCCGGAATTGTCCAGCATATCGTCAAGCGAGAATCCTGCGAGGCTGTCGGCAGCGGATGATGCGGCAGACTTCTGCTCAGGGGCAGCAGCGGCATCCGCAGACGGCTCCGCGGAAACCGCGTCTATATCAAAGTCCTCAAGGCCGGTTCCCGCATCTACGGCAGGAGCCACGCCCTCTTCGGCCACGACGTCGTCACCCGCCGGGGCACTTTCATCGGAAGCCAGCTCGGCGGAATCACCGAGCACATCATCAAGGTTAAAGTCTTCCAGTCCAAGCCCGTCCGCAGAGCCCGCGTCGGGCGCAGCCGCTTCCGGGGCGCTTTCTTCCGCGCTATCGGACGGAACTGAGTCAAAGTCAAAATCGTCGGGGGAAAGCCCGGCATCCCCTGCTGCGGCCGGGGTCGCGCCCTCTTCGGCCACGACGTCGTCGCCCGCACCCATACTGCCCGCAGCATCGCCCGCCGGGGCACTTTCATCAGGAGCCAGCTCGGCGGAATCACCGAGCACATCGTCAAGGTTAAAGTCTTCCAGTCCAAGCCCGTCTGCAGAGCCCGCGTCAGGCGCAGCCGCTTCCGGGGCGCTTTCTTCCGCGCTATCGGACGGAACTGAGTCAAAGTCAAAATCGTCGGGGGAAAGCCCCTCCTCCGTCGTCTCCGCAGCGGGAGCGGCCTGCGGCTCAGGCGGCACCGCGGACGGATCGGGAATCTCGTTGAATTCGGCAGGCATATCGCCGTTCAGGTCTATACCGCCCTCGGAGCCCGTAAAATCCTTCTCCGCGGCCTCTATGTCAAAGTCAGAGTCCGCCTGCGACCCGGACGGGGCTGCGGCAAGACTATCGAGCTTCTTCTCAAACGCTTCCTTATGCTGCTCGCCGGAATCCGCATCCCCCGCATCGGGAGCCCCGCCTTCCCCGGCGTCCAGCAGGCTGCTGACATCAAAGTCCCCGGCCGCCGGATTCTCCTTGGCAGGCGCGCTTTTTTCAGCCTGCATAGCGGCAGGCACATAGCGCTCCTCCTTTTCAGGGACAGCATCTTCCTCTGCCGGCCCGGAGCCCATCTGAAGCAGCGCATCAAGGTCAAGATCTTCTATAGGAGTAGGCTCCGGCTCAGGAGCTGCCTCCGGCGCTTGGGCCGCAGGCTCCTCAAAATCGCTGAGATCCAGATCCGCCAGATCCATTCCCTGATTTGCACTGAGGAGGTCTGAAACATCAGGCATCTTTGGCGAGGCAGCCGCAGCGGAGGATTTTGTCCCGGAGGCAAGTTCGCCAGTAATATCGGAGAAATCAAGGGCAGCCTTCTCGCGTTCCGCGGCGGCAGCATCAGCCTGGGCAAGGTCATCCTCAGACAGCTGGGGAATTCCAGTCTGGAAATCAGCTGAATCATCAGGGACAGTAATATCCTTGGGGATAGGAACCCTGACGGGTTTCTCACTGCGGGCCGAACGAATCTTTACCTCGTCGCCCAAATTCAACATATCTGCGTTAAACTGCTTCAGCTGATTAAATCCTGGCATAACCTGTTTATTATACTCCGCAAATATG
>ODAI010330802.1_pt1 | contig 11245 bp, 7 predicted proteins | sample 1539321 | NCBI WGS metagenome assembly ODAI01 (sample SAMN02144231, study PRJEB22623) | gut metagenome | biome: sheep rumen | host: Ovis aries | place: New Zealand
CATCGCGCAGTTTTGCATTCTCATCGCTCAGCGTCTTGTTCTCGTTTCGGTAAGCAGGGAAGTCGATTTGCTCCAGAAGAACTGGTTCTATCTTATGCCAGCATAGTCTGATGCTGTCGCCTGAACAGCCCATTTCTGCACCAATTTCTGGTAAAGGCTTCCCTTTCAGGACGTCAAAAGCCACTTTGAACTCATTTTCGTCCAGCTTTTCCTTAGCAAAAGCCAACAATTTTTCGGCAACATGTTGGAAAAATCGCTTCTGACATGTTGGTCTATTCTGCTGAATAGCGAGCCTCTTAGCCTCTAAATACTCCTCTACGTAGTCTATCATGGGATCGGATTCATTAAAGTTTGCATACAAAAAACACCCGATGCTGACGCAACGGGCATATTATCGCAAGTAAGATTATCTTTGGAAAACTGGAATCTAAATCTTACAGATTTACCCCCCCAATAATATGCAACACACTGATTAAGAGGATGTTACACATCTTCTTGACTTCGGTTTGGGACAGCATTTGGCGATTGTTCATGCTTGTTTTGGGTTTGTAATCTTCTGCAAAGGTAAGGTATTTTATTGACTTCTCCAAATATTACAAGGGAAAAATAGTGGATTCAGTTATTTCAGTTTTCAGTTAAAAAAATGCATAGGGGGGCTCTGTATTAAAAGGAAGATATTATTTATATTATATATTATTTTTATATTATTATAATAATATAAAAATCTAAAGAGAGAACTATCAGGTAGGCACCTCGCAAAAATAAAACTGAAATCTGAAATCTGAATCCACTCTGAATATTGTCTTTTCAAAAAGTGCTTTTTTAGGTGTCATTTTTCGATTATTTTTTTGAAGACATTGGAAAAATTCGTACCTTTGCATTGTCAATGAAAAAAGACGAAATTTGCGGCCTAACTGGGCAACAAAAATTTCCTAGAGCGCAGGCAAGTGTTTCCTAGTAAAATCGCAAGAAGGAGTCTCGACGGCAGTAAGTAAAAATAACCAACAAGCAATTTATTAGCCATTAAAATCTTAAACACGCGCCTCAGTGGCATCTGCCAAAAGGTAAATTCGTCGAAAAAAATCCAGGAAGTCGTCGAAATCCATTTTGAACGAAATGGAAATCATCCTATCTTTGCAGCGTCAAAAGAACAAAAAATAAAATAAGATAGATATGAAACAGTTTAAAACATTTTTCGTGATGATGGTGATGATGATGACATCACAGGTGATGATGGCCCAGACGACGGTGAAGGGCGTGTTGATGGACGAGACGCTGGGAGAGGCGGAGCCCTTTGCCACCGTACGCGTGTTCAAGGCGGGCAAGACTGAGAAGCCCGTCGCCATGTTCCTGACCAACGAGAACGGTGAGTTCAAGCAGGAGGTGAAGGGCAAGGGGCGCTTCGACATTGTGTTCAGCAGTATCGGCAAGGAGGATCTGAAACAGACCGTCACACTCGGACAGGAGAACCCGCTCGACATGGGCACCTTATATATTAAGGAGAACGCCACGATGCTGAAGGGCGTGGAGATCGTAGCCCAGAAGCCTCTGGTGAAGATGGATGTAGACAAGATGACCTACAACGTGGCTGAGGACGAGGACTCGAAGTCGAACACCGTGCTCGACATGTTGCGCAAGGTGCCGATGGTGACCGTTGACGGACAGGATAACATCACCGTGAACGGCTCGTCATCCTTCAAAGTCTACGTGGACGGTATGCCCAACGTGATGTTCTCGTCGAACCCCTCGATGGTGTTCAAGAGTATGCCTGCCACTGCGGTAAAGAGCATTGAGGTGCTGACCAACCCCGGTGCGAAATATGATGCCGAGGGTGCCGCTGGCGTGCTGAACATCATCATGAACAAGCAGGACGGACAGGGCGCTCAGAGTATGAACGGCTTCAACGGGACGGTGCGCGCTTCGGCAGGCAACAAGCAGCTCGGCGGTAGCGTGTTCATCAACGGACAGCAGGGCAAACTCTCGTACAGCGCTAACGTGATGACCTCGTATAACACCCCAGGCAACACCACGACGGAAACGGAGCAGCTGCAGGACAACGGCAACAGCCAGCTGATGACGTCGGACAACGACCTGAAGACACCGTTCACCATGGGAAGTCTGACACTCGGCTATCAGATCGACTCAATGAGCGTGCTGAACCTCACAGCGCAGGTGAACTCGATGACGATGAAGACAAACGGCACCTCGATGACCACCATCAACAATGGCGGACAAGGTACAGAATTCAGCTACGGCAGTACGACGGACATGAAGAACTCGCGCACCTCATTCAACGGGAGCCTCGACTACCAGCGATTCTTCAACAAGGATCACACACAGTCGCTGGCACTGACCTACCAGCTGAACTACAGCCCCGCCAAGACGGAGATGACTAACATCTTCAACACGCAGTCGACGCTGATGGACCTGACCAACCGCTACTCGGAGAGCAAGAACAACACGACGAACCACACTTTCCAGGCAGACTACACGATGCCGATAGGAACAGGACAGACGCTGAGCCTCGGGGCCAAGCTGCAGCTGCACGACGCCACTGCCGACTCGAAATACTACCTGAAGGATGTCTACGACCCCAGCTCGAGCAGCGACTATGAGTATAAGAACTCGATCCTCGCAGGCTACGGCGAGTATGCAGGAAACTTCAACAAGGTGGGCGTGAAGGCGGGACTACGCTACGAACACACCTGGCAGGACGTGGAGTACCACCTGGGCAACGGCGAGGACTTCACGAAGAACTACGGCAGCCTCGTGCCGACTGCCAGCCTGCAGTACACGCTCTCGCAGGGCTCGAACCTCGGTCTGACCTACAATATGCGCATCTCACGCCCTGGTATCAGCTACCTGAACCCTTACGTGGACAAGACAAATCCCATCGCCATCAGCTATGGAAACCCTGAGCTCGGCGTGGAGAAGAATCACAACCTCTCGCTGGTTTACAATCTCTTCACTCCGAAGCTGATGGTGAACCTGAACCTGCACCACAACTTCGTGGACAACGCCATCTCGCAGTACAGCTTCTACGACGCTGAGAACCTGCTCAACACGACTTACGGCAACATCGTGAAGCGCCACCAGACGGGACTGAACGGCTACGTGAACTACTTGCTGACAAAGGACACACGAATCTTCTTCAACGGCGGCGTGAACTATCTTGACCTGCGCAGCGACGCACTCGTTCAGAGCAACAGCGGATGGACAGCCAACGCGATGGTAGGTCTGCAGCAGACTCTGCCCTGGGACATGAAGCTCAGTGCCTTCGCCATCACATCGACCAAGAACTATACCCTGCAGGGATGGAGCGGTGGATTCAATCTGGTGACGGCCAGCCTGTCGAAGTCGCTCCTCAAGGACAAGCTCAACCTGAGCGTAAGCGGAATCCTCGGACTGAACAGCGGCGGTAAGCTGAACATCGAGAGCGAGAATCGCGGCAAGGACTTCGTCAGCCGCACGAGCGTCAAGGTGCCCATCTACGGCGTGACCTTCACCGTCAGCTACACCTTCGGAAACTCGAAAGTGAAGACCAAGCAGCACACCAGCCGCGTAGAGAACGACTTCATCGAGCAACAGTCGCAGGGCGAAATGATCAACAATGTGGGCAGTCAAGCACAATAAACACTGGCAAGGCTTTGGTAATTCACAAACTTTTCGTAATTTTGCAGTCGTATGAAGGAATTCTTGAATGATCTTTATCAGGCTATGGGGGGAAAAGTCCTTTCGCTGTGGCTGGTGCAAGTTGCCGTGTGGGCCATCATCATACTGGCACTCCCCATGGCAACATGGCTCAGCACGCAGGATATCGGAGCTGCCAAGACTTCATTCAATGTCGTGTTTGATCTCTTAAAGTCGCCGTTCCTGATCTACTTCGCGAACTTCTACCTGTTCGGGCCCATTCTGTTCTATATCAACGAGAAGGAAGCCAAGAATTTCCGTTTCTACAAGAAGCTGGGCAACCGTACCCGCTACTGGCTCTTCGGTCTGTGCAACCTGATAGCGATTCCATTCTTTAACATCCAGTTTTTCTTGCTATGGTGCCGTCGCGACAGCATTCCCAATATGCCAGAGATGACGCCCGACATGTGGATCGGTTTCTTCGGTGGTATGTTTATGTTCTTCCTGCTCAACTGCATCGTGGCTGCCATTGCCATCGGCATTCGCCACTTCATCCGCACCGGTCAGATACGTCAGCAGCTGAAGGACGAACAGGCCAAGCATACCGAGGCGGAACTGGCGTGGCTGAAGAACCAGATCAACCCCCATTTCCTCTTTAATACATTGAACAACATCTCCAGTCTGACGCAGATCGATCCCGATGCCGCTCAGGATGCCATCGCCCAACTCTCCGACCTGCTGCGCTATGCGATGTACGAGACTAACAAGCCTACGGTACCTATCCAGGGCGAGGTGGAGTTCATGCGCAACTATATCTCGCTGATGGAACTGCGCTGTAACGACAAGACTGAGGTAAGTTCAGAGTTCAGGGTTCAGAGTTCAAAGTTAGAGATTGCCCCCCTGCTCTTCATCTCGCTCATCGAGAATGCCTTCAAGCACGGTATCAGCAGTAGCCGACCCTCGAAGATCGATATCCGTGTGTTACAGGAGGACAACCAACTGATCTTCGTCTGCGACAACACCAATTTCCCCAAGGATGATGCCGACCGCAGTGGCTCTGGTATCGGTCTGGAGAATACCCGCCGGCGCCTGGACCTGATGTATGCTGGCCGCTACACCTGGGAACAATCGCTCAATGACGATATATATCACGTTAAAATCACCCTTACACCATGATCCTCACTTGTATCATCGTCGATGACGAGCCACTGGCCGTCCGCCTACTGGAGTCGTTTGTCAACAAGACGCCCGACCTCCAGTTGCTGGGTTCCTTTACCGATTCCGTGGAGGCCATCAATGCCATCAGGGAACAGAAGCCCAACCTGCTCTTCCTCGATATCCAGATGCCCGACCTCAACGGGATGGAACTGGCCCACATGCTCCCCGAGGGCACGAAGGTCATCTTCACCACAGCCTTCAAGGAGTATGCCTATGAGAGTTATGAGGTCAGCGCCCTCGACTTCCTGTTGAAGCCCATCCGCTATAATAAGTTCATCACTGCCGTGGAGAAGGCTCGTGAATGGTTCGATTTGGAGAATCGGGGGGGACGCGGAGGTACGGAGACACGGGAGCACGAGGATATATCTGCCAGCATGACAAGCCCCGCACCTTCGACCATTTTCCTCAAGGTCGATGGCGAATACCGCCAGGTGGCGCTCGACAAGATTCTCTATGTGGCAGGGATGAAGGATTACGTGATGTTCTATCTTGAAGACCAGAAGCGGCCGCTCGTCACTCACCTGACGATGAAATCGGTGGAGGACATGCTGCCCACCTCACAGTTCATGCGCGTACACCGCTCCTATATCGTTGCCCTCGACAAGATCCGTAGTGTCGATCGCAACGACTGTATCTATATCGGTGAGGAGATTATCCGCGTCACAGAGGCCTTCCGCGATAAGTTCATACAGTACCTGAACTCGAAGTTCCCTGGCGGCAAGTAGGTTATCCGAGGAAGAACAGGGACACGCCAATCACGGAGATGACAGCACCCACGACGGCTTTCCACGTGATCTTCTGGTGGAACAGCCAGTAGGAAGGCAGGATGATAATGATCGGGGTGAGTGCCATCAGCGTCGAGGCGATGCCCGCCTCCGTATATTGCACGGCCATCAAGGAGAAGCCCACCCCCACAAACGGCCCGAAGATGGTAGTTGCCGTGGCGACGGTCAAGCCTTTCTTGTCGTGCAGTGCCTCTCGCAATGGAGTCAGTCCCTCGCGTACATATAGTAAGATACCGAAGCCGACGATACCAGCCACACAACGGAAGAAATTGGCACTGAAGGGCACCAGCCATTCTGGCATGGTGCCCGTCGGATAGTGGTCCATGCCTATCTTGCTCAGTACTAGTCCGATACCTTGGCATAGTGCTGCAGCGACGGCATAGAGCACACCGTTGAGCGGCAGTTTCAGCGACACCTTGTGGTGTTCTCCTCGTCCGAGTACGGAGATCGATATGCCAACGAGCGTCACGAGCATTGCCACGATGCTCATGGGGTTCATCTCCTGCCCCAGCGTCATCCACGCCATGATGGCAGCGGCTGGCGGGGCGAGCGTCATGAACAGTTGGCCGTAACGCGAGCCGATGATGATATAACACTGGAACAGACAGAAGTCACCGATCACATAGCCCACCAGTCCTGAGAGCAGCATCCAGCCGTAGGCCTCCATCGTACCACCGGCAGGCAGGGGCGAGCCCATCACCACCCAGAACATCAGCATCGCGAAAAGCAGGGCTAAGCCCATACGCAGCACGTTGAGCGTCAGGTTGCCCAGACGCTTGCTGCCAAACTCACTCAGCAGGGCAGTCGCCGTCCAAGAGAAAGCCACGCCAATGGAAATCAGTTCGCCTAGATAGTTCATACAGCCTGCAAAATTACAAAAAATCTGAATTAAGAATTAAGAATTATGAATTATTTCGTATCTTTGTAGCCGAATTACTAATCTGACCAGACATGAGACAACTCTTTTTCTCCCTTTTGCTGCTTGGAAGTATATTCACTGGCAGTGCCTTGCCACAGGCGGACCAGCCTGCGAGCGTCGTCGTGCCCGACTCCGTGCAGATGCTGGTCGATTCCCTGATCCGGGAACTACAGGAGGCGAAGATCCACGAACTCTCCATGCGCGATAAACTCGATGCCAGTGGGCAGACGGCCTACGAGGACTCTGTCAGGAAGGCTCTCCAGCGACAGCGTATCGACTCCCTCCGTCGTATCACGCCGGGCGTGCCTCTGGTGATTGAGGGCGACACTCTCTTCTATATCTATGCCAGCCTGGGCGGCGAGGACCCCACGCATCGCGTGCTGTCTGCCACCCGTAGGATCACGAGCATCGGCAAGAGCCTGCGACTGGCTCCTTCCGACACCCTCCACGTCTTTGAGAGTGAATATACGGCCGACATCATGTGCGGGGAAAACGTGCTGCTGCGCGTAAGCGACCTCGACGGCCTGTGGAACAGTCTCTCCCGCGAGGCCTTGGCACAGGAGCGGATGGGCATCATCAACGCGGAGATCCAGAAACTCCAGTCGCACTATGGCATGCAGGCCAAACTGCACGGCTTCGGCTGGGCAGTCTCCGTCATCATCATCCAGATTATCTTCTTCCTGCTCACTGCCTGGTTTATCCGCCATCTGCGGCAGAAGATCAGATGGGGCGCGGGCGGCAGAATCCGTCCGCTGGTCATGAAGGACTACGAACTGCTGAGTCTCCGCCAGGTGAAGCGGATACTGCTGTTCCTGACGCGCGTGCTACAGGTGGTGCTCGTCATCATCCAACTTATCATCTCCCTACCCCTGCTCTTCAGTATCTTCCCTGAGACGGAGAAGTTCACGTGGCAGATGATCAACTACGTGTGGGAGCCGCTGCGCGACATTGCCATCGCCATCTTCCACTATATCCCCAATCTGGTGAGGATCATCGTGGTCATCCTCCTGGTGCGCTGGATTCTGAAAGGTCTGCGCCATATCACCGACGCCATTGCCTCAGGAAGCCTGAAGTTTGATAAGTTCTATCAGGACTGGGCGGAGCCCACCTATCAGATTATCCGCATCTTTATCATCACCTTCACACTGGTGGTCATCTGGCCGTGGCTGCCTGGTTCCGACACGGGAATCTTCAAGGGCGTGAGCATCTTCGTGGCTGCCCTCTTCTCATTGGGATCGACGACCACCGTGGGCAACCTGATCTCAGGCATTATCATCACCTATATGCGCCCCTTCATCGTGGGCGACTACGTGCGCATCGGCGAGCGCGAGGGTGAAGTGGTCGAGAAAAATGCCTTCATCACGCGTCTGAAGGATATCAAGGGCAATCTCATCACGGTGCCCAACAACTCCATCCTCTCGCAGCAGACCGTCAATTATACGGCAGCCCTGCGCCATGGTGAGGGATCCATCGTGCACTCCGACTTCACCTTTACCTATAAGGTGCCACGCGCCACCATCGAGACCTATCTGCTCGAAGGAGCCGCCCGCTGTCAGTTGCTGCTGAAGGAGCCCAAGCCCTTCGTGCTCGTCACGGCACTCGAGGATTTCTATACGCGCTATGAGATCAACGCCTATACGAAGGAGACGGAGCGTCTCTTCGAGGTGTATTCCGAATTACACAAGAACATCATCGACGTGTTCCGCGAGCATGACCTCGACCCGACCTCGTCGCACTTCGTCAAGATGGAGGAAATCAATAAAGAATAAGAATATGAAAAAGTACCATTTCATCGCTACACTGCTGGCGCTCTTGACTATCCACTGTCCACTATCCACTGCCTCTGCCACAGAGACTATCCCCATCCGTGGTACTGTCGTCAGTCCCACCGACCCACATATCCAATATGCTGGCCGTATCAGTTTCGCCAATCCTGAGCGCCCGGCGTGGAACTTCCCTGGCATCCAGATCATGGCGGCCTTCGAGGGTACGTCGCTCAAGATGATCGCCAAGCCGAAAAGCGGCTATTTCATGGCGCAGATCGATCAGGCCGAGCCGTTCAAGGTGGCCTTCACCAGCGAGAAGGACTCTATCGTCACACTTGCCACCGCCCTCTCCGACGGCCGTCACCTCGTCCGCCTGATGTATGCCATCGAGGGCTACGAGTACTATCCCGAGTTCTGGGGCTTTGTACTCGACAAGGGGCGCCGGCTCGTCGATGGTCCGTCGTTCCCTGCAAGGAAACTCGAATTCATCGGCAACTCCATCACCTGTGGCTACGGCAACGAAGGCACGAACAAGGAAGAGCATTTCGACTATGCCACGGAGAACCACTACTATTCCTATGCCGCCATCACCGCCCGCAACCTGGAGGCACAGCACTGGGTGTGCGCCCGCAGTGGCATCGGGGCCTATCGCAACTACGGAGAGCCAAAGACGGGCTCTCCCAAGAACAATATCCAGGTACAATACGAATATACGGGCTATGCCCTGTCGCCGGAACTGCGCCAGAAGGCTGGTTTCGATTCGATGAAATGGGACTTCTCGCGCTATCAGCCCGATGCCGTCTGCATCAATCTCGGCACGAACGACCTCTCCACGAACAACTACGATACGAAGTTGCTGAAACAAGGGTATCAATCGCTGCTGAAGATGGTGCGCCAGCACAACCCGCAGGCGAAGATCGTGTTCCTCTGCGGCTCGATGCTTGGCGACAAGGAACTGGAAATTGCCAAGCAGATTCTCAACGAAGTGGCTGCCGAAGCCAACAAGGCCGGCGACAAGGAGGTCTATCGCTTCGACTTCACCCCGCAGAACGGAGACCTTGGCTATGGCAATGACTATCACCCCAGCCTTTGGCAGCACGAGAAGATGGCTGCCGAACTCACAGCCTATCTTCGCGCGCTGATGCAGTGGTTCTGATGACTACTCCGTATATTGCTTGATCAGGCGGATGAGGAGCCTGTTAAGTTGTTCCACCTCATAGTCGCCCACGGAGGCCGCGATGTGATCCAGCCCTACACCACTGTCGTTGGTCAGGAACACGTATGTGCCCCCAGTGGCGATGCTGAAGAAGCGCAGCATGAATTCCGTGTTCTTATCCACGCCGCTGGCAGCGACGGGAATCAGTCGTATGCCCTGACGGGCGCAACGGGCCACAGACTCTTGCAGTGAGGCGATGATGTCCGTCTCATGGTGGGCAGGTGCGTCGAGCAGCATGAATGCCAGACGGGTGCGGGCTTTGCCGTTCCACGACAGGTCTGTCAGCATCTTCTCCAGTGCGGTGTGCACGGCTTCGGGGTAGTCACCGCCTCCATCTGCCTGTTGATTCCCTACGAAGTCCTTGGTCGTAGTGACATCAGCGGTGAAGTCTGAGTGGCGGGTCAGGTATTCGTCACCCTCGTCACGGTAGAACAAGGCCGCCGTGCGGATGGTCTGGTCGGGGCGGAGTTCTTTCACTTGATTAATAATGTCCGTGAGGTCGTTCTTCAGGAAGTCTATCTCGTCGCTCATCGATCCCGTGGCATCCACCACAAAGGCAATGTCTGTCTGCATGTCTGGGGCTGTCGCAGGCGTCACGGCATACGTGTTCACCGTCATCTGCTCGGGTGCTTCCCATGAGGTAAGACTGGGATGGCCCTCCATCTGTTGTCCATCCACACTGATGCTTAGTGCGGAGGCTTCGAAATTCTCCTGTTGCCAAAGACCTGCCCAACAGTCGGCCAGTCCGTGATTATCAGTCACCGCCTCCCAAAGTGTCCTTATCCCGTCGTCTGTCTGGCGCTGCAGTTTCACGCTGATGCCGGCCAGTGGGTTGCCACTGGGGTCAGTCACCTTCACTGCCACGCGGTTGTTGGTATAGCACATCCAGTAACTACTCTTGTCGCTAAAGTCTTCCGACTGCATCAGTCCTGCCCAGAACGTCCAGTTGCCCAGGTCGCTCCACTCTCCGGCTGTCACCACACCAGCCTGAGTGTTACCACCTTGTCCTGTACCTGGACTGCCGCCAGGGACGCCTGGCATGGCTTCGTCAGCAAGACTTTCCGTAGGACCGCCATCTGAATAAACGTTCGATTTTTCCTCCGTATAGTCGGTAACGGCTTCTTTGCTATCATCACTCTTTGAGCAAGAAGCCAAAAACATCGTCACAGCGAACAACAATGCCGTGACGAATCCAAACGTTACTGATAATCTTTTCATATTGCATACATTTTAGAGTTCTTTCTACAGATAAAACTCCAGCAGGACTGAATCCTTGTATGACATCCGAGAAGTTTAACCTAATTTAACCCTTCCTCGCCAGAGCATGCGTCTCACCCCAGTCTCTTCCTGATTTCTTCGAGGATGCCGAGGAGTTCGGGCATCGTTTCTGCGCGGAGCATGGCGATGCGCGTCTGGCGGAAGTCGGGGATGCCCTTGAAGATGGGGGTGGCGGCGAGGTGCCGACGGGTATGCAGGATGCCTCGTTTCTCGTCTATCCTTTCAACATTGATGCGTAGCAGTTCTTCGAGGATGTCGAGTTTAGCGTTGAAATCGAGGTTTTCTCTGCTGAAGATCCAGGGACAGCCGAAGGTAGCACGACCAATCATCACAGCATCCACACCGTAGGTCTCGAAGGCCTTGTCGGCCTCTTCAATGGAGTGGATATCCCCGTTGCCGATGATGGGGATATGGATGCGTGGATTGCGCTTCA
>ODAI011607878.1_pt1 | contig 11245 bp, 5 predicted proteins | sample 1539321 | NCBI WGS metagenome assembly ODAI01 (sample SAMN02144231, study PRJEB22623) | gut metagenome | biome: sheep rumen | host: Ovis aries | place: New Zealand
CTTCCTCAACTACCTCAGGTCCTTGATTTTTCATAATTTCTACATTGTAGCCTGATTGGATTAATACACTTTCAAATAAGGCCATATGTATATCAAGCATAGAAGGAATTAAAATAGTATGGGTTTTAATCATTGATTTTTCGAATTTTGGATAAACAAAATCTTCATCAAAAGCAGGTTTATTTTCCACTGTTATTTTCCTCCTGTTCTAAGGCAGCAAATAGAGATCTTAATCTAATCTTTACAGCACCTAGGTTAGTTATTTCATCAATCTTTATTTGTGTATAAATCTTATCATGTGATTCTAGTATAGCCTTACATTCATCTGTTGTTACTGCATCTAGACCACAACCAAATGATACTAATTGAACTAGGTTCATATCATTATTTTCAGTACAATATTTTGCAGCACTATATAATCTTGAATGATAAGTCCATTGATTTAATACTCTAACTTGGAATTTCTTAGTTAGATGTGAGATTGATTCCTCACTAATAACTGTAGCACCCATAGAAGTGATTAATTTATCAATACCATGGTTAACCTGTGGGTCTTGATGATATGGTCTACCTGCTAATACGATGATTTGTCTATCATGAGCACGAGCATTTGTAATATAAATACCAGCTGTTGCTCTAATTTTAGCTAAATAATCATCATATGCCTTAAATGCAGCAGTAGCAGCTTCTTTAATTTCACCATTTTTAATATTTTTATCCTTAAAATATTTATCAAGGATTGTTTTCATTTTTTTAGGGAATCCCTTTTTATCATCTAGCATAATGAAATCACTAATGAATGTTACATTTTTAATTGCTCCAACATTATTAATAATATTAGCTGGATAATATGCAACGATAGGACAGTTGTAGTGGTTATCACCTAAATATTCATCAATGTTATAGCTCATTGATGGATAGAATATTGTTTTATGTCCTTCATTTATTAGCTTTTCAATATGACCATGAACAAGCTTTGCTGGGTAGCAAGCTGTATCTGATGGGATTGTATGCTGACCCATTTGATATATCTTTTGATTTGAGAAGCCTGAATTAATTACTTCAAATCCAAGTGATGTGAAGAATGTATGCCAGAATGGAAGAAGCTCATACATATTTAATACAAGTGGTATTGCGATTTCGCCTCTTTTACCTTTTACTGGTTTAAATTCCATTAGCTTTTCTCTTGTATATTCATAAATGTTTTCACCCTTATTGGCATTATTGATACCAAGTGGCTTTTCACATCTATTTCCTGATATAAATTTATTTGGATTATTTTTGAATGAATTAATTGTTAATAAGCAGTGATTGTTACAGCCTTGGCATTGAATGTTTTTAACTGTATGCTCAAATTCTTTTAATTCTTCCTTAGTAATAGTAGAAGTCTTTTCAATCTTTAATCCCTTTGCATAAAGTGCAGCACCATATGCACCCATAAGACCTGCAATATTAGGACATACTACATCACAATCTAATTCACGTTCAAATGCTCTAAGTACAGCCTTATTTAAGAATGTACCACCTTGAACAACGATATGCTTACCTAATTGTGATTTAGATGTGCATCTAATTACTTTATATAATGCGTTTTTAACAACTGAAATTGATAAGCCTGCAGAAATATTATCGATTGTTGCTCCATCCTTTTGAGCTTGTTTAACAGAAGAATTCATAAATACTGTACATCTAGATCCTAAATCAACTGGCTTTTTAGCCATTAGACCTAATTTAGCGAATTCTTGAATATCATATCCAAGTGCATTTGCGAATGTTTGTAGGAATGAACCACAGCCTGATGAGCATGCTTCATTTAAAAATATATTTGAAATTGTATGATTTTCAATTTTAAAACATTTAATATCTTGTCCACCAATATCGATAATAAAATCAACATTAGGCATAAATTTTTCTGCAGCCTTATAGTGAGCCATAGTTTCAACTAAGCCACCATCTAGCTTAAATGCGTTTTTAGCTAATTCCTCACCATAGCCTGTAGAAGCAGAAGCTTTTATTTTCATATTAGGATATTTATTATATAAATCATCTAATATTCCTTTAATAACTGAAACTGGGTTTCCTTTATTTGGATTATATGATTCAAATCTAATATTACCATCATCATCAATTAAAACAAGCTTTAGTGTAGTAGAACCTGAATCAATACCTAAATATAGATTTCCATCATATCCATCAAGTGGATATGTTTCAACACGTGCTTTTTCATGTCTTTTGATAAATTCATCATATTCCTCTTGGTTATTGAATAGAGGATTATTATATGCATATGTAGATTGATTAGTAAAATCAACTAGATTTTTAATAGCCATATCTACATCTATTACCTCACTTGTACAAAGTGCAGTACCTATAGCAACATAATATAATGAATTTTCAGGACAAATACCTTTTGTATTTAATACCTTATCAAAGGCTTCCTTTAATTCTGATAAGAATGTAAGTGGTCCACCTAAATATGCAACATTACCTGTAATTTCTCTACCTTGTGCTAAACCACCAATTGTTTGGTTTACTACAGCATAAAAGATAGATGCAGCAATATCTGATTTTGATGCACCTTGATTTAATAATGGTTGAATATCAGTTTTAGCAAATACTCCACAGCGTGATGCGATTGAATATAGCTTTTGATGTTCTGATGCTAAACCATTTATTTCAGTAATATCAACATTTAATAATGTAGCCATTTGGTCAATGAAAGCACCAGTACCACCAGCACAAGTACCATTCATTCTAACTTCCATACCATCAGTTAAAAATAGGATTTTTGCATCCTCTCCACCAAGCTCGATGATACAATCTGTTCCTGGGATAAGCTTATTTGCAGCAATACGTGTTGCATAAACTTCTTGAACAAATGGGATTTTACATCCATCTGCAAGACCCATACCTGCAGAACCAGAAATAGCTAATTTAATTTTATCTTCAATTATTTTTTCTTTCTTTAAATAATTTAATTCTTCAATAATACTATCTTTAATGTGTGAATAGTGACGCTTATAATCTTTGAATAGAATATTATTTTCTTCATCTAAAACAACACATTTAATTGTAGTTGAACCAATATCAAGTCCTAATCTCAACATTTGAGTCACCCCTAACTGCAATAATATAATTATATTATATTAGCCTATAAAAGTCAATTATAGCGATTATGGTAAAAAATGTTATTTTTTCAATTGGTTGACCGCATAATTTTTCACTTGTATTGAGAGATTTATTAATGTATAATAAAGTGGTATTAATATTTATTTATAATAAATAAAATGAGGTATAGTATGAAAAGATTTAAAGGTTTATTAGCTGTTTTAATTGCCTTTTTTGGGCTATTTGCTTTAGCTTCATGTGGTAAAGGTGCAATTATTTCTAGCAAGGATGTAGATATTGAAGCTACAGCAACAAAAGATAGAATAGATTTAGATATTACATTATCTGAAAATCAATATGTTAAAAATAAAACAGCAACTTTTTATGTTGTTTGTAAGACTGTAAATGAAGACGAGATTAAATATCATTCTAAAAAAGATATTAAATTTGAAAACAGTGTTTATACACATGCATCATTATCATTTACAAGCTTAGCATCTAATCAAGAATATGAATTTGTTTTATATCTTACATATAATGTTAAGGACTCAATTTTAAAAACAATTAGATCAAAAACTACTGATTATGTTGACAGTGAAATCAAAACAGCAGCACAATTCAAACAAAATCTAGTACAAGATAAATCTGGTGATTATAAAATTGTTTCTGATATCAATTTTAGTGGTGAATCATTAGGCTTATTCGCAACTGAATCAAATGCCTTCAAGGGTACAATTGATGGTGGTATTTATGAAAATGATGTATTAGTAGGATGTCATAAGATTACTAATTACAATTTAACAAGTGCTAAATATATTGGTTTATTTGGTTATTTATCAAATGCAACAATTAAGAATTTAATCATTGAAGATGTTGAAGGAACATTCACATCAAGAAGTGATACTTATATTGGTTCATTAGTTGGTTATGCAGTTAATACAATTATTGAAAATGTAACAATTGATGGTGTTGAAATTTCAGTTGGTGCTTCATCAACAGCCGTTCATTACACTGGTGGTGTAGTAGGATATGCTGAAAAATGTACAATTAACAATGTATATGCTGATAATGTTAATGTAACTTATACAGCAGCTAGAAAAGATATTTATGTTGGTTTATTCGCTGGTACAATTGTTGGTGATGGCTTAGTTGATGGTGAATTCATTAATCATGCTGGTGTTAAGGGTGAATTAAAAATCACTGCAACATATCCTACATCTTCACAAGATGCAAAGGGCTGTATCTATGCTGGTGGTTTCATTGGTTTAATTTCATCAGGTGGATTAGTAAATGATTGTTATACAATAGTTGATACTACATTTACAGCATCTGAATTTGATGGTAGAAAATATAACATTTATTATGGTTCATTCGCTGGTGCAAATTCTAATAATATGTATATTAAGAATTCTGTTGCTAAAACAAATTCATTAAGTGCATACGCAAGAGCATTCGTACCTGAAAACGATGATGAAAGAGATGATGCAGCTTCTAAATATTTAGCTACTGAAAAAACATATTTAGCTGGATTTATGGCATCTGTATCTGGAATCTTTAGAGGAATTGATAATTGTTATGCAATAGTTGGAGAAAAGGATATCGTTGCTAAAACAACTGTTGAAACAACAGTAGATGATGTTACTACAACTGTAACAGTATTATTCGTTGAAGATCTAATCACAGATAATAAAGCAACTGATGCAACAAAGATTAATAATCTTGATGTAATTGAAAATACTGAAGTTGCATCAATTACAGGATTATCAGAAAAATTAATTGCTGCAATTACAGCATAATTATTAATATAATTAAAACTAATAGAGCCTTAGCTGGCTCTTTTAGACTATTTTTTGGAGGGTAAATAATGAGCTTAAAAATTTATAATTCATTATCTAATAAAATTGAAGAGTTTATTCCTAATCAAAAGGGTGTAGTTAATATGTATGTTTGTGGACCTACAGTATATAACTATATCCATATTGGTAACGCAAGACCAGTAATATTTTATGATATGCTAAGAAGATATCTAGAATTTATCGGATATAAGGTTAATTATGCATCAAATATCACTGACGTTGATGACAAGATTATCAATAAGGCACTTGATAGTGGAAAAACTGAAGCAGAGGTTGCAGGATTCTTTGAGAATGCATATTGGGACGCAGTAAAGACTGTTGGTTCAAGAAAGCCTGATATGATTCCTCACGCAACTGAATACATTCCTGAAATGATATCATTCATCAATGAATTAATTGAAAAGGAATATGCATATGAGGCTGATGGAGATGTTTTCTTTAGAGTATCAAAAATAGCTGATTATGGATGCCTTTCTAATCAGGTATCAGAGGATCTAGAATCTGGTGCTAGAATTCAAGTTAATTCTAAAAAGGAATCACCACTTGATTTCGCATTATGGAAAAAGACTGATAAGGGTATCAAATGGGATTCTCCATTTGGTGCTGGTAGACCTGGTTGGCATACAGAATGTGTTGTTATGAACCATAAATTATTTGGTACAGGACTAGATATTCATGGTGGAGGAATGGATTTAAAATTCCCACATCATGAAAATGAAATAGCTCAATTTGAAGCTTTATATAAAACACATTTAGCTAAATACTGGATTCATGTTGGCCGTCTTGATTTAGAAGGAGAAAAAATGTCTAAATCATTAGGTAATGTAATTTATGTTAAGGATTTAAATAATTCAGTTGAAGGCATGATTATGAGATGCCTAATCGTATTTGCTCCATATAGATCAATCATTGCCTACAGCAAGGATTTAAAGGACCAATATCAAAAGGAATATGATAAATGGCAACGTGCTTATAAGCAAGCTCTATATACACTTCAATATGAAAATAAATTAACAAATGATGTTGATTCAAATGATATTGAAGAATTCAAGAAGCAAATGGATGATGATTTCAATGTTCAAAATGTATTAACTTTAATCAATACAATTGTTAAAGCAATGAACACATCATTAAGAGCAAAGGATTATAATACATTAGCTGTAAAATTAAATACATTAAAGACTATTTTAGATGTATTAGGTATTAATTTATTCGTTGAAAAGATGAATGATGAAAATCTAGATAATTATAAAAAATGGCAAGAAGCAAGAGCTAATAAGGACTTCGAATTAGCTGATGTTTATCGTAATAAGCTAATAGAGGCTGGTATTTTATAATGGATTTTAAGCAGGTTAATGGATTAACCCTAGCATATCTAGGAGATGCAGTATACGAACTACATATTAGAGAATACCTTATAAATAAAGGCTACACTAAGGTTAATACATTAAACAAAAGATGTATTGAGTTTACATCTGGTAAAAACCAAGCGGACTTTATTTATAAATTAATTAATGATAAAATATTAACTGATGATGAATATGAGATTTATAAAAGAGGAAGAAATTCTCATGTTGGTTCCGTTAGAAAAAATATAGATATTGAAACATATTTATCCGCTACAGGTTTTGAAGCTTTAATAGGATATTTATACATTTACGATAAAGAAAGATTAGATTATATAATAGATTTGATTATTAAACAAAAGGAGGTATAGGATTATGTCTGTTCCAAAAATTGACGAATTATCAGATGAAGAATTAAAAGAATTCTTAGAACAAAATGAAAAACAAGATCAAAAAGCTGATAATGATGACCCTGATAATAAAAATCAGGCAGATGAGCCAGAAATAATAGATGAAATAACTATATTACCTCCAAAGGAAGAAAAGAAAAATCAAAAGCTTAAATCTAAAGAGGAGCGTAAAGTAGAAAAGCTTAGACTTAAGTCTATTAAGAAGAGAAAAAAACAATTAAGAAAAAATCCTACAACATTAAAAAGATATGAACCAAATCCTGAAATTGGTTTAACATCTGATATTGTAGAGGATAGATATATCGATGGATTTGATAATAAAACTCAAGAAAGAAAAACAAAATCAATTCCTAAGATTATTTTTACAAATGTTATTTCCTTCTTTAATATTATGATGTTTTTAATTGCTGCAGCATTAATTGCTGTAGGTGCATATCGTGATTTAGTATTTTTAGTTATTGTTACAGCTAATATCTTAATTGGTATTGTACAAGAAATAAAAGCTAAAAACATGATTGATAGATTATCATTAATGTCATCACCTACCGCAATTGTAATAAGAAATGGTGTTGAATCTGAAATATTAACAAATGAGGTTGTATTAGATGATATCATCATTCTTGAAACAGGTAAGCAAATTTGTGCTGACTCAATTGTTGTTGATGGTTCAATTGAAGTAAATGAATCATTATTAACAGGTGAAAGTGATGCCATAATCAAAAAGCCTGGAGATGAATTATTAAGTGGTTCGTTTGTAGTTTCAGGTAAATGTAAGGCAAGAGTTGATAAGGTTGGTAAGGATAATTATATTGAAAAATTATCTAGCCAAGCTAAGGCTTATAAAAAGCCTAAGAGTGATTTATTAAAATCATTAAATTTAATTATTAAGGTAATGTCATTCCCAGTAATTGTACTTGGTGGTACATTATTCTTCATTATGTATTTTAGAAGTGCCGATTATGCAGGAGATATCGTAAATTGTATTAGAAAAACTGCAGGTGCGATGATTGGTATGATTCCATCAGGATTATTCCTAATGTCATCTATTGCCCTAATGGTCGGTGTTATAAGGCTTGGACAAAAGAATGTATTAGTTCAGGAATTATATTGTATTGAAATGCTTGCTAGAGTTGATTGTATATGTCTAGATAAGACAGGTACAATTACAGATGGCACAATGGTTGTTAAAAATGTAATTGATTATGATAGTGTAAATGGTATTGCGACGAGAAATGTTATTTCAGCAATGCTAAATGCACTTCCTGATAGAAATTTAACAAGCCAAGCTTTAAAAGAAAAATTTGGTTTAGGTAAGAGAATGAAATATTTAAATTTCATCCCATTTTCAAGCCAAAGAAAGCTACAAGCTGTTACATTTGAAAAATATGGCACATATATTTTAGGTGCTCCAGAATTCGTATTAAAAGAAGAATTTAAAAAATATCAAAAAGATGTTGATAAATATGCTGGCCTAGGATATCGTGTATTATGCTTAGCTCATAACGAAAATCCAATTGAAAATGATGAGCTTCCAACTGGTAATTTAACAGTTATCTCAATGATTTTAATTGAAGATAATATTAGACCAGATGCAATTAACACAATTAGATATTTCAAAGAATCACAGGTTGAGGTTAAGGTAATATCAGGTGATAACCCTATTACAGTATCTAAGATTGCAGCTCGTGCTGGTGTTGATGGTGCTGATAAATATATTTCACTTGATGGCTTATCAGATCAAGAAGTAATTCGTGCAGCAATTCGTTATAATGTTTTTGGTAGAGTTTCACCAAAACAAAAACAAATATTAATTAAAACTTTAAAGGAAGCTGGTAAAACTGTTGCCATGACAGGTGATGGTGTTAACGATATTTTAGCCCTAAGAGAGGCAGATTGTTCAATCGCAGTAGCTTCAGGTAGTGAGGCAGCTAGAAATTGTAGCCATTTAGTCTTACTAGATTCTAATTTTGATTCAATGCCTTATGTTGTATCAGAAGGAAGAAGAGTTATCAATAATGTTACAAAGGTTTCATCACTTTTCTTAACAAAGACAATATTCTCATTATTCCTAGCAATAGAGGCTGTTATTACAGGTACATACCCTATTTCAACAAATCAATTATTCCTAATTGATACACTTGCAATTGGTTTACCTTCATTATTCTTAGTAAATGAACCAAATAATACACCAGTTAAAGGTAGGTTCTTATATAATGTCATAAGAGAAGCACTCCCTGGTGCCCTAACGATATTGTTATTATCGATTATCGTATTCGGTTTAGCAAATCAAATGTATTTGGAAACTGTAACAAGAAATACAATTATTGTTATAGCGGCAACACATACATGTCTAATGGTATTATTTAAAGCATGTAAGCCATTTAATACATTACATAGATCAATATGTACTGTTTGTTATGGATTATTCCTATTTGCAATATTTGTAATACCACAATTTTTAGAAATAAGACCATTATTGAAATATTCAGAATATTTATCAAAAGATATTGTTATAACATCAATTAATCATTATCCAAGTGTAGATAAATCAGTCGAAGGCATTTATGTAGTAGATGGTAAGGTTACACAAATATCTGCCCTATTAAATGAGGAAAGAATGGATTTAATCGTAGTTGATGGCGATGCATCAGATAAAAATGAAGCAGGAAAGATTTATTATTCATTTAAATCTACAACAGGCTCAGATGGTCAATATGATAAATCATTTAGATTAGATACACAGGTTAATATTCCAACTATTTCTTATACAGAAAACGGAAATATTATTCTAGGTGGATATAAAATTACTAACTATACATATACTGATGGTATAGTAGATTCATTAATAGCTGATGAAAATGGTTATTTATATTTCGGTTCTATTTCACCAAAAAATCAGGTTAAGATTTTATTAACTAAATCTAATAAGCAATATAATTATGAAATTAAATATGGTGAATATAATCCAAATGAAGCTGAAAAGCACGCATCTATATTACCAACAGTTGAAAAGATTGGTAATAATAGTAACGAATTTATAATTGATGGTGTTAAATCAAATGAATATAAATATGTTACTAAAGATCCAAACCCAATCGCAGCTAATTTAATACCAAAGCCAAGTCTAAAGGAAGACACTGATGGTGGTTATATATTACTTGTAAATGATAAGCCTATTTATAAGAAATATAATAATAATGAAATATCAAGTGAACCTTATAAAATATATTTACCTACATTATCAACAACTTTAAATAAGAAGGATAGTAAGGGCACATTATATTTAGGTGGTGTAGTTTCAAATTATTCTATCTTTGAATTATATGGTGAAGAATCAGTTATAACTGTTGATGATGAAAATCAATTAACATATACACTAAAGAGTAGTACAGATAATACAATTACTTATAATGCTACAACTGGTTCATATGTAGTTGATGGATCTGAAACAGAAGATTTTAAGTTTGAAAACCTTGGTTCAAAGGGCTTCACTGAATATAATGATAAGAATGGTAACAGCATCAACGTATATAACCCAGATGCTGAAGTATCAATCTATATTAAAAAGGATTCAAAGAACATTTATGATTCTAATTACAGCATAATGAAATATAATTCATCTACAAAGGAATATTCAGATTTTGCTGGAGCATTTAGAACTAATGTTTCAATCAATGATTCTAAATTTAAACCTACAATTGAAATAACAGATGATGAATATTTCATTATTGAAGGCTATTATTCAAAGATTAAAGCAAATAATGATCCGCTTAACCCAGTATTAAGTGATGACAATTATTTAGTTTTAGGTGGAATTAAAACTGATTATAAATTATCAGATAATTACATTACAGTAACTAAAGGTGGTACAGTAACAACAATTTCACTTTCAGCATTAATATTCTTATTAATGTTATGTTTCTTATCATCACCTGTAATGAAATTCTTCCAATATGCAATACCATGGACAAGCCAAGGTATGAAGTCTTTAACTGCAGGTATTAATAAGATTGGTAATAAATCACCAAGACAATCAAATAAAGACAAAGATAAGAAAAATGAATAATAATTAACGGGATATTTTATTTAAAGTATCCCGTTTTTATTTGATTATGAAAATTTTTAATCGTATAATTAAAAATAGTTTGGGAGGATTTTAAAATGGAAAAAGATATAGAACTGTATAAAAATAATATAAGTAAAAAATCGTTGGTATTTGTTTTTTATTATTATTCAAGTAGAACTAGGGAAATGAAGGAGAGGAGTTTCAAATTTAATGCTGAAAATTGTTCCGATTTATTATCAGAGCCTAATGACTATGAATACTTATCAGAAGCAATGATATTGAAAATGATGCAAGTTGAAACTGCTGAAAGAAAAATAGAGTCTAAGTTTCCATTTGATATTAAAGATAGTCAAGTAAAACAGGTTATTGATGAAATCTCAATTACAAGGAAGAATATCTATGATATTATGGTTGCGAGAATGATGGATAAAGATAATCAAATTATAGATATTTGTAGAA
>ODAI012362906.1_pt1 | contig 11244 bp, 6 predicted proteins | sample 1539321 | NCBI WGS metagenome assembly ODAI01 (sample SAMN02144231, study PRJEB22623) | gut metagenome | biome: sheep rumen | host: Ovis aries | place: New Zealand
ACCCTTCATAGCTCATATAGGCAAGCTGAATGCCTGCGTCCTTAAAGACCTGATCCTCGATATAATCCTTTGCCGCAGGCCCGGAGAGATAATAACCTCCGCCGGCGGAGCGGACAAGGGCGGCAAGACGTTCGGTTTTTCCCTCTGCCAGCGGATAGTCGGAAGACCAGGTGATGGCGGTTTTAATCCCCAGCAGGGAGCAGATTCCCGTTAAAAACAGGTGGTTGATCTCACTGAGATAGTCCAGTTTTTCCGCTTCCGCATAGAGGTTTTCAAAGAAAGGCCCATATTCTTTAAAGTAGGGGGCCCTGGCATAATTGAGGGAGATGGATCTCCAGTGTTCCTGCGCCCATTTGTGGCCGGTGACCTTCGTATCCCGGATCCGCTGAAAGAATTTTCCCTTGCTTTCGACCGGGATCGTCAGCCAGAGCAGTCCGGACGGGGTTTTGATCTGGTTGCGGTTGCGCCAGTCGCGCCGCGTATACTGCATATCATCGTAAAGGATGAATTCATCGACGCTGTTGATAATATCGAAATATCCCTTCCAGGGGATATAGTCAGACTGAAGGATTGCCACTTTTTTCATGTCAGAGAGCCTCTTTCAATGATTTGCCGTCTCAGAGCCGGGATCTGAACCGCCCTGCGTTTCATTCGTTCAGACCGGCAGCCCCGGCGCCGGCTCCTGAAACACACGTTTTTTATCATACATCTTTTTTGGGAAAAAGCAAGAATAAGGAAATACCGAAGGAAATTACCATGGATCGAAGAAAGGGCAGCGGAAGGCTGCCGGGGAAGAAAGGATTTGCGGGACGTCTGCCAGGCAGAACAGCCCTGCTTTTTGTGCTTTTTTCTGTGCTGTTCTGCGTACGGCCGCGGGAGACCGCCTTTGCGCAGTGGACCGGCCTGGGGATTCCCTCCTCTGTCTCCTATGCGTCCGGAAATTCGGACAGGGTGATTATCCTGGCCGGGGATTCGCGGACCATGTACCTGTCCGTGTACAGCGCCGGGAGCGACACGAAGGATTTTGTCCTCTGCTGGGTGAACGGCGGGAGCATCAGCGTGATCGGAAAAAACGGGATCCTGACGCCGCTCCTGGAGGAAGCGCTGAGAAGATATCCGGAAGCGCCCGTCGTATTCAATCTCGGTTATAACGGCAACAGCTATCCCAGGGCAAACGCCGGAAAGCTGATCCGGGAATACAGCCGCTGGGAGAAAAAATACCCGGGACATCATTTTTATATCGCCAATGTCGGCCCGGCGGCCGCCTCCGGGAAATACAGCGATGAGAATGCAGCTCTGCTGAACAGGACCCTTGAGAAGGAATACGGCAGGACTCCCCGCTACATCGATCTCTACGGCAGTCTTTTGAAAAGCGGGACGGTTTCCACGCAGGGAAAGGGCTTTCTGCCGGACAGAAAGCATTACGGGGCAGCTGCAGGCCGCCGGATTCTGCGGACTGTAAGAAGAAGGGTGAGCGAGGGGGAAGGCTGGGGGCGTTGAATCTTTTCCGGGTCCCTGTTATAATCACTGGACCGGTATCCGGAAAGAACAGCAGAAGAGGACCATACAGCAGGGGAATCCGCGGCGGAATGCCCCGCATCTGAAGGACTGGAGGGGAGAATCAGTTGAAAAAGGCAGCAAGAGAATATTTCTGGAAATATACGCTTCTTTTCACGGGAGTCTCTCTCATTGTATTCCTGCCTTTCCTGCTGGAGGGGAGGAGCTTTGTATGCAAGGTGGACGGACAGTCCCAGTATATTGTCTACCTGCGCTATATGGGACAGTTTCTGAGGGAATGGTTCCGGGGGATCATCAAAGGCAGACTGATTCCGCCCCAGTATGATTTTTCAATCGGGATCGGAGATGACATCAATGCGGTCGTGCGCTTTCACCCACTGGACTTTCTGGCTGCCTTTTTCCCGGCCTCAAAGACGGAATTCGTCTATACAGTGATTCTGCTGCTGCGCTTTTATCTGGCGGGGCTGTCCTTCAGCGCCTATGCCTTTTACTGGAATACGGTTCCGGTGTCCGGAGAAGAACAGACGCATAGACTTGTCCACCCCACGAATGTTCTGGCGGGTTCACTGGTTTACCTCTTCGGCGGCTTCATGCTGATCCGTGTGACCAACCATCCGATCTACGCGGCGCCCTTTATTGTCCTGCCACTGCTTTTTCTCGGGGCGGAGCATGTGCTGCACGGGCAGGGCTTCCTGCTCTTTCCGCTGATGGTCATGCTGGGCTTCTGGAGCAATTATTATTTTATGTATATACTCTCTATCGCCCTGCTCATCTACATGCTGATCCGCTTTCCGGAGCAGTATGTGCGCAGGCAGAGCAGGAAGGCTTCAGCTGATCAGACGATGGCGGGAGACGGAGCGGGGAGGGCGGATGCCGTTTCCGGCGGGGAGAGAGCACTGGCTTTTTTTGCCCTGACCGGGAAAATGGTCAGCCTCTATCTGCTTGGCCTGTGCATGTCCCTTGCCACTCTTCTGCCGACCATCCTGCGCTATCTTTCATCTACAAGGCTCAGCCAGGCCAGCGAGACGAAAAACCTGCTGGTGTATGAAGACAGAAGACGCTACGCGGCCTGGTTTCTGAACCTGATCAGCCCCTACCGCAGCTCCGGGAACGGCACCGATCTGAATTTTGCCGTGATCGTTCTTCCGGCCGCGGCAGTTCTGTTTGCCCTGGAATGGAGAAAGCTGCGCTCCCTGAAGAGGACCCTGATCGCGGAGCTTCTTTTTCTGCTGATTCCGGCCGGCGGATATATTCTGGCCGGCTTCAACAATGAGAACAACCGCTGGATGTTCCTGATCGCGTTTTCCCTGGGCATGGCGGTGGTCTTTATGGGGGACGGCTTCGGCTCTCTCAGCCGCAGGCAGGAAATATTCCTTGCCGGAAGCAGTGCCCTGTTCTGCCTGGGCACTCTGGCGCAGACTTTTCTTGACGGATTCAATCTCTATAATACGGCCGCGGCGGCGGAACTTGCCGCAGTGACGGTCCTGCTTCTCGTCCTTTCCCGCCGGAAAGCTGCCCTGAAGCTGGTCCGGGGGACGGTTCTGGCCCTGACGGTGGCCTCCACCGCGATAAACGGGATTCTTACCTACGCTTCTCCCTTCGGGGCTGTGGCACAGGACTATACAAAAGCGGGGCAGTCCCTCGCAAAATACAGAAAATACGCCCCGGCCGCGGCCGCAAAGGAGGCTTTTCGGACCGGCGGAGGGCTTCTGGACCGGACGGACATCTGGGGGCTGGAGCACGGATATGAGAACAGCTCCCAGTTTATGGGCTACAGCGGCGTCTCCATGTACAACAGTATTCTGAACGCCGGCTTTACGGATGCCCTGGCCTTACAGAATAATCTCGGCCTGGACGCGGTCACTCAGATCCACGGCCTGAACGGCCGGCCTGCCGCAGAGCTCCTTGCGCGCGTCCGATATTTTGCGGTGCCGGAAGACCAGGCGGCCGCGCTTCCCTATGGTTTCCGGAGAGAACCCCTGCTTAAGAAAGACGGGATCCTTGTCTTTGAGTCGGACTGCCTGCTCTCGGAAGCGGTAAGCTATCATTCCTTTATGACAAGAGAGGATTATGAGCGGCTGACGGATCTGGAGAGAGAACTGGTTCCGCTGCATGCGGTGGTCCTGGATGGTGCGCCAGAGGATCAGTCTTCGCAGGCGGAGGATCTTCGCGCCGCCGGCATGACGCAGGTCAGCGCCCCGCAGGAGGAGATTCTGACGGAAACGATCTCAGCTGTCACGCCCGGAGACGGAGTCAGCCGGACAGCGGAGGGATATGAGGTCAGCAGGAAGAAGGGACAGATCAGGGTTCCGGTCAGGAAAAGGCCCGGATATACGGCTTACCTGCGCCTGAAAGGTCTTCATTCCGATGAAGAGTATTTCCGGCTGCAGCTGGAAGCGGACGGTATCGTGTATGAGACGACGGTCCGCAATGAACATCAGGTCTATAACGTCGGACGGGACGAATACCTTTTTAACCTGGGTTACAGCGAGGAGGACGGGAGCGCGGAGGCAGTACTGACCTTTTTCGCGCCGGGCAGCTATGCGCTTGAGGAGATATCGGTGCAGTACCAGCCGATGGCCGGTTTTCGTCAGGCCGCACAGGCGCTGAATGAGGAGTCCCTTGAGAACTGCACTGTCAGCGGGGAGAGCCTGAAGGGGACGATCCGCCTGACAGAACCCCGCTTTGTTGTCTTCCCCGTCGCACGCGCGAAAGGCTGGAGCCTGACCGTCGACGGTAGGGAGCGGCAGCTGCAGGGCGCGAACCTTGCCTTCATGGGACTGCTGCTGGAGGCGGGAGAACACGAGATTCAGCTGATCTACCGCACACCCGGGCTGAAGGCCGGGGCGCTGGCCTCCGCCGCGGCTGTCCTTGGCTGGATTCTTCTGGCTGTCTTTGCATACAGAAAGAAAAAAAGGGGAGCTTTATATGAGTGAGACCCGGATAACAAAGAAATATCTGCTGATCTATACGCTGGCTTTCCTGGCGCTGGGCTTTCTGGTCTTTCTGCCCTTTCTCAGGGCGGGCAAAAGCCTTGTGGGCAATGGGGACGGCGTGTCCCAGTACATCCTGCAGCTGCGCTATACGGGGGACTGGCTGAGGGAGGCATTTTCGGATCTTCTGCACGGGCATCTGAATCTGCGAAGCTATGACTTTACGATCGGGCCGGGGGATGACATCAACGCCATCGTCCGCTTTCATCCGCTGGATTTCCTGGCCTTTTTTGTCCCGGCAGCCTGTACGGAAGTTCTGTACGTCTTTCTGATTTTTCTCCGCCTTTACCTGGCGGGGCTGTCCTTTTCCGCCTTTGCATTCTACTGGAAAAGAACCGGAGCCTGCACGCTGGCGGGCTGCATGGTCTATCTTTTCTGCGGCTATGTGTTCGAGCTCGCAATCGTACATCCCATCTATGCGGCGCCGATGATCGTCATGCCCCTGCTCCTGCTGGGCGCGGAGTATATGATGCTCGGCCTGCATTCCTTTGCCCTTTTTTCGGCCATGGTATGGCTGGGCTTCGTGTCCAACTATTACTTCATGTACATCAATTCGGTGGGCCTTCTGATCTACGTGCTTGTCCGTTTCCCGGCCGTTTTCCGCAGGGACCGCGTCCGCAGTTTTCTGCGACTTTTTATCCGCATGGTCAGCGCCTACCTGGTCGGGCTCTTCCTGTCTGCTGTGACCCTGCTTCCGGCGATCCGGCGCTATCTGGGCAGCTACCGCTCCGAAAATCTTGCCAGTGTATCGAACCTTCTCTTTTATGAGGACAAGCGCCGCTACGGCGCCTGGCTGGTGAATCTGATCAGCCCCCTGGAGGCTTCCGGGAACGGGACGCACCTGAATTTCGCGGTGATCGTCCTCCCCTGCCTTGTGCTTCTTTTCCTGGGAGCGCGCAGGACCTTAACCGGACTGAAGCGCCTTGCCCTGATTACGCTTCTTTTCCTGCTGCTGCCGGCGGGAGGCTTTGTCATGGCGGTCTTTCACAATGAAAACAACCGCTGGGTCTATCTGATCAGTCTTCTGCTCGGGATGGTTACGGCCTTTACGGCAGACAGTTTCCGCAGCCTCAGCCCCCTGCAGAAAAAGGGCCTGCTTGCAGCCGCAGCTGCCTACGACGCCGGAATTGCGGCCCTGAGCTTTATTGAGGGGCTGAATCCTTATCATCTCCTGGCCGCCGCCGAGCTGACGGCAGCGACCGTCCTGCTCCTCTCAGCGGGAAGAAAGAAGGGGGCGCGCCGGGACAGAAGATGTGTGGGCATGGTGCTTGCCGTGACCTTTGTCTCAACTGTCCTGAACGGATATTTCACTTTCGGATCCCGCTTCGGCAATCTGACGCGCTATTACGCGGATGCCGGAAGCCTCGAAGAATACTACGGGGAGTCGGTCTATGCCAATTACGGCGTCGCCCGGGCCCTCATGGCGGGAGAGGAAGGAAGCGGGCCGGATCATTCCCCGGCAGATGTCTGGAAAGACGGCTTCTACCGGGTCGACGGGCTCTGGAACGGCTCAAATGAGGACAACGCGTCTGTCCAGCTGGGCTATCCCGGCTGCCAGATATACAACAGCGTGCTGAACGCATCCCTGATCAGCTGGCTGCTGCAGACGGACAATATCGGCCTGACGACCATGCTCCATATTCACGGTCTCGACGGCCGGAGCGCCTCAGAGGCCTTTATGGGGACCCGCTATTATCAGTGCGCACTTTCAGAGAGCAGGAGCCTTCCCTTCGGCTTCGGCCCCGAACCGGTCTGGTCGGACGGGAAGATGGGCATCTATGAAAACCGGCTTCCTCTTTCCTTCGCCTTTGCCGTGGATCAGGTCCTGCCATTGTCTTCCTGGGAGCAGCTGGACGGGGCGCAGGCGGAGGAAGCGATGCTCCACGCGGCCGTGCTGGAGGACGGGGAGGCAGTCAAAGCCCTTGAGGGCGGCCTTAAGGAGTATGACCCTTCTCAGGACAGCGGACGCTTTCTGTATGAGGAGATTCCCCTTCCGGAAGGAAATGAGGATGTGAAGCGCACGGATTCCGGCTACCGGACGAAGAAAAAGAAGGCTGAGATAAGCTTCAGCTGTGAACGCAGGCCGGGCTATGATATCCTGCTGGAGCTGAAGGGGCTTGTTCCGAAGGATATGGGGACAAGCGTAAGGATTCTCGGAGACGGAATCGACAAAAAAGTAACCCTTCTTTCGGAGGAGCAGACCTATACCCTTCTCAGGGAGGATTACCTTGTCAGCCTGGGCTATGAGGACGGAAGAAGCGCGGGGCAGGAGACTCTGTCGCTTCGCTTTGCGGAAAAAGGACAGTATGACCTTGAGCAGATGCGTATCATCTATGTCCTGAGGGATCCGCAGGCTGCGGGTCTTTCAGATGCCGGGTTCGGCGTCAACAACCCGATGGGGAGGAATCCGCAGGCTGCGGGCCTTTCGGATGCTTCTTCCGGGCAGGAGAGCTTCGCGGAGCGGATCGGTGCGCTGAACAGCTGCGTGCTGGAAGACCTGCAGTTCGGGAAAGATACCGTGACCGGCAACATGAATACGGACCGGGCATGCTGCATTGTCTTCCAGATCCCCTTCAGCACGGGATGGACCGCCTCTGTGAACGGACAGAAGGCGCCTCTGCTGCGGGCGGACGCCGGCTTTATGGGTCTGTGCGTCGAAGCGGGCAGCAATGCAGTCCGCCTGTCATATACGACGCCCGGATCGCGGAGCGGAAGGTATCTTTCACTGCTGGGACTTCTTCTCTTTGCCGCGGGCCTCATCGGCTGCAGCTACGGACAGAAAAGAAAGCCCGCAGCCGGGGAAAAGGAGATTATGTAAGTGTCTTCCTGCGCTTTGCCGGCTCCAGGGCGCCAGGCGGCGCTGCGGCTGAGGGGATGGAAAGCGATCTGAAGGTATGTTATAATCAAAAGATGCATCATTTCACAGCCTCAGGCGGTGAAGAGGAAGCATGATACAAAACTCTGTTTTGGGAGGAGGGAAACCAGTTCATGCTGCATACGGTTGTGATTCCCTGCTATAAGTCTTCTCTGACCATCCGGAAGGTGGTGGAGGAGACAATGCAGAAGTTCAAGGACATGAACCGGGGGGACGTGGAATTTGTCCTGGTGGATGACTGCAGCCCGGACGAGGGCGCCACAGTGCGCGTTCTGAGGGATCTCGTGAAGGATTACGGCAATGTCCGCGCAGTGGAGCTGGCCCGCAACAGCGGGCAGCACAATGCGGTCATGGCGGGTCTGAACTACGCGAAAGGAGACCTGATCATAGCCATGGACGATGACGGACAGACCAGTCCGACCCAGCTTCCGAAGCTGCTGGATGAGATCGAAAAGGGCTATGATATCGTCTACGGCTATTATCCGAATAAACAGCACAGCAGCTTCCGCAATCTCGGCAGCCGCTTCAACCAGTGGACCACAAGGATCCTGCTGGACAAGCCGAAGAATCTTAAGACCAGCTCCTACTGGGTCATCAGGAGATTTGTGAGGGATTACGCGATCCAGTACCGCAGCGCCTATACGCACCTGCAGGGGGTTTTTCTGAGAGTTACGCGCAATATCAGCTGTATTCCGATCGAGCATTTCAAAAGGGAGGTCGGACAGTCCGGCTACACGCTGTCCAAGCTGATGAGCCTCTGGGCCAATATCATCGGCTTCTCCATCGTACCGCTCAGGGCCGCGACCCTGCTTGGCTATTTCTTTTCGATGGTCGGCCTGATCGGGATCATCGCGGTCATTGTCCGCAAGATTGTGCGGCCTGTGACGGCCATCGGCTGGCCGAGCGTGATGGTTTCCATCTTTTTCTTCTCAGGCCTGCTGCTGTTTTTCATGGGGCTGATCGGGGAGTATATCGGCCGGATTTTTCTCGGGCTCTGCAACAATCCCCAGTTTGTCGTAAGACAGGTGGATGAGCAGGGAAGCAGTCCCTATCTGATCAATGAGGACGGGAAAAAATTTGTGAGGGCAGAGGAGTCCCGGGAAGGGATTCCGACGTCCGGGGAAAGGGGTGCAGGACTATGAAAAAGCTTATGATTATGGGAGCGGGCATCTACCAGGTTCCGCTGATTCTGGCCGCGAAGGAGATGGGGATTCATACCATCGCCGTATCCATCCCCGGCAACTATCCGGGCTTTGCCTATGCGGATGAGATTCTGCATATCAACACAGTCGACTCCCAGGCGGTCCTGAAAGCGGCCCGGGAAAGGCAGATCGACGGGATCTGCACGGCGGGAACGGATGTCGCCGTGGTGACGATCGGAAAGGTCAATGACGCGCTGGGCCTGTCGGGGATCTCTTATGAGGCTGCCCGCATCGCGACGGACAAGGTCCTGATGAAGCAGTGCTATGAAGAGAACGGGATCCGTACCGCCCGCTACCGCAAGGTTTATTTCAATGAAGATGTCAATGAGAAAATCAAGGGACTGGAGTATCCGCTGATCTTCAAGATCGTGGATTCCTCCGGCAGCCGGGGCATCATGCGAATCGACAGTCCCTCCCAGATTCCGCAGGCGATCCTGAACGCCCAGGCTTTTACGCGCAAGGACTATTATATCGTTGAGGAATTCATCGTCGGCAGGGAATTCGGCGCCCAGGCCTTTGTGATGGACGGGAAGGTTCAGTTTATCCTGCCCCACGGGGATTACATTTTCCATGGAAGCACCGGAGTTCCGGCGGGACATTTTGCGCCCTATGAGCTCAGTGAGGAGGCGGAGGAGGACTGCAGGACAACCTGCGAGAAGGCCATCCATGCCATGAAGCTGGACAACTGCGCCGTGAACGCGGACTTTATCATGCGGGACGGAAAAACCTACGTGCTGGAACTGGGCGGAAGAAGCGGGGCGACCTGCCTCGCCGAGCTGGTTTCCATTTACTATGGCTACGATTATTATAAAAAGATCATTCAGGTCGCACTCGGCGAGAAACCGGATTTTCCGACAGACAAGGCGGTGCCGAATGCAAGCAAACTGCTTATGAGCGACAGGGACGGCGTGATCAGCTGCATCGCCAACCGCAATCCCCGGAATGATTCCAGTATCTATGAAGTGAAGTTTGATTATACGGTTGGGGACTCAGTTAAAAAATTCCATGTGGGGCCGAACCGGATCGGCCATGTCATCACGAAAGGCCGTACCCTGGCGGAAGCTACGGCGGCGCTGGACCGGGCGCTCGGAAGAATTGAGATCGAGGTCAGTTGACTGATTCCTGCCGGATTTACAGGAAAGGTTGCAGGAGGATTCTTGCAGTATGTTTGAAGATGTACAGAAGAAACTGATGAATTTTTATATTCTCGCGGATCTGGGGAAAATGTCCCACCGGATTCCGAAGAATTTTTCCCGCGTTATGCAGCTGCAGAATGCGAGGGTGCAGAAACTGGCGAAAAAAGCCTATCAGATCCCCTTTTACAGGGAGCGTTTTGACAGGGCGGGCGTAAAGCCGGAGGATATCCGGACGGGAGACGACCTGACGAAGCTTCCGGTCCTGACAAAGGATGAACTCAGGGAATGGATGGGAAGCCTGAAGGATCAGCCCCGTTATAAGGACTGGATCTGCGATACGACTTCCGGCTCCACCGGGAAGCCGGTTTCGATTCTTTTCTCCCCCAGGGAGAAGGCTTATATGAAAGCCAACTGGTTCCGCGTCATGCTCTGCTGCGGATACAACCCGGTGACCGGCAAGATGATGAGCCGGATCAACATGCACGATGTCAATCCCGGCGGGCAGGATACCTTCCTGCAGAAATTCGGGATTCTGCGCCATGAATATGTCAATCAGTACGCGCCGGAGGAGGAAGTGATCGACGCGATCAACAAAAGCCGTCCGGACTGGCTGTATATGAACAAGACCGAGATGATGCGCCTGGTTCTGTACGCGAAGCGGACGGGGAAGAAGATCTGGCACCCGCGTTTCTATGATCCCATCTCCGAGAAGATCACTGAGAATGACAGGGCCCTCTTTATCGAACAGCTGGGGCCCGGCATTATCGATTCCTACGGATCCGCGGAGACGGGCGCCTGCATGCTCCGTCTGCCGGATAAGCAATACTACGCGGTTCACAATGACTCCTTTGTCGTGAACGTGGTGGATGAAAACGGGCAGCTCGCCCGGCAGGGCCGTGTGATCATCACGCCCCTCTATAAGACGGACCTTCCGCTGATCAACTATGAGGTCGGCGACAGGGCTGAGATGCGGACGAGCCAGGGCGTGCACTTTATCACAAGCATGGACGGGAGGCTGAACGACTATTTCCGCTATGAGGACGGGAGAGTAACCAGCTTTTTCGAGGTCACGCCGGTAATCGCCCACTGCCAGGATATCCTTCAGATCCGTTTCATCGAGAAAAGCTATGACCTGATCCATGTGCAGATCGTGCGCGATGAAAAGGCGAAGATGAGCAGGGAGGAGCTGGAGGAATACCTCAGCAGCAATCTGAACCGGATCTTCAAAAAACCCTTCCGCTTCGAGTTTGAGTGGATGGACGTCATCCCGCCGGACGAAAACGGCAAGCTCAGGATGATTGTCTGTGAGGCAGGCTGAAAGGATATATGCGCGGCGCATCCATGAACTCAGCTCTGTGCGCAGAGGCAGGAATGGAAAACAGAATCTGTCTGTGCATACAGGTGCAGCGGATCTGGGAATAAAATGCATCTGTGAATCGTGACTGCGGCATTTAAATGTGGTGGAATTGTTCCGGGAACTATGGTATGATGAGTAGCAGATTTTAAGGCGAAGTTATGAT
>ODAI012765633.1_pt1 | contig 11243 bp, 10 predicted proteins | sample 1539321 | NCBI WGS metagenome assembly ODAI01 (sample SAMN02144231, study PRJEB22623) | gut metagenome | biome: sheep rumen | host: Ovis aries | place: New Zealand
CGATATGGTAGCATCGCTCGTTGAACACAAAACTTGCCTCACCTGCCAAGCAAAGCAGATGCATGCAGGTGTGGCTCAACTCATAGGAATTCATCCCGTAGAAGTCTGTGGAATATTGAAAATCTGCCTTCATATCGAGCTTGTTTTGCGGCAAAGTTACACATTATTTTATTAAAAAATCAGTTTTAACGGCATAATCGCACTGTAAATCAAAAAGAATTCGTAACTTTGTCGCCGTAATACATCATTCATCATGCCACAGGAGATTCAAAACAAAGCAGAATATATCGTCATTTTCATCAGTGAGTTTGCTCGTCGCTTCGGTCTTTCAACGGCGCAGGCTTACCGCTATCTTGACAGAGAACTGACAACGGGAAGAATGTAGGATGCCGCCAACTCTTAGTGAATAAAAATAATGTGTAACATCAAAAGTAAAAAATATGGCTCAACTGATAGTTTCCATAGAAGACGCTTCTATGCTTGACCAGATACGTCAAGCCATCAGCCTGTTCGAGGCGTAACCTCCGTAACGCTAAAGCGGCAAACAAAGACGGGCAAGTGAAACAGTACCAGTCACTTGTGTCTTCAACCATGTCCTGACCCTTGTCTCCGTGATATTTCTTGGCAAACCGTTCTTCTGCAGACCGCGAATCACATCGAACATGTGGAGGTAAGCCTGAACGTGGCAAGCCGCGAAAGGAGTAGCCTGGCAGTACTTGTCGGTGTTGTCACCTTTATATTATTGTAGCTATATCCTCAGCGACTTTCTTGATTTGCCAATAAGTCTGTGGCGGCAGGTCGCTCATCAGGACATCGTTCTTGAACGAAACGGATGTACCACGACAAAGCAAGGAGCCGATGTAAGAAACAAGGTCGAAGATGTTGTGGCCTCGGATATGGAGATAAGCGTTTTGCTCGTTTACATTGAGAGTCTGACAATATTTTTTTTCAACCTCGAAATCGATGGATTTTGCAAAAACAGTATTCAAATAAGGCTCAAAGTTCTTGGCGATTCGCTCAATAAGTGCTTTTCCGTTGTCAGCCAATTCAAGGCGTTTGCATTGGTTTGGCAAGCAAGCAGAAAACATGCGCGGATCAAAATCGGGCTTGTCTTCCTTGAGGCAATAGAGCAGAAGCAACAATGGCTTATACACCGTCTTTGAGAGCTCAGAAAGGAACACTGAAAAGTCAAATGTCTCAGCTTTATCAGGGCATTGAGATTCAAAACGCTGTTTTAATGCAGATATTTCACAGTAGTGGTTTTCCCATGAATATGTATAAGTTTGACATATATAATTTGACGCATTGAGGTCAGGTTCTTTCTTTAAATAGCGAAAGTCACTATCTATGCAAATAAAAAAACTTTTAGATAGATATGGACGATATTTTAAACATTGCTCACAACCTGTAGTGTTGTTGCCTTTGGGACTTCGGCTGTAAGTGATGAAATAGTAAACTCCAGAGCTATGGCTTTGAAGTAAAGCGTTCCAAAAAGGCTTATCCTCACTATCCTCTAAATGAACGCAGGCAATTGCATTTGTTTGATGAATCAGAACGTTAGCAAAATATGTAGCCTGCAATTTATAAATGTCTACCATTATTTACCCGTCTTTGTGATTTTATCCATATAGATAGCCTTGTCACCCCATCCATCAGCGAAAATCATAGGTGAATGAGTTGTCAAAACAATCTGCACATTAGGATTGAGCTGTAGAATCATATCGATTAACTTGTATTGCCAACTGATATGCATAGATATTTCAGGCTCATCAAGCATCAAAATAAATTCCTCCCCTCGTTCTAACAAAACTGTAAGCAAAATTATTAGAAGTTGTTTTTCGCCAGAAGAAAGTTTTTTGGTTTCTATTATCTCACCATCTTTGTCAAACTTCAATTTTGCAGAATCAGGATTGAGTCGCTTTCCGGTTTCGGCAAATGATTCATTCACTAAATTTATAAATATATTTTTCCTTTCATTGATTTTGTCCAATTCAACTTTTGTGATGCTACTACTAGAACTGATATGCTCTGTCAGTTCGTTCATCAGATCAGATAGATAATACCCATAATCACTTTGCAACTTTTCCAAGACACTATCTAAGAAACTCTTCTCTTTATCATTCCCATCTCCTTTGACATCAAATGTAGAAATGATATTTACCTTAACTTGTTTCGAATAATCATCGTCTTCAATTTCTTTTCCATCTTGAAAAGCAGTTAATATATTATAATTAACAGTTATATTATTCTTTTGTTTAATTGTCTGGGTGTCAGATAATACTTTTTCATACATTTGTTTTAGCAAATTGTTCTCTTTTGCTTTTTCTCCTAATTCAGAAACGGATGTATGATATTCATAATATTTAACAGACAAGCTATTATTTTCTTTGATTTCAGCAGAGTCAATATAAAAGAACTCCTTGGGTAATTCAAATGATGTTATACCGTTTATAATTTTAAGCAAGGTAGTTTTAAAAGTACCATTATTACCAATAATAATATTAACCTTCTCATCAAGTTGAGATTTGAAGGAATACTTACCATAGAGATTCTTTATTTCAAATTCTTTAATCTTCATAATAGTGGTCTTTATATTTTTGCTTGCAAAATTACACATTTTATTCTAAATAACAATGCAATATCATATTAAACTATCTTATTTAGGTGTTTTTCTTTGGTAATTTGCTAAAGATTGACTAATTTTGCAGCCAAGTTTAACAAAAAAGTATATGCCAACAATAAAGAGAAAAGTCGATATCGTTTCTGTAGAAGTTAATTGCCTTTCAGGTGGTGATTCGCCCCAATTTACTCAACTTCTTAGATGCATAGAAGCTAATGAGTATTATATCAATGGCAAATTGTTTGAGCTTTCCATGCTTGATTCTGAAAGGCAAGGGGTTACAATGGCGTTTGTAGAGACAACACAGGATTCTGACCTTCCCCCAGTAAAGAACAAGCAGAGCAAGGAACTAACGGCACTGGATATTGATCCAAACGAAGAAGGTCTGGCATTTGCGAATGTCCTCCTTTACGATGAACGACTCAATGTTCTTGTCTATGAGATTAATCGTAATGGTTGCTATCTCGGAAAGCTTAAAGAATGGATTGAGAGAAGATGGAATGAAAGCCATGAAGACCAACAAATCGAAGTGAATTTTCCTGTAATCATTAGACGGAACGAATACAATAGGATACTTGGAATGACAAACTACAGGAAACTGACTTGTAAGCTTTTGAATCCAACTCAGATTGTAAGGGAGATGAATAATCGGAATGAATCATTGGCTGAACAGATTGTGAGACAACAAGCAGAAAATGGCTCTCAAACTGGAGCTGATTTTGTGACAATAGAGCAGAATTGTACGTCGTTACGTTTGAATCCGAATGGACTCTCCAGAGATTTTGTTAGAGATATTGCGGACTTTGCTAGAAATATGATGCGACATGCTGGCCTAAGACAGTGTGTTGATACTATTGAAATCACTGGTTATACGATTGATCCTGAAAGCAATAGGCAGAAGCAGCGAACTATTGATTTGTTCGCAGATACTTTTGATGAATCTTTTACTATTCCCGAAGTACAATTACAGGAGAATTTGCAAAGGGAAGACCGCAAAACAGGTGTATTGAGGCTTTATGACAGAATTGTTCCTGAGCTTAGACAAATTATTAGGGTATGACAAAAGATAAGTTTTTTGAGCGATTTGCAGGTTGGATTGCCTTTTTTGTGGTACTCGTGGGAATGTCTTTTGTCTCACTTGATTATTATGATTTTCGTGAGATAATCAATGCCACCCCAGAAGTGAGTATTAGTATCTTCGGAATTCTCTTGGCTTTTATGGGAATCATTCTTCAAAGTCCTAATGATACTATTAAGGCAATGCTTGCGAACGATAACAACTATAAGACCTTTATGTCATACGGTAGCAGAGTGGAGTTGAACTCGGCATTATTAACCATTTATTCATTAGTTGTTACCAAGGTACATTTTTCGCTTTTTTTGCCGGAAATTTTGTTTTCATATACTCCTCAAATTAAACAGACTATTGTGGCTTTCTTTTGGGCGATGATAATAAAACTTGTTATAGATTTGTATTATTATATCAGGGTGTTCAAATTGTTGTTTAAGTCCAGTTGTCAATAGAGGGATTCAAAATACACAATTATACAATTAATCTCATTATTTAGCAACATCGTAAAATGAATCGCGTATGATAGAATCTGTAAAAATTAAAAATCTGAGAAGTCTAATAGACACAGGGTTTATCAATATAAAGAAGATTAATATTCTATTAGGCGCTAATAGTTCAGGAAAGAGTACTTTCTTGCGTAGTTTCCCTTTATTTACACAATCTGTTAAAAAGAATTTAAGAGGTCCTATCTCTTGGTTTGATGATTCTTATGTAGATTTTGGGGATTACCAAACAGCAAAAAACAAGTATGTTGATAAGGATGAACATATATGCTTTTCATATTATATTCATGAGCCTTATGCCGACATGTTTTATTGGAGACATTCTCCCTATTATTATAGATTTCAACGAAAACAAATATCAAATCTATATGTAACAGTCTCCTTGGATAATGATTCGAAAGGAACATTTGTAAACAAAATAGAAATACAGTTGTCTGGTAATGTATATCGATTTGTAATAGCTTCTAGGGAAGATTATTTCTGCTTTCAAGTAGATGATGGTCCTTTACTCTATGATAATAATTGGCAATGGCGTCATGTATCCGATAGACATATTCTTCCATCATTGTTTCCTGTAAAAAGTGTAGACGATGAACCTTTTTTGATGTCATACGAGAAGACCATCTTTGATTATGCAAAAAAATTTTGTGACACAAGATTCAAAAATTTGGAAAGACTTAGACCTCTGATAACATTGTGGAATGTTGATAAAAAGAAATATCTGAATAATTTGATTGAGAAGGTTGGTATACCATCTTTTTCCAAGACTGCTAAAGAATGGAATACTGAGACAAAAGAATTCCTTCAGATTTATAATAGTGCAGCATTTATAAGTGTTTTTAATTATTTATCAATAATTGATAATGAGTTATATCTATTCTATTATTGTAGTGATTATATCGCACCAATACGTGCAGAAGCTAATAGGTATTATAGAAGTCAAGGTCTACAAGTCAATAATATTGATTCATTTGGAAGAAACCTTCAAGAGTTTATATCATCGTTGAGTCCTAAACAAAAAAGGTCTTATAACGACTATACAAAAAGATTGTTAGGGATCACTGTTGACACAAAGACCATTGCTGGCCATTATAGTATAGTCCTAAAAACTGACAATGGAGAGTTTAATATGACGGATGTTGGTTATGGATATTCACAAATCTTACCCATATTGACAAAACTATGGTTTGACTCTACAACTAATAGGCAAGATAGTTATAGATACTTTTATTATGAGCCAGAGGGCATAAATCTTACTCTTATGGAGCAACCTGAGTTGCATCTCCATCCTGCATTACAAGCTAAAATAGCAGATGCTTTTATTGAGTTAGTAACAAATACCGCTGAAGATGTAAGCCCTCAAAGGCTAATTGTTGAGACTCATAGTCCTACTATTATTAACAGAATAGGGAGAAGAATTAGAGAAGGGAAGATTGACTCATCGGATGTTAATGTGGTTATATTCCAAAAAGACAAACAGCAGAAAAATACTATTGTCAGACAGATTGGCTTTGATGATAAAGGACAATTGACAGATTGGCCATTTGGTTTTTTTGATCCAGAAGATTAAACTATGTTATTCTACTTGGCAGATTCTCTATTGGTTGATAAAAAATCAAGCGAATATTTTGAGATTGCGACTGCAATTTCAAATATAGCTATAGCTGCATTTGAAAGTAAACATTCTATAAGTGGTGATATAGGGATTTTGGAATTTATGTCAAAGAATATTGATATAGATATTCGAGCAAGAATGGTCCTCAATAATGTGGTTCAACAATATGCGACTCAACCAATTCCACAGTTTATTACATTCTATTTAGAAGTAGTGAAAGAATGTGAAGAGAACTCTTTTCGTAAAGACGGAAATAGGATTATTGCTCAAATGTCCTATAAAGAGTTTCTTGATACAAAAAGTACCCAAGAATGTTGCTTGATTGGTGAATATTATTACGATTGTAAGTTCTTTCGTAGAATCTTGAGTTGGTTTAAAGGTAAAAATGGAATAACACTGCCTACTGTTTTTGAAGATATAGATGGTGGTGGAGATGATACATATAAAAAAGTTAAACAGTTTGTGGGAAGAAATAAAAGACCAACATTATGTATTGTTGATTCTGATAGAAGATATCCTGAACAAACTATTGTAGAAAATAGTACATGTGGAAAATGTATGAGATTGTTTCCTAACAGACCAATTTATCGTTTTATTGCGTTGAATGTTCAAGAAGTAGAAAATCTTGTACCTTTATCTGTAATTGATGATCTTTCGTGGGGAGGTGATGCAAAATATCAAAAGGATTCTTATGATTATTTGCGTAAGGCTACTAATAGTTCAGAACTACTTGCTTTTTTTGATATTAAAAAGGGAATTCGTTATTATCAATCTTTATTTATGGACTCTAAATATGTAGACTTTGTAAAAAAATGTTGTTTGTGCCATCCTAATATAGAAATTCCTAAAGATTATAGTTCTTTAAAAGAAGGAACAATTATTTATCCTTCACTCAGAAAAGATTTGCTAAAAGATAGTCTTGATTTAATTTCCAAGAAAGGCATAACTTCCTTTGATTTGATGAATTTTCAGGAGAAAGAATGGGCTACAATTGCAGAACAAATGCTTAATTGGGGATTTTGTAGAAATAAAGAAAGTGTTAGTTAGTTGGAAACGATTATAGAAGACATTATAAATACAAGGGAGGTTAGCCAGTCGGTGGTTAATCTCCCTTGTTGATGATTGAGGGTAAGGGCAGTGCCTTAGTCCTCATTATTGTTTTGTTGATCTCTGATGTAGTGCATAATCGTTAGTTTTTGTTGTTAGACAATAGCGGCCTGCAAATCATTATACTCCGTGATGGCACGTGTTCACATGTTGGGACGTTTTCATGTTTTCTTGGGTTAGAATAATATGATTACCATCTTATTTTTATAATTACATTGAAATGTGTAATATCTTATACATTGAATTTGAAAACATGTTAAACTTGTGTGTTCTATTGTAGAAAAAGTGCCTCTTTCTCAGATATTTTTAGTAAATTTGCATCAAGAAAAACAGTATTGTATTATGGGTATCAGATTGAACAAAGTATTGAAACAACTCAACGTTGGAACAGAAACTATTGTTGAGTACTTAAAATCTAAGCCTGGTTTAGAACCGACCAAGGAAATGAATCCTAATACTAAAGTTACTGATGAGCAGTATGCTGCTTTACTTAAAGAATTTAATGGCGATAAACGTGTAAGAGAGATTGCCAGTACTATTTTTCCTGTTACAAGCAGGGAACATAAGCCTTCGCTTCGTATAACCAACGAGAAAGAGATTGGAGTTAAGGCAATTGATAAAGTCGATTCAGATTCTGCGAGCCAGTCTCCCCGCTTTAAAAAGAAAACTTACGAGGAAAAAGAAGCAGAGCGCAGAGCTAAAAGAATAGAATGGTTGTCAATGACAAGTAATATCCAAAAAGAGGATAAGATAGAAGTTTCAAGCGCTAATATTGAAGCAGGAAAAGGAATACAGGAAGTGCAAGAGAGCAACCAAAATAAAATAGCTGAGGGACATATCACAAAGACGATTCAGATAACTCTTAGCCAGTTGAGGTTTGAAGATGGATGTATTACATTTAAGACGGCAAATAATACCTTTATCTTTCGTCATTTAGGATTCTCTCCTGAATTGAATAGGTACAAGAACAATCCCCGTATTAAAGATGTCACCGCGCAAATCATTCTTGACTATTATAAAGGAACATTTGATTTCGTTGATAAAACGACTTTTCAAAAATTGGAAGACTTCAGGGCTAAGATTGATAACGAAACATTTGAAAGACATCTAAAAGAAGTTGAAAGAAAGAAGGCAAAAGAAGAGAAAGACAAAGAAAGGAAAGAGAAAAAGATTGCCAAGCGCCAGATTGAACATCGGATTCAATTCTCTGCGCTAAGATTTAACTATGGCCTAATCTCTATAATATATAAAAAGAATAGATACGTTTACAGAGACCATAAGATAAGGGACTATGAGAATATTATAGGGCAGGTATATAGTCGGCTCTCAAAAACAAGAAAGAACGCCATAAAGACTTCTCTTGTCTGGGTGATCATTGATACTGAAACAGGAACTTTCTCCTTTAAGGATTTTGACATTCATAATTATATCAACAATCTAAAGGACAGTTTCTTGCCTGAAAGAAAGAATACGGAGGTTCGCAAAGAAATTCCGCCAAAGGTTGAGACTGTGCCACAAAAGTCATCCTCAGCATTGAAAACGATGACTCTTGGGGCTGGGAACATTCATTTTTACAATGGCTATTTCTTGATTTTCCACACGATAAAAGGAGAAGTTGACAATGCGGTTACCCCATTTAGGGTGAATGATGCCGACTCTCACGAAATACTCAATCTTGTTCACAATTTCTTCGAGCAACGATTCGAACAGATGCGTATCATGGTAAAGTTTGACGAAACGAAAATACTTGAACCTGCAAGATCAGACCTTTATCAACTTAATAAATACGTTAGGACCTTACGACGCAATTTGGAAGTAAAAGGCGAATGGTGGGAAGAAGTGCATAATGCACGTAAGCGAACTTTTGGGCAATGCTTTGGTGAACCAACAGATTCTGTAAAGAAAAGGTTTGTAAAGTCGAAGAACGAATATCTGTACAATCTTGCCAGCCTTCAAAATGATAGGAAACTTATTCGTGTCTATGAGATTAACCACGGCAAAGAAGAGGATGCTTTCATCTTTACAATAAGCATGTCCGATAACAGATGTGCCGTTATTTTTGAAAATACCTCAAATGATGCTTCAACAACAACGTGGGTATTTATTGCCAAAAACGAGAACTACGAGGCTTGTGTGAACTTGATGTTCGACTACTTCACTGATTATACCATATCAGCCAAGCGTTCCTCTTTGCGTGATGCAGATACTAACCCACCAGAAATGTTCAAGGCAGAGGATTATACATTCATTGATCATAACGATTTGGGCCAATGGCTTAAGAAACTGAATAAGGTGTTAGAGCGCACATCTGCGCCTTCTGATATCGCGTTTGTGCCTGGCCTTAACATTCCACAAAGTTCTAGCATTCGCTCTGGTCATGGTGACGCTATTACCACAAAGAACCTCCACAACGAACTGATGCGAAAGCTATATGACAGACTCTGTAGTGAGAGTGGCAAAGATAATGTTGGTACAGAAATCCGAGTGGGTACAAAAAGAATTGATGCCGTTGTTAAAGGTAGTGACTTCTATGATCTCTATGAAGTTAAGACTGCCCTTAATCCATTCGATTGTGTTACTGAGGCATTAGGTCAATTGTGCCAATATGCCTATCTCTTCTGTCGTGACAAAATTGGAAAGATGGTCATTGCGGGTGTTTCTGAACCAACTAAAGAAGTTGAGCAATATCTGGCAAATCTGCGCAAGAACCATTCTTTACAGGTATTTTATATAAAGGTATAGGGTTGCTGTTACCATCAAAACGCTCTTTACCAGATATAATTACGCTTAAACTCTGTTTTATCATCATTAAAGTAATATCTTTTGTCATTGCAATCGATATATCCCTGCTCTATTCTCTTTTTTATGTGATTAAGAGAATAGCCCCATACCGTACTTTGGCAATTTCCCTCTTCATCCCATATCTCTGCACGTGTCCTATAGAGATAACAACCATAAGAACTAAGCCACGACTTAGTAAAACAAGGATAGAGTTTCACTAGTTCTTTAGCAGTAACAAATTTGTCGGTATAGACATCTTCTGCTCTTTCCAACCAGTGCTCTCTGCTCCGAAGCAATTCTCTCATCATGTATGAGTCGCATCCGTAATTCATAGAATAGAGCGTTTTAAGTTTCTGTATCTCCCTTCATGTATTTCTTTCTGTATTTCATTCCATCGATAGCCCCAAATGTCCGTACAAGTTTCATCTTCCCACTTTTTTACACGTTCTCGTGGCAGCAAATAACCGTTCTTGCGTATCCATTCTTTAGAAAAGCAGGGGAACCTTTCAGACAGTTGCTGGGCAGTAATGAGAATATTTGCACTCTCATAGTCCTTTTGAGTGCCGTAAACCTGTTTGAAAGCAACCTTTATAGCCTTCATTATCTCAATTCTATCTTCGTTTCGTAGCACCATATATAAAATGTATTAGGGATTCTTTGTTTCTTCCTTTTCTATGCGAAAAACAATTTGGCCCTCCGCAATCAGTCGTTGGATTCTATGCAGGGGATAGCACCAACTCGTTTTGTGTACTAAACCGTCTTTATCTTCATACACAACCTGCTCCCTTGGGAGCAAATGTCCGTAATCCTGTAGCCACGACTTACTAAAAAACTGTATTTGCTCTGATAACTTGGCGGCAGTCAGCCAAACTTCGTTCATCACTTCATAATGATAGCGGATTGTCTCACCAGAGAACTCTTTAAGGATTTCATCCCTAAGCCTCTTGTCTATTTTTACTTTAGTACCAAAATATATTTCTGTTGCACCAAACATATTTAAGTTGCTTTCTTTTTTAATAATGTGAACAATATCTATTCAATATATCCTTTCCGTTTGCAAAAATAAAAGATAGGGCATTTTTACACATCTTCTTATTCTTGTCGTCTACGAAATTGTCATCTGCAATTATTTCACTGTATTCTTCCAATTGTGGATCAAAAACAATCATAATAGCCGTAGATGGTGAAGTCGGATAAAAAAGTTCAAAATCTTGAACATCTCCATAATCATCCACTTCGTCTATCTTTAGATTTATCGCTGGTTGGTCACATGTGATAAATGGTATTGAAGACTCATTCTTAACAAAGATATATCTGGTATTAGGATTAGCCACGGCGATACTGTGTCCCAGTTTGGTCGCCATTAAAATAGAAATGTAGGGGAATGCTTTTCTATAAAGTTCACTCAAAAGAGGCTTTTTTAGTTGTAGATATCCATTTATTCCGTTTTCTCTCATTTTCTTTGTCCTACTGTATTGAGTACAAAGATAATAAACTGCCTGATATTTATCTGGAATGTTCCTTAAATCTTCTAAACTATGGCAA
>ODAI012503540.1_pt1 | contig 11241 bp, 11 predicted proteins | sample 1539321 | NCBI WGS metagenome assembly ODAI01 (sample SAMN02144231, study PRJEB22623) | gut metagenome | biome: sheep rumen | host: Ovis aries | place: New Zealand
ACTTTTAAGAGAATGGTGCCATAGCCAAGTGGTAAGGCGTGGGTCTGCAAAACCCTGATCACCGGTTCAAATCCGGTTGGCACCTTGTGTAACCTCAAGAATCTGTTTATAGATTCCTGAGGTTTTTGTATGTTATAGGTATAATCAGTTCTCGGAGGAGACTGCAGTTGCGCCAGAGAATGCTCTCAGAGGAACTGAAAATCAGATACGGAATGAAGGTTTACAAGGTGTCCTTGTCCAGCGGCTGCACGTGTCCGAACAGGGACGGTACGATCGCGTACGGGGGCTGCACCTTCTGCTCGGAGGGAGGCTCCGGTGAGTTTGCTGCACCCTTTATACCGCTTCGTGAGCAGATCGAATTTGCAAAGAAGAAGGTGGAGGCAAAGCTTCCGAAGGAAGGGCAGGACAGGCGCCTTTATATCGCCTATTTTCAGTCCTTTACGAATACCTACGGAGATCCGGAAAGGCTCTTTGAACTGTACCGGGAGGCGGCAATGCGGCCGGATATCGCGGCTGTTTCGATCGGTACCAGGCCGGACTGCCTGGGAGACAGGGTACTGGAGATGCTCTGCAGGCTGCAGGAGATAAAGCCTGTGTGGGTTGAACTGGGCCTTCAGACTATGCACGATAAAACCGCGGAGAGGGTCCAAAGAGGGTATCCGCTGGCTGTCTTTGAGGACGCATACAAAAGGCTTAAAAACGCGGGAATAGAGGTCGTAGTGCACATCATTATGGGGCTCCCCGGGGAGTCCCGGAGCGATATGCTGGACACAGTCCGGTACCTGGCGTCCTTAGAGCCCGTCCCGGACGGCATTAAAATCGCCCAGCTGCAGATCCTGAAGGGGACCGCGCTGGGCGGGGAATATCTGTATGACCCGTTTCCGGTGATGACACTGGAGGAGTACTGTGAACTGATAAAGGACTGCCTTGCCATCCTTCCGGAGAATATCGTGATTCACAGGCTGACCGGGGACGGTCCGAAGAATCTTCTCATCGCGCCGTCCTGGTCCGCCGATAAAAAACGGGTTCTCAACACGATGAGAAAGTATCTTCAGTAAGAGGGCATTTTATTGCGAAAGTACTGAGAAAGTACTGAAAAAGCCTCAGCAGTAAGTCAGCATCTCAGCCCGCCGTGCGCCTCGCTCTCCTGTACAGGACATACAGGAACAGGTTCATAAGAATTCCGGCAAGCGTGATGATAACACCTGCTTTAAGGTAGGGCGTCACATAGGTGAACTCGATGCTGTGGCTCCCGGCGGGGACGCACAGCAGCATCATTCCGCCGGAATCGATAATCTTTGCCGGAGTCCCGTCAATGGCGGCGCTCCACCCCTCATCGTTCGGGACGCTGAAATAGACAAGGTGATCTGTGTCGCTGACATCCGTGCATCGAAAGCCCGATGCATCCTTTGAGAAGTCAGTTACGCCGTTCCCGATATCTTCCAGCACATACTGGTCGTAGGATCTTGTCCAATCAAAGCTTTCCTGATTTTTTTCCTCTGCATAGCCGGAAAGAAGGGGTACGTCTTCTTCATTTACAACCGCCGCGCCCAGCATCATAAACGCCCTTGCTTCAAGTGGAACGGATTTCAGCTCGTCCCTTCTTACAAAGTAGTCCAGCCTGAAACCGATGGGGCAGGCCGGCCGCTCCTCCACATAGTAGTGGAGACTGTTCATCGTCACTTCCTGTACGACGGGGCGCCCTGTGGGCTCCTTAATAATTTCATATTTTCCCGCCGTCAGCTCGGGAAGGCCGATGACCGCGTTTTTATTGACAGTGGAATAGGTCAGGTACTGGTCGAAGAGATCATCGAACGAATAGTGGGAGTTCGAGAGCGTGGAGCTGTAGGAACCGTTCCCCGGGACCGTCATTGTATAGATGTTGTTGTCCGTGTTGTAGCGGTACTGCGGATCCTGCTGCGAAAGGACAAAGGAGGAACGGTATTCGTTCTTTAAATCACTGTAAATACGTGTCGTCCCGGGCTGGTATTCCTTCATGGTCCAGAACGTTGTTATCACGCAGGCGGCAAAGACAGCGCCGGTAATGATTTCCTTTCTCCTGTTTTTTACAGCCGTAAGGATAAGCCCTGTCAGAAGGACGCAGACAAGCGAGAAGACAAAGTTCCTGAAGAACCTTGCGCCGTCGATGATCATGCTGTCCATATCGGAGCTCCATTTCATAAAACGGACACTCACATAGAACAGAACCAGGAGAGCTGCGTTGATAAGCACGCCCTTTCGAATCTCCTGCACGGGATTTTCACTGATCACAGCTGCGCCTGTCAGAGCCATCATGAGGATGAGCGCATACCACCAGCGCTGATAATTCTGGGAAAATCCCAGGAACATCGTGGAAGCCAGGGGAATAAAGCTGAACAGGATAAAGAGCTTTGTGATTTTGGAGAGCCAGTCTTTTTTGTAAAGAAGATAGGCTGCGCTAAGGCTCACGCAGCAAAGGGGCACATAGCACGAGGTCGAGGTGTGATAGAACCCGTAGAAGCTGCTCTGGTCGTTCATGATCTCGCCGGGATAAAGGAAGCCGCGGACAAGATACAGGAAATACTGCGGGGAATAGAGAATATTGCTGAGATAGAACTCAGTGACGCTTCTTGGCATCGCCATAACATAGAGGATGCTCGGGAGGAATAAAAATGCGGATACGGCCGCGCCAAGAATCCCGCCGGCAAGAGAAAGAAGCGCGCCGCAGAGGATCCTGCGAAGCGGCAGGCGCATGCAGAAAACCCTGACCAGGAAATAGATAATCAGTATGATGACGTCCTGGACGAAGAAGTAATAGTTGGTCAATGCGTTCAGGGCTGCGGCAAACGAAAGGTACAGAACTGCCTGGAGGACGTCCGCACGGAGGATAAACGGAGCAGTACGGGCTCTTGCGTTTTCCATATCGTCCGATGCAGCAGCGCTTATTATTTTCTCCGCGCCGATAAGGAGCAGCGGAAAGAACGCGACGACGTCGTGGAAAAAGTAAAATACGAGATGGATCGACTGGAAGCCGGAGAAGGCGTACATCAGGGCGCCTGCGACGCAGGGGACCGGATCCTTTACAAATATCCGGATATACAGATACGCCGCGACTGCAGCAGTGATGTATTTGAGCATGTAGATCCAGCCGGCCGCGTAGGGAAAGGCCTTCGCGGGGACCAGAAGATAAATCCAGAAAAACGGGCTTCCGAGCGTATAATAGCTCATACTGTTGACATAGGACGCACCCATGTCGACATGCCAGTCCCATCCGAAGAACTGCGCAATGCCGCCTTCCTTTAAGAGCTTTGCCGACTCGACATAGTAGGGGATGACCTCGGCGTTGAAATCATTTACAACATAGAAAAAGCCGCCTTCTTTTACGATAAAGTAAATGAGTGATAAAAAAGCGGCTGCTGCGGATAAGAGGATGCAGTAGAAAAGTCCCTTATCCCGGATCTGAAATTTTTTGTGCTTACCTGCGGCAGGCATCGGCTACCTCCTGTATGGATGTCTGGTATGTTTTCACCCCATTGTAACACTCCCGGCCGGGAAATATATACAGTTTGTTTCTGCGTTCTTGCACGATCATCAAAGAATGCTAAAATGAGGATGACCTGTAAAACGATCAACAAAGGAAGATCATATGATTGAAAAAGAAGTAAAGAATGCCGCTTCCGGTGAGCCTGAAGGCGGCGGCAGGATAGAAGGAAGAAACGCTGTCACGGAGGCGATCCGCTCCGGAATGCATATCGACAGGATTTTCATGCTGGACGGATCGACGGAGGGGAGTCTTTCGACCATCCGCAGGGCCGCCGCAAAGGCGGATATTCCCATAAAGTTTGTAAGCCGCCAGAGGCTCGACCAGATGTCGGAGACGGGAAAACACCAGGGTGTCATCGCGCAGACGGCTGCCTGGAACTATGCGGATATTGAAGATCTGTTCGCAAAGGCAGGGGAAAAGGGAGAGGATCCCTTCTTTGTCCTCCTGGATAATATCGAAGATCCCCACAATCTGGGAGCGATTATAAGGACAGCGAACGTATCGGGCGCGCACGGCGTTATTATCCCCAAGGACCGCGCGGCAGGCCTGACCGCGTCGGCGGCAAAGGCGGCGGCAGGGGCCCTGAGCTATACGCCGGTTGTCAGGGTTACAAATATCGCAAGGACGATCCGGGATCTCAAGGAGAGGGGAATCTGGTTTGTCTGTGCGGACATGGACGGCACGCCCATGACGCAGCTTAATCTCAAAGGACCCATCGGGCTGGTGATCGGCGCGGAGGGGAGCGGCGTTTCCAGGCTGGTTAAGGAGCAGTGCGATTTTGTCGCGGGAATCCCGCAGCGCGGAGAGATCAATTCACTGAATGCATCCGTGGCAGCCGGGGTGCTCATGTATGAGATCCTGCGGCAGAGAATGGCATAAGAAATGGAAAAATTTGACCTTCTGACCGATGAGGAGCTTGTGGAGCGCTCCCGCGCAGGCGACGGCGCAGCCGCGGATTTCCTCATGAATAAATACAAAGGTCTCGTAAAGCAGAAGGCGCGGTCAATGTATATCCTCGGCGGCGATACGGACGATCTGATGCAGGAGGGAATGCTGGGACTGTTCAAGGCGCTTCGGGATTACGACAGCGGGCAGGACGCAAGCTTTTATACCTTCGCGGGTCTGTGTATCAGCAGGCAGCTCTATACCGCAGTCCAGGCCTCCGGCAGGAAAAAGCATTTTCCGCTGAATACGGCGGTCTCTCTTTATTCCATGGCGGGAGCGTCCGGCACGCCGGATGACGGAGCACACCTTCTTATGGATATACTGACGGCAGACGATGCCGCCAATCCGGAGGAAAGACTTGCGCAGGAGGAAAGCCTGCGGTATCTTGAAGAGGGTATTGAAAGAGTGCTCAGTCCCTTCGAGAGACAGGTGCTGGACCTTCGCCTGACCGGGCTCGGCTATGCGGAGATCGCGCATATCCTGGGAAAGAGCGAGAAGCAGACAGACAACGCAACGCAGCGGATGCGGACAAAGATCCGCAGACTCGTAAGGGACAAGGATGACACAGGCAGGGGGTAACACATGGACGAAAGGAAAGACAAGAGTACATACTGGTGGCAGACAGATCTGATCGACCGGCTGGAACACCTCTCGGAGATGCTCGAGATTTTCATGGCGGCCCTCATCCTGGTCGGCTTTATCATCAACCTGATCCCGCTGATAAAGGTCCTGCCGGCAGAGATGCTTTCGCCCTCGGAGGATTCCTTCCATCTGTTCCTTGAGCGGGCACTGAATCTTGTCATCGGAATCGAGTTTGTCCGAATGCTGATCAAGCACACTCCCGGGAGCGTCCTGGAGGTGCTGCTGTTTACCATTGCAAGGCACATGGTCATCAGCGGCGGAAAGGGCTGGGATACGGTTCTCAACGTCGCTGCGATCGCGGGAATCTTTGCTATCCGCAGATACCTGTATGTACATTCCTTTGAATCGAGAAGAGACGACTCCGCCTACACCTGGGTCACCGGCGAAAGAACGCATGCCCCGGGCAGCGGCCTGACAGGCCTTTTCGGCAAAAAGAAGGAATCAGAGGAAGGGGAAAAACGGGAAGAGGAAAAGGAAACCGCTTCCCCCGAGGAGTAAAAGAAGGCGGATAGTGGTTGACAACAAGTCCCGCTAATGAGTAATATTAATGAACGGCGGTATCCGGCAGCGGACGATTGTCCGGACGATGCCGCGCAAGTATTTCTGAACGGAGGAACACAGAATATGAAGCACATCATGACACTGAATACACGCGATATGGCTAAGAGTGCTCAGAACGGCGGCTGCGGCGAGTGCCAGACATCCTGCCAGAGCGCATGCAAGACCAGCTGTGGAATTGCCAACCAGGCTTGTGAGAACAAGGAAGGCTGAGTAATCCGGGCGCATCGGCTCGCGCTGCGAGCCTTAACCGGGAACAAACCGCTCAATAGGCCGGAGTGCGTGAGCACTCCGGCCATTGCTGTGTTGTACTTTATTATGTGAAGATATTTTGAGAGAAGGAAGATCTATGATTCATCAGTACAAGCTCAACGGCTATAACATTGTTCTGGATGTGTTCAGCGGCAGCGTCCACATCACCGACGACGCCGCCTACGACGCGATCCGGTACATGGATGAGGGAAAGACGCGAGAAGAAGCGGAAAAGCTTCTGGCTGCGACGTATGCCGGACAGGGCATCACGCCGGAGGATATCTCGGATATCTTCTCGGACATCGACGAGCTCACGGAAGCCGGCAAGCTGTTCACAGAGGATATCTATCGCGATCAGAAATATGATATGAAGCAGAGGAATACTGTGATCAAAGCCCTCTGTCTTCTGGTGGCCCACACCTGCAATCTCAGCTGCGAATACTGCTTTGCCTCCCAGGGCAAATTCCACGGCTCGGCCGGACTCATGAGCTTTGAGACCGGAAAGCGCGCTCTGGATTTCCTTGTGGAGAACTCCGGCTTCAGAAGGAACCTGGAGGTCGACTTCTTCGGCGGGGAGCCGCTCATGAACTTCGAAGTCTGCAAGCAGCTTGTCGCCTATGCCAGGAGCATCGAGAAGGAGAAGAAGAAAAACTTCCGGTTTACGCTGACGACCAACGGCGTTGGCGTCACGGACGAAGTGATCGAATGGGCCAACCGCGAATGCCACAACGTTGTCCTGAGTCTGGACGGCAGGAAGGAAGTGAACGACAGGTTCCGGGTCGACCGCAAAGGCGGCGGAAGCTATGACCGCATTGTGCCGCTGTTTCGCAAGTTCGTCGATTCCAGAGGCGGCAAAGGGTATTATATGCGGGGCACATATACGCATTTTAATACGGACTTTACCAACGACATCTTCCATATGGCTGACGACCTCGGATTCAGGGAACTGTCCATGGAACCCGTGGTCACATCGCCGGACAGCCCGAGCGCACTCACAAGGGAGGACCTCCCGGTCCTTTTCGAACAGTATGAGATTCTTGCCAAAGATATGCTCCGCAGGGAGCGGGAAGGCAGGCCGATCACTTTCTACCACTATATGCTGGACCTCGAGCATGGCCCGTGCATCTACAAGAGAATATCGGGCTGCGGATCGGGCACCGAATACATGGCGGTCACAGCCTGGGGAGACCTGTATCCCTGCCACCAGTTTGTCGGAGATCCCGACTACAAGCTGGGAGACATATGGACCGGCGTGACCAACAAAGAGAAGCAGGACGAATTCAAGTACTGCAACGTCTACTCCCACCCCGAGTGCAGCGACTGCTGGGCCAAGATGTACTGCTCCGGCGGATGCGCTGCCAACGCCTACCACACGACCGGCAGGATCGACGGCGTCTATCAGTACGGCTGCGAGCTCTTTAAGAAGAGAATCGAGTGCGCGCTGATGCTCAAGGCCGCGACGTCCCTGGAAGACAGCGAGGAGTGACCGGAGAGATCCGTCTGCCGGCGGGAGCCGCCGTCAGGCTTGCGGGAACTCCTTGCGGATATTGCTGACACCCGTTATGTAGTTGAGATCGACGTCATAGAATCTGGCGAGATCGATCAGAACAGGCAGGGGAATCCTGCAGCGTCCGCGCTCATAGTCGGAATAGGTTCTGGGTGGAATGTTCAGTATGAACGATACATATTTCTGGGTGACGTGTCTTTGCTTTCTGAGATTGCAGATTCTGGTGGCACATGTAGCGCGCATAGCAGGGGTTCCTTTCGATTTGATTAGAGTACAGACGATCATTGACCATGGAAGAATCAGATGTGATACAGATGATCTGCCGCACTTATTGTAATACACTCATTTCAAAATAGTAAGAAGTGTTTGGCAAAACACAGCGATATGGATCTTTTTTGGACCATATAAACCAATCAGAGGCACCGGTATGGAAGAAAGAGATGTACTAAAAGGCAGGATCAGGGACCTCTTTAACCGGACACAGCAGGGAGATTATCTCACCCATACAGGTTTTCTGCCGCCGGATCTTCAGGCGTTTGCGCATCAGGTGATCCGTGAGGAGAGGATGCCCGTCCGCGCCGGGGCTGGCGCTTACTGCGCTTTCAGCGGAGGACGGGAGGACGCGGACAGGCAGATGCTCTTCTTTGTCCCCTCCTACATGAGCGAAGAAGACCTGGCGGCGGAGATAGCGTCCGGGGATGGAGCTCTCTGCTGCATCCGGATCAGCGCCGTAAAAGCCGGATTCTCGCAGCCACCGACACACAGGGATTATCTGGGGAGCCTGATGAATCTGGGGATCACGAGAGAGCAGACCGGCGACATTATCTGCGGGGAGAACGAAGCGTACGTCTTCGCGGCCAGCGAGATCGCTCCCTTTATCTGCAGCGAACTGACCAGGGTCAGGAATACAGCCGTCCGGACCGAGATCATACCTCCGTCCGGCTGCCCCGCTATCGTTCAAACCAGGCAGGAGAGCGGAAGCGTGTCTTCCGCAAGAGCGGACAGCCTGATCGCGCTGGTCTTTCACCTTTCGCGCTCCCAGTCGCAGAAGCTGATCGAGCAGGAGAAGGCCTTTGCGGACGGCCGCATCATTTCGTCGGCCTCCTACCTGCCGGCCCCCGGAGAGAAGATCTCCGTGCGGGGATACGGCAAGTTCAAATATCTGGGCACGGGAGGCAGGACCAGAAAGGGAAGGACGGTCGCTCTGTACGAGCGCTACATCTGAATAGACAGGATACAGGAAATCGGATAGAATAAAAAAGCAGCAGCTCAATTACAAAGAGATTACTTAAGAATAGGACGAAAGCTATGAATCTTGAAAATGCTAGGAAAAAGCTGGAAGAATATGGACAGCTCCACGTTCTTGACTATTTTGACGAACTCACGCAGGCGCAGAAAGAGGCGCTCCTTAAGCAGATCGATGAGACCGACTTTTCAGTGATCCGCTATGCGGAGAATCCGCACGGCGGCCAGAAGAGGGGAAAGATCACGCCTCTCGGCGCGATGGAGATCAGCGAGATCGAGAAGAAGAAGGAACATTTCGTAAGCGTCGGACTGGAGGCGCTTCGCGCGCACAAGATCGGAGCGGTGCTCCTGGCAGGCGGCATGGGCACCAGGCTCGGTTCCGATGACCCGAAATGCATGTACGACATAGGACTTACGAGACCCGTCTATATTATGCAGCGCCTCATCGAGAACCTGATGGACGTGGTCCGCGAGTGCGGAACGTATGTCCCGCTCTTTATTATGACCAGCGACAAGAACCACGACAAGACGGTCGCGTTCATGGAGAAGATGGACTATTTCGGCTATGACAGGGATATGGTCCGCTTCTTCAAGCAGGATATGGCGCCCGCTGTCGACTACAACGGCAAAGTGTACATGGAGGACAAGGACAGGATCGCCACATCTCCCAACGGCAACGGCGGCTGGTTCCTCTCCATGATGAATACCGGCGTCCTCAACAGAGCCAGGGAGCTGGGCGTCGAGTGGCTCAATATTTTCGCAGTGGACAACGTGCTGCAGAGGATCGCGGATCCCTGCTTCGTGGGAGCGACGCTGGAGAGCGGATGCGCCACCGGGGCCAAAGTAGTGCGCAAGGTCACGCCTGACGAGAAGGTGGGCGCGCTGTGTCTGGAGGACGGAAAGCCCTCGATCGTGGAATACTACGATATGACTCCTGAGCTCCTGGAAGCCAAAGACGAGAAGGGTGAGCCCGCTTACAATTTCGGCGTCATTCTCAACTATCTGTTCCGCGAAAAGGATCTGGAGCGCATCGTGAACGACGCGCTGCCCGTACACGTCGTAGAGAAGAAGATCCCTTATATGGACGCGGACGGCAATCAGATCAAACCGGAAGAGCCCAACGGCTACAAATTCGAGCAGCTGGCGGTCGATCTCGTCAGGGAGCTCGACACCTGCCTGCCCTATGAAGTGCTCCGCGAGAAGGAATTTGCGCCGATCAAGAACAAGACCGGCATTGATTCCGTCGAATCGGCCAGAGAACTCTGCAGGAAGAACGGGATCGAGCTGTAAAGCTCCGCGGGTAAAGGAGAGATATGTTCAGGCTCTGGGTTAAGGTATGGAAGGACAACCATCTCGTTCAGGACACTGTAGTGGAGAACGGCGAGCGGGATACGAGAACGCACAAAGTGCTGCAGGGACTGGAGGAGGGCTGCCGCAGATTTGACCTGGCAGTGCCGATCTGGCTGGACTCCTCGATCCGGGATTTCCAGAGGCACGCCCGATGCAGGTTTTCGCAGGACTCATTTATTGAAGAGATCGATTTTGACTATCTGGAAATATGGGTCATTGAGGAAGACATGTACTGAGAAAAACACGGAAGAGGCCGGCGCGCCGGGCGCAGGGATCGAGAGGATCCCGCACGGATGCGCAGGCCTCTTTTTCGCATCCGGCGGGGAGCCGGTTCACCTTTTTTTTACCAAATTCCCTGTTTTTGTGAGGTAGTTATCACATTTTTAACACATTTAGTTCTTATACTTGCCATATTAAATGATCAATATATCTGATAACAGTCGTGAGACTGATCATGAAAGGCAGGTTATACAAATGGGTGACAGCAGTTGGAATAATGAAAACGCACAGGATTCATTCACAAATGCAGAAACAGCAGGCAGCAGCGACCAGACGATCGTGGACGGAACAGCCGAAGTCGTCGGTGAGACAATAGAACCGGAAAAGCCGGCTTATGAACAGGAAGCGAATGCGCAGAGCGCGGGGAACTCCTATGAGACATATTCCCAGCCGGCCGCTTCGGGAGTTGATTACGCGCATTCCGATGCGGGGTCTGCGACGGGCAACGGAAGTTATCAGTACGGCGGCGCCAGCCACGAGTACTACCAGGGTGAAAATTACGGGTCATCCATAGGAAACGGCTCAGGCTCAGGCTCAGGCTCTGGCGGAAGAGGCAAGGGATTCCTTGCAGTCGTTCTTGCGATCGTATTCGGAGCGTGCATTGGAGCAGGCTTCTGGGGCGTGCACAGATATCTTGGAAATACAAGTGCGGCAGAGACGGCGATCGCCGATTCCGCCGAGAACAAAGCGGCTTCCGTGACCGGCGAACAAAAGGAAGAAGAGCCCGCGCAAGCAGCGGACGATGCGCAGGACCAGCAGGCCGCGGACAACGCACAGGAGCAGCAGGCTGCTGACAATGCGCAGGATCAGCAGGCCGCACAGGATCAGCAGGCCGCACAGGATCAGCAGGCAGCTCAGGATCAGCAGACGGCTCAGGATCAGACGCAGACCGGTTCTGCTGTCACAGACAATGCCACGATCGCAGACGCGGAAGGCATCA
>ODAI010850796.1_pt1 | contig 11240 bp, 7 predicted proteins | sample 1539321 | NCBI WGS metagenome assembly ODAI01 (sample SAMN02144231, study PRJEB22623) | gut metagenome | biome: sheep rumen | host: Ovis aries | place: New Zealand
AACGGCTTCAACTTCTACGTTGTAACCGGTACTGACCGTCAGCTGGTTCGTCAGGCACTGAAGGCTCCAATTCCTTCCATCAATGCTGACCATGTAATTGGTACTGACAGCTTGCCTGTTATGGAGCGTCAGGGCTGGGCTGGTTCTCAGTATTTCCTCTTCAATGAAGATGGCGCTAAAGATAAGGTAATGCGTGGCCCATTCCAGTTCACTGATAACAAGGCTGGTAAGGTTCAGAATATTGCCAAGGAAATCGGTATTCAGCCAGTTATTGCTCTTGGCAACTCCACTTCCGATGGTTCCATGCTGAACTATGCACTTGCTAACCCTAAGTATAAGAGCTTCGCTATGGGCGTATGCTGTGATGATAGCGTTCGCGATTGGGGTACTCAGGCTAAGGGCGACAAGTTCAAGGCTTTCTGTGAGAAGTATGGCATTACTCCAATTTCCATGGCCAAGGATTGGAAGACTATCTATGGTTATAACGTAACCAAGACTCCTACCCGTGATTTTGATACTGCCAAGGATTTCAAAAAATAAGCATTTGGTTATATGAAATAACCCATCATTAAACACATAAAGGCTGTTTGTCAGGTGATTTATTAATCTGGCAGACAGCCTTTTCTTATTGTAGTGATTTATTATTGAACTGTTATGGCATTATATGTATAATATTCTAGGTGGTTTTTACGCCACATTTTTTGTGTGCAAAAAAATATGGATGGTTATTTTACCCAAGGAAAGGAAGTTATAATATATGGAACTGGATAGCCTTTCTTCGCTTGAAAAACGTGAGATTTTATTTACTGATATAAAAAATGCCATTGAGGTCAACTGGATTAACAATTTCAAGCTGCCCAACAATGATGCTATTATTCGTTCTGTCCTCAGCTTGTCAGATATTGATTCTGCTGAGGCACGCTTGAGACGCTTTGCACCATTTATCAAAATGATATTTCCGGAAACTGTTGAGTCAAAGGGAATTATTGAATCCCCATTGGTGGAGGTGCCGGAGCTAAAAAATGCTCTTAACCGTGAAAAAATAGGTGCCAATTTGGCAGGGAAGCTCTATATGAAGATGGACAGTCTGCTGCCTATAGGTGGCTCCGTAAAGGCCAGAGGTGGCATCTATGAGGTATTGAAATATACCGAGGATTTGGCTGTGGAGAACGGTGTACTGGAAAGCTATGAGGATGATTATTGCAAGCTGGCCAGTCCTGCCGCCAAGGCCTTTTTTAGTACAAAAAAATTGCATATAGGCTCCACTGGTAATTTGGGGCTTAGTGTAGGTCTTATGGGAAAGGCCATAGGTTACGAAATAATTGTGCACATGTCCTCTGATGCAGCGGAATGGAAAAAAGAGCTGCTTCGCAGTAAAGGGGTAATCGTAAAGGCCTATGACGGCGATTACGGTGAGGCTGTTTCCAAGGCAAGGGCCGAATCAGAGGTTGATGCCAATGGCCATTTTGTTGATGACGAGGATTCCAAAGAAATGTTTTTGGGCTACGCTGTTGCCGGCAAGCGGCTTAAAAAGCAGATGCGACAGCAGGGTATAGTAGTGGATGATAAACATCCTTTGTTTGTATATATTCCATGTGGTGTAGGTGGTGCTCCTGGTGGCATTACCTTTGGCCTTAGACAGTTTTTGGGTGACAATGTACACTGCTTTTTTATAGAGCCAACCCAGGCTCCTTGTGTGCTTTTGGGTATGGTTACTGGCCTGTACAATAATATTACTGTACAGGATATTGGACTTTCCGGGAAAACCCATGCTGATGGGCTGGCAGTGGGCAGACCGTCGGCGGTTATCGGTGATTTCATCAAGCCATTTTTGACTGGTATTATTACAGTCAAAGACAAAAGACTTTTCGATTATTTGCGTATTTTGTGGGAGTCAGAAAAGATTTTCATAGAGCCTAGCTCCTGTTCAGCCATTCATGGTCCTGTTTGCTGGAGCCATTCCAAGGAGATGGATGATTATCTGGAGGATAATAATCTTCATCGATATATGGAAAACGCAACCCATATTATTTGGGCCACCGGTGGTGGAATGGTGCCTGAGGATATTCGTCAGGAGCTTTTGGCAGAAAGAGTTTGATGGAGAGATAAAAATAGATATTAGTTGATTTGGAGTTGAAAAAATGGATTTTATGGTACTTTCCCTTCTGGTTTATCTGTTGGGAGCTGTGACATTTATTTGGCCGAAAAAGGCTGAATTAGTGGCACATTATTTTGGTATGCTTTGCTCCATTGCAGCCAGCGGATTGGTGGCTTTCTCATCGTTGAGCTATCTTCTTTCCTCTGACAGCGCATGGCTTATTGATATGGCTTGGGGGCAATATACCCTGCAGGCCGATGGCTGGAGCGGGGCTTTTCTTTTGATTACTGGTGTAGCTGGTGTAATCATCAGTATTTATGCCATTGATTATGGCAAGGGATATTTAGGCAGCCGAATTAGGGCATTGGGTGGCCTATGGAATTTATTTCTTATGTCAATTGTTTTGGTACTAATTGCCGGTGATGCCTTTACCTTTATTATTGCCTGGGAAATCATGGCTTTGGTTTCCTTCCTGTTGGTAAATCATGAGTCGGAAAAGAAAAAGACTGTTAGTGCAGCTTATCAGTATATGGTAATGACCCATATCGGAACAGCGGCTATTATGGTGGCCTTTTACCTGGTAGCCAGTGCCGCAGAGAGCTTTTCCTTTATCGATATGGCCAATAATAATTTATCCGGGTACATGAAAAATGTGGCCTTTATGTTTGCCTTTGGCGGCTTTGCTTTAAAGTCGGGTCTTATGCCACTTCATATATGGTTGCCAAATGCTCACCCGGCAGCACCTAGTCACGTATCTGCTCTTATGAGTGGTGTTATGTTAAAGGTGGCTCTTTATGGCTTTGGTCGCTTTGCCTTCCAATTTATTGGTATGGATGTATTCTGGTATGGACTTATTGTAATGGTTGTGGGCCTGATTTCCGCCTTTTTAGGTGTACTTTATGCCACTATGGAGGTGGACATGAAGCGGATTTTGGCCTATTCCTCCGTGGAAAATATGGGTATTATTTTCTCAGCCTTTGGTTGTGGCATGGTGCTTTATTCCATGAAATTCCCTATGCTCTCCGTGGTTGCCTTTACTGCAGCCCTGGTTCATGCTGCCAGTCATAGCCTTATGAAGGGACTGCTCTTCATGAGTGCCGGATGTGTAATGCATGCTACTGGTAGTAAAAATATTGAGCACATGGGTGGATTGGCAAGGAAAATGCCTTATACCGCTTTATTTACCCTGATTGGCTCTATGGCCCTGTCTTCCATGCCATTTACCAGTGGCTTGGTAGGGGAGTGGCTTACTTTACAGAGCTTTATTACCTTTGCTCAGCAGGCGGGATCCCCAGAATTGCGTTTGCTGGTGGTATTTGCCTTTATTATGCTTGGTTTGACTGGTGCTACGGCACTTGGATGTTTTGTTAGGATGTATGGCGTGGCCTTTTTGGGTCGAGCCCGTACCAGTATAGTGGAGAAGGCTCACGAAATGCCATTCTTCATGCTGGCTGGTTTGGCCCTTGAAGCTGTTTTGATTGTTTTTGTTGGTGTAATGCCAGATTTTCTGGTAAATCTTATGCAACGGGTCGTTTCCGGCAGTGGTATTATCCTCATGGGCAATCCATTGGGAATAATGTGGGGTGGAAGCGGCTACTATGCACTGTATAGTCCTGCTATTATCTTTATTGTGTTTGCTTTTATTGGTGTATTTATGGTTGCTGCAGTTTATCGTTCCAGCACTTTCCAGACAAAGGAGGTTACGTGGAACTGCGGTACTGTGCCTACCTCCCGTCAACAGTATTCTGCCACTGGCTTCAGTAAGCCACTGCGCCGTGCCTTTGACGGTATTCTAAATCCAAAGCGCCGTACCACATATCTACGCAAGGAGCATGCTTATTTCGGTCGCAAGCTCCATTATGAGTTGTCCATACCGGACCTCTTTAATGATAAGCTGTACAAGCCACTTCAGCAGATGTTGATAAATTCATCCTCATCCTTCCACAGGATTCAGGAGGGAAGTGTTAGTATTTATATAGGCTACACCATGGTGGCCATGATTGTTGTATTGATTTGGGGGGTACTGTTGTAATGGAATATATAGTGACAAGTATCGGCCTCAGTTTGGTACAGGGATTTGTGTTATTGCTGATTGCCCCATTGGTGGCCGGTATCATCAACAAGGTTAAGGCACGGCTCCAGAAGCGTCAGGGGGCCAGCATTTTTCAGGAGTATTTTGATATATGTAAGTGGTGGAAAAAGGCCACTATTTTAACTCCATATACTGGTGTCATCTTTGTGCTGGCTCCAGTGGTTTATTTTATGACCTCTTTTATGGCAGCTACCATGGTTCCAGGCTTTCTGACCGGCCAGTTCAGCATGGGCGATGCCTTCATTTTCGTGTATATTTTGGCCTTGGGCCGTTTCTTTATGACCCTTTCTTCAATGGATGCGGCCACTTCCTTTGGCGGCATGGGTGGTTCCCGTGAAATCTACATTTCCGTATTGGTGGAGCCTGCGGTTATGCTGGCTATTCTCATTAACAGCATCCGCTATCATTCCACGACCCTTTCAGCTATGGTAATTGACTACAATGAGGCATTCTTTACTGTGTCTGCTGTTTTGGCTTGTGTTGCCTTTTTCCTGGTTATGCTGGCAGAAAACAGCCGTCTTCCTGTGGACAATCCGGACACCCATCTGGAGCTGACCATGATTCACGAGTGCATGACTCTGGAGTATTCCGGAAAGCTGCTGTCCCTTATTCATTTGGGCAGCTATCTTAAAATTGTCGTTTTTCTGGCTTTGTTTGGTGCCCTTTATGTGCCGGTGGAAATTCCTTTGGCACTGAAGGTACTGTTGGGAGCAGTTCTTATCGGTATTGTGGAAACCCTCAATAATAAAATGCGCCTTTTCAAGGTCCGTGTATATCTTGGTGCCGCAATAGTTCTCTTGTTGCTGGCGATTATTGCAGAATAAGGAGGTCACAGAAATATGGATTATCTAGTAGTGTTCTTAGTTCTTGTGGTTTTCCTGCAAACAAGAGTTACGGATTTGAAAAGAGCAGTTATCTGTTTGGCTAGTCAGTCAGTAATCATTGCAATTGCTTGCTTTGTTATCGGTTTTTCCCATGGCAATGATATCCATGCGGTAATGCCTGGTGTATTGACTATTATTGTAAAGGTTATCTTCATTCCAGGTGCTGTATATCGTTTGGTAAAGAAATTGAAAAACGAGCGGGAAATCGTTTCTGCCAGTAATGTAAATTATTCCACCATGGCGGCAGCCCTCTTTTTGGTAATGGGCTATGCCTTGGTTGAGCGTCTTATGCCGGGTTCTGTTGGCCGTGATATTGTGGCAGCGTCTATTCTGATGATTATGACTGGCCTTTCACTGATGGTGCTTCGAAAGCGTGCCATTATTCAGATTTGCGGTCTTATAACTTTGGAAAATGGCATCTATCTTTTAGGTCTTCTAATGACTGAAGGATTGCCTCTGGTGGTGGAGCTTGGCGTTTTCCTGGATGTGCTGATTGCCGTAGTGGTTCTGGTTATACTTACCTCCAGAATGCGTCTGTCCTTTATGACAACTGATACAAGCGTAATGAAAAAATTGAAGGGGTAATTTATGAATTTGGAAATACGAGAATTAATATATATAATACTTGCCCTGCCATTGGTTTTCAGCGCTATTTCAGCGGCAAATTTTCTGGGCAGGAATATACTTCATTGGTTGAACCGTTTGGTGGCAACCGGAGTTGGGGCAGCTATTGTTATGCTGCTGATGACCTTTGATGCCTATATCCCATTTGCTGGTCAATACATCTATTTAGATGCTCTCAGTATGTGGATGCTTATTATAATTGGTACCCTGTATTTGGCCTTTGCCTGGACCAGTAAGGCGTATTTGGATAGAGATACCAATAAACGTTATGGCTATCTTAGACGCTTTGGCTATTTGGAGGGGCGTTTCTATGCCCTGTCCCATATATTTGTGTGGATAATGTTCCTGGTGGTGTTGGTCAATAATCTTGGTCTTATGTGGGTTACCATAGAGGCGACCACCCTGGTTTCCGCTTTGCTGGTGGCCTTTAAGTTTACCCGTACCTCATTGGAGGCTACGTGGAAGTATGTAATGGTATGTACAGTAGGTATCTGTCTGGCTCTTTTGGGTACTATTATTGTTTACTATATTCAGCTTACTACCATGGGCAGTGATAGTCCTTTGAACTGGCTATATATGGTAGAGCACAGTAAAAATATTGATCCGGTTATGGCTAAGTTCGCCTTTTGTTTTCTCTTTGTGGGGTATGGTACCAAGATTGGTTTGGCACCAATGCATGCCTGGTTGCCTGATGCCCACTCCGAGGCTCCAGCCCTGACCAGTGGTCTGTTATCCGGTTCATTGTGTATTTGCGCCATTTATGTGCTTATCCGTAATATCGTTATTCTCATGCCATCTATTGGCATAGATTTCATCAGCGGCTTATGTCTGTTTTTTGGTATATTTACCATTGCTGTGGCTGTACCATTTGTGGTGGTGCAACGCGACATCAAGCGTATGCTGGCCTATTCCTCCATGGAAAACTTTGGCCTTATGGTTGCAGGACTTGGTTTATTTGTACCAATTGCCGCCCAGGCCATGCTGCTGCACATGTTTAATCATGCGTTGGTAAAATATTCACTGTTTTATACAGCCGGTACTATTATGGAGGAGTACGGCACGAAAAATATGATGCGGATTCATGGCATGATGGTTCAGGTGCCACGGACGGCCTGCTTTTTACTGCTAAGCATTGTTGCTATCCTTGGCATGCCACCATTTGGTGTATTTTTCAGTAAATTTTACATGATATATGGCTTCTTTACTGCCGAGCATCCTTGGTTGGGTGTCATAACCTTGGTATTGTTGGCCGGTATGCTGATTGGTATCTTGTATCATATTCTCCGTATGCTGGGTGGGCAGTCGAAAAAGAAATCCTCCGGAGAGCTTTTTGGTGTTATTGATTCCTTGACCATTGCCGGATTGTTAATCTTTAGTGGAATTGCCAGTGCCGGGTTAAGTGATATTACCGTGCTTAACCGACTGCTGGAGGCTGCGGCCAAGATTGTATTGGGAGGTGTCGCATAATGATGACAACTATTATGCCAGAGGCCATCCTTATGGCAGCTGAAAAGATGTCCGCAGGTGGCAAGCATCCTCTCACAGCCATGTTTGGTCGGGATGAAACAGCCAATGGTGTGGGCTATGTTATATATTGCTTTTTTGAAATTACCGAGAATAAGACCGTGGATGGATTCAAGGTGGTATTTAATCCAAACGGTTCTTTGGAGTATGATAGTATCACCCATATTATACCGGCGGCTGCCTGGTATGAGCGGGAGATTAAGGATATGTTTGGCTTGGTGCCAAAGGGTCATCCTGATCTTCGCCCATTGGTGCTTCATGAAACCTTCCCGGAGGATTTCTTTCCTCTCCGTAAGAATGTAAAGGTTAATGCCAAGGTGCGCGGTGAACGCCAGTTTAAGGTGCGTACTGCCAAGGGTGAAGGCCTTTTTGAGGTGCCAGTTGGCCCTATTCATGCTGGTATCATTGAGCCAGGGCATTTCCGCTTCAGTCAGGCCGGTGAAGCCATGCTTCAGCTGGATGCCAAGCTCTTTTACACCCATCGTGGGATAGAAAAGGCAGTGGAGGGCAAGACTCCTTATGAAGCGTTGCCTATAGTGGAGCGTATTTGCGGGGCCTGCAGTGTTTCCAATACCTGGAGCTTCTGTCAGGCGGTGGAAAAGGCTGTAAGTGTTAAGGTTACAAGACGTGCTGAAATTATCCGTACCCTATTAATGGAGCTGGAGCGTATCACCAATCATGTGGGTGATATTGGCAATATTCCAGCAGGTGTTGGCTTTAATCCTGCCATTAGTCTTGGGGGCCGTCTGAAGGAAAAGCTGATGCGGCTTAACGAATCCGTAGCTGGCAATCGTTTCCTGCGTGGAATGATTATCCCGGGCGGTGTTTCCATGGATATTACTCCTGAGCTTTGTGAACTTATTCATCAGGTGATGGATGAAGTGGCTGATGGAGTGGAGGATATGTCCACCATGTTCCATGAGCAGGAGAATTTCCAGAATCGTATTCAGACCACTGGTATTGTACGCAGCCAGACTGCCATCGATTTGGCCATGGTGGGAGTTGGTGCCAGAGCCAGTGGCTATAGCCATGACAGTCGCTGCGACTTCTCTTACGGAGTCTATGATGAGCTGGACTTTAAGCCATACACTAAGACCATGGGGGATGTGGCAGCCCGTCTGCTGGTTCGCATCGGTGAGCTGTCTGCTTCCTTTGAAATGGTGGATAAGCTCATTGAATTGCTGAATGATTGCGGGGAGCAGGAGCTTTCCGTGGCAATGGAATATATTGAAGGTTCTGGCTGGGGTATAAGTGAATCTGCCCGTGGCAGTAATTTCCAGTATGTGGCTCTTGATGGTGATGGCCGCATTGACAGACTCTTTGTCCGCAGTGCCTCCTATGCCAACTGGCCAGCTCTGCCTATTGCAGTCCAGGGTGATATTATTCCTGATTTTCCGCTTATTAACAAGAGCTTTGAGCTTTGCTATGCCTGCATTGACAGATAAGGAGAGATGAGTAAAAGCTATGTTTAAGGTTTTGGAACGTATTTTTAAAGACAAGCTGGCTACTGAGAAAATCTCTTTGGCAGGCAGTGATAGATATAGAGGACCAATAGAGGGCAATGCTGCTGGTGATGTACTTAAGGAATGTGCTGCTGTATGCCCGGTAAAGGCCTTTGCCGTATCTGGTGAAGACTATACCGTTGACTACAAGAAATGTATTTTCTGTGGTCGTTGTGTGGAGGCCTGTGCCAAGAAGGCGATGAATGAGTCCGGCCTTCAGCATAAGCATGAGGATGCTCTGCCGGTATTGCTTGAAAGCGGCCATGAGGTCTTACAGGACGTTTTAAAGGAGAAGCTGGGGCGTTCTTTGCATGTGCGACATTTGGATGCTGGTTCCTGCAATGCCTGCGATTTTGAAATGGGGGCCATGAGTAATCCTGTTTACGATTTGCATCGCTATGGTGTTCATTTTGTGGCATCGCCACGTCACGCAGATATGTTGATGGTTACGGGGGTTGTTACCCGCAATCTGGAGCAGGCCCTTAAGATGTCCTATGAGGCTCTCCCGGAGCCGAAGCTGGTAATGGCCTGTGGTGCCTGTGCAGCTGGTGGTGAAACCTATGGTGATACATACGCAGTTGTAGGAGCCGCTGATAAGGTGGTGCCAGTTGATTTATATGTACCTGGTTGTCCTCCAAGACCAACAGCCATGATTATGGGACTGTTGGCGGCTGCTGATATGTTGAAGGAAAAAATGAAATAAGTTACTTACATGAATCGTGCTGCGTGTTGTAGTCCGATTTTTGGGTGGAAAATTAATATTAAATTTCCTGAATATTACATGTATACATGCAAAAACTATATTTAATTCACCAATTATGGTATAATATGTAACTGTGTTCACTGTATAAATACAGATACATAAAATTTAGGGGGATTGTTTTTATGAAACACGACGAGAATGAGTTTATGCAACACGAATTGCGTCTGCCTGAACTCACAGTTCGTGGTATGCTGTTGGGAGCTTTACTTACAGTGATATTTACTGCATCCAATGTATACCTCGGATTGAAGGTAGGACTTACTTTTTCCTCCGCCATTCCGGCGGCGGTAATTTCCATGGCGGTTTTAAAGATGGCCAAGGATGCGAATATTTTGGAAAATAATATGGTACAGACCCAGGCTTCAGCGGCTGGTACTCTTTCAGCAATTATTTTCATTATTCCTGGTATGCTGATGATTGGTTATTGGCAGGGCTTTGAATTTTGGCAGACTCTGCTGGTATCTCTGTGTGGTGGCTGTTTGGGCGTATTATTTACCATACCGTTGCGACGGGCTATGGTTGTACACAGTGATTTGGCCTATCCTGAGGGCGTGGCAGCAGCTGAAATCTTGAAGGCTGGCAGCCATTCCGAGGATACTGATGGCAAGAGCAGTGGTCTTAAGGAAATTATGGCCGGAAGTATTATTTCTGGTATTGTAGCATTGCTGACCAATGGCTTTCAGGTGATAGCTGGCGGTCTTTCTCTGTGGTTCCCTGTAGGCCGTGGTATTTCTCAGATTGCTTGTGGTTATTCTGGCGCATTGGTTGGTGCCGGATATTTGATAGGTCTCACATCTGGTTTAGCTATTTTGGTGGGTATCATTATCGCCTGGTGCGGTTTTGTGCCATACTATACCATGACTGGAATACTGCCAGATGGTATGACCATGGAACAGTTTGGTAGCGTTATCTTCAAGGATAGGGTTCGTCTCATTGGTGCCGGTCCCATGGGCGTTGCCGCTATTTGGACCCTTATTCCTCTGGCCAAGCCAGTAATTGAGGGAATGAAGGAATCATTGGCTGCGGTGAATATGTCCTCTGAGGAACGGGGCCTGCATCGCATGGATATTGATATGTCCCTTAAGAGCATTGGAGCAGTATTTGCCCTGACTATGATAGGTCTTTTGGGGATTTTCTTCGTCTTTGTTTCCGCCGAAGGACTTCCTATGAATGAGACCCTTACCTTTACCGTTGTTGGCGTTGCTGTGGCCACCCTTATGGGATTCTTTGTGGCAGCGGCCTGCGCTTATATGGCTGGTCTGGTTGGTACATCCTCCAGTCCTATTTCCGGTATTGGAATCATTGGTATTATAGTTTCTTCTCTGGTAGTTTTGTTCCTGGCAAATTCCTTTGGCATCTTTGATATGCCAGGTGGAGAAAAGTTTGCTACTGCAACTGCAATTTTTACTACCTCAATTATTTTAGCCATCGCCTGCATATCCAATGATAATATGCAGGATTTGAAAACTGGTTATCTTGTTGGTGCTACACCTTGGCGTCAGCAGGTGGCTCTGTTATTGGGCTGCGTAGTAGGTGCTTTGGTAATTGCTCCGGTTCTTAATCTCCTTTATGAAGCCTATGGCTTTGTAGGAGCTATGCCACGTCCCGATATGGATCCGGATCAGGTTCTTTCTGCTCCACAGGCTACATTGATGACTACAATTGCCCAGGGTATTTTCTCCAGTGAATTGGCATGGGAATACATCTATATTGGCATTGGACTTGGCGTTGTTCTGATTTTGGCCGACCAGCT
>ODAI011718761.1_pt1 | contig 11239 bp, 7 predicted proteins | sample 1539321 | NCBI WGS metagenome assembly ODAI01 (sample SAMN02144231, study PRJEB22623) | gut metagenome | biome: sheep rumen | host: Ovis aries | place: New Zealand
CGCTGCGAGGTGCCCTCCGATGTGGAGGTCATCGGCGACGTGGAGCAGCTGAAGCGCGTCATCAACAACGTCGTCAGCAATTCCGTCAAATATATGGACAAGCCGAACCAGTACATCCGCCTCCGCGTGATGGAGGTCGGCGAGGACATTCAGGCCGCGATCGAGGACAACGGAAAAGGGATCGCGGCGAAGGACCTGCCCAGTATCTTTGACAGGTTCTACCGGACGGATTCCTCCCGCAACAGCGCCCAGGGCGGCAGCGGGATCGGGCTTTCGATCGTAAGGAAAGTGATCGAAGACCACGGAGGATATGTGTGGGCCACAAGCCGTGAAGGAGAGGGGACCTGCGTGCATTTTGTGATCCGCAAATACCATGAATCGTCGAACATGGATGAATATGTAGAAGAGATCTGAACCGCATTCGAAACGAGGAATGCAGAGTGGAGGTATAAATGAGCAAAATACTGATCATTGAAGACGAAGTGGCAATCGCCGATCTGGAGAAGGATTATCTGGAGCTGAGCGGCTTTGATGTCAAAATAGAGAACCGAGGAGACAAGGGACTTCAGACGGCCCTTAAGGAGGAGTTCGATCTGATCATTCTGGACCTGATGCTCCCCGGCATGGACGGATTCGAGGTCTGCAGAAAGATCCGCGAGAACAGCAATGTTCCGATCCTGATGGTCTCTGCCAAGAAAGATGATATCGACAAGATCCGCGGCCTTGGCCTTGGCGCGGACGACTATATCACGAAGCCCTTCAGCCCGAGCGAGCTTGTGGCGCGTGTTAAGGCGCACATGGCGCGCTATGAGAGGCTTGTCGGTGCAGGTCAGAAGGCGAATGACATCATCGAGATCAGAAATCTCAAGATCGACAAGACGGCAAGACGCGTGTGGATCGACGGCGTGGAGAAGAATTTCACCACGAAGGAGTTCGATCTGCTCACTTTCCTTGCGGAAAACCCGAATCATGTGTTCAGTAAGGAAGAACTTTTTGCCAAGATCTGGAATATGGAGAGCGTAGGTGACATTGCGACTGTGACGGTCCATATCAAGAAGATCAGGGAGAAGATCGAGTACAATACGTCCAAACCTCAGTACATTGAGACGATTTGGGGAGTCGGCTACCGCTTTAAGATCTGATCAGCGATCAAAGGGGGAGATGGACAATGAGTAAGATGATCAAAAAGAGTATCGCATCACTTTTAAGTGCAGCTGTCATAACAGCGATGCTCCTGTCCGCGGCAGGAAACGCAGCCTGCGCGGCAGAGACGACCACTGCCATACAGGATCCCTATAAAGATGCGAAAGATGCAGCCCTTAACGCCCTTTCCTCGCGAATGAAAGAGGAAAAGGAAGCGGTCTATGTCTATAAAGATTTCGGCCTGACCCGGAATCATTTTACACAGAAGGCGAAAATGGCCGGGAAAGATCAGAACCTGGTCATGGATATGGACGAGAACTGGCGCAAGGACCCCTGTGAAGGAGCCAGCTGTATCCGCTGTGAACAGATCACGCGGGAAGGCGACTGGGGCGGCTGGCTGTTCATGAACGGATATCTTCCGGCGGGTGAGAGCGAAGTGCTGCTCAACGATGGAAGCGCGGGCGGCCAGGGCCTGGACCTGACCGGTGCTGATGCGCTGCGCTTCTATGCCAAGGGTGAAAAGGGCGGTGAAAAAGTAGAGTTCTTCACTTGCGGCTTCGGCTATGATGCTGCAACCGGCGCCAAGATGGTGCAGTATCCGGACAGCACGACCAAAAAGTCCACCGGATGGATCGAACTGACCAATGAGTGGCAGGAGTATGAGATCCCGCTGAAAGATGCGGATCTCAGTTATGTCGTGTGCGGCTTCGGCTATGTCCTGAATGATACGATGAACGGAAATGCGGACAACGTATTCTTCCTGGACGGGATCAGGTTCACCGGAGAGATCAAGAGTGCGATGGAAGCACCGGTCATGCTGCGCTCGTATGATACAGAGAATCTCTATATCAAAAATACAGCGTTCACCTATGACAACGCATTAGCAGCCATGGCTTTTCTCTCAGAGGGAAAGCAGGAAGAGGCGAAAGCGCTTGTGGATGCGCTTGTCTATGCGGTTCAGAACGACAGGAACTTTAAGCCTTCCCAGTCTGATGTACGCACCGGAGAGGAGATGGTAAGCGTCTCCATAGTACCCAGAAGAGTCCGCAATGCCTATGCCGCCGGAGCGATCAACGCGTTTCCCGGATGGGAAAGCGGAGCAAGGCTTTCGGGCTGGTATGATCAGGCGTCTGAAGCGTGGCTCGAAGACCGCTATCAGGTGGGAAGCAACGTGGGAAATACCTCCTATGCGGCGCTTGCTCTTCTGCAGTATTACAGTGTATATGGCGGTCAGAAGTATCTGGAGACGGCCTGCGCACTGATGAACTGGGTGCTTGAGACGTGTTCCGACGAAGGCTGCGGATTTACTGCCGGCTTTGACGGATGGGAAGAAGGCGATCCGCCGACTGTCTATCCGTTCACTTATAAATCCATCGAACACAACATTGATGCCTATGCTGCTTTCTCTTTCCTGTATAAGTTCACAGGAGACGGACGATACGGCGATGCGGCAAAGAGCGCATTGGAATTCATCGAGTCGATGTACGATGAAGAGAATGGGCTTTTTATGACGGGAACGCTGGGAGACGGTGTTACGCCTAACACAGGCGTAGTTGTCCTGGATGCGCAGGTTTGGTGCGCGATGGCGCTCGGGGAGGATTTTGCGCCCTACGAGAAAGCCCTCAAGACGGTTGAAAAAATGAAGACCCTGGATTTCGGCTATCCGTTCTGCCTCGAAAACAAAAATGGCGGATGGTGGGCGGAAGGCACTGCCTACACGGCGCTCATGTACCGCGGGAGAGGGGAAGAAGGCCTGTACAAAGAAGCAATGGATTCGCTCGTCTCGATCCAGCAGAACAATGGCCTCTTTCCGGCGGCGACGGTGGACCATCTCTCCACCGGAATGGAACTGTTCGACGGTTCGCCCTGGGAGTATACGAAGGACCCCCACATCGCGCCGACGGCATGGTTTATTATGGCGGCAAACGGCTTCAACCCGTATGTATTGGCTAAAAAGTGATGAGACTTGACAAATACCTCGCTGAAATGGGTGTGGGAACCCGCAGCGAAATCAAAAAAGCGATCCGCGCAGGACGAGTCACCCTGGACGGCGGGAAGGTAAAGGACCCTTCCATACATGTGGAAAATGATGCGGTCGTCTGCCTTGACGGGCAAAGGATTGATTACGAGCAGTTTGCCTATTTCCTGATGAACAAGCCGGCAGGTGTGATCTCTGCCACGGAGGACTCAAGACAGCAGACAGTGCTGGATCTGTTGGACGGGCAGCAGCGCAAGGGGCTGTTTCCCGTCGGCAGGCTGGACAGGGACACGGAAGGACTTCTTCTGATCACCAATGACGGGGAGCTCGCCCATCGCCTGCTCTCCCCGAAGAGACATGTGGACAAGGTCTATTTTGCCAGACTGGACGGGCCTGTAGGGGAGACAGAGAAGAAACTGTTTGCAGAGGGTCTGAAAGTGGATGAAGAGCTGACGGCAATGCCGGCAGCCCTGGAGATACTTGAGCCGCCTACAGAGGTCAGAGTGACGATCCGAGAGGGAAAATTCCACCAGATCAAGAGAATGTTTGCAGCAGTCGGGAGAGAAGTGATCTATCTCAAGAGACTGTCGATGGGGTCCCTCTCTTTGGACGAGAGTTTGCCGCCTGGGGGATATCGCAGGCTGACATCAGAGGAACTGTCTGCTATAATGGAAGCATGAACAGTTCCGGGGGGAATGCGGGAAGGACATATGCTGATGAGGTATAGTAAAGGACATGTAATCCTAATTCCTTTCATATTGTCGATTATGATCGCACTGGCAGGGTGTGCACAGGAAGAGGCTTCGGGAGGCGTCACTGACGTTACCGACGCCTTGTTTTTGTCTGGAAACGAAGAAGGGGCGACAGCCGAGGCAGAAAGCAGCAGCGCAGCGGCACAGAAATCAACGGCCTCTGGTTCCGAAGTGTCAGAGATCGCATCCGCTTCCAAAGAGGAAGCGAAAGCAGTAGTTAAGAAGCTTTCGGCGGAAGAGTGCAGACAGATGGAGCGCTTTCTCAATGAAGCAGGCAGTTACGGCTTTCTTTTATCCGTCTATGAAAAGCCGCAGGATCTGGACGCGGAACAAGTCTTTTATACCGGCGCGGGGCTTGCGGAGCCAGGTATACCCGAAGAAGAGCGGGAGGCTTATCTGGAGGAGACCGAAGAGGAAGAAGCGCCGAATCTGTTCAGGCTCAGTACGCAGCAGATTTCCGATCACCTTCAGTACAGGGCAGGAATCTCCCTCGAAGAGCTTTCTACAAAACCGGACTGGGTGTACCTGGAGGACTATGATGCCTATTACCAGTCTCACGGGGACGAGGATACGAATGTCTGCCGCTTCGAAGTGACGGACGCTGCGGTCCAGGGTGACTATTACAGATTACACTACAGAGAAAAAAGAAAAAACGCCAAGATGCTGGGCTGGTACGCACCTGTCTATGAGACGATCCTCAAGAAAAACGGAGACAGCTACCGCTTCTGCGCGAACCGGCTCTGGATGGAGAAGGGACTTTTGCTCCGTCCGTACTGTAAAGTGACGCTGGAGCCTTACGGTGAGGTCTCCCTATGTGCCTATAAACCCGACAAGAGTCTCAATGAAAACGCGGACGTCACGTTTGAGCTGATAAAGGACGGGAAAGTGACAGCCCTTCCGGGACTCAATGATGAGAATATCCGGTCCAATAAAGTCTTCGAAGATGTGGTCGCAGTAGATGCAGGAGACTATGACGAGGACGGAATGAAAGAGATCATGGCGATCTGCAGATATCAGGTCCAAAAGCACGGAAGCGGCAGAGAGGACGGGCTGGAAGCAAGGATCTACAGGTTTTCCGAGGACGGAGAGCCGAAGCCTGACTGGGAACTCAGCAACAAGATCAATCAAAAGGTGAAGAACCTGACGCTTTCGGGCGCAGCTGAGTTTATAAAGACCGGAAAGGACAGGGATGTCTTTGCGAGCCGCGAAGAAGCCTATGCGGCGGAGATCAAATCGATCAACCCCAAGGATTATGACAGGTTTGCCCTGATCTATGTAAATGACGACAGGATGCCGGAGCTTCTGGAGATGGGAACAACGCCTGACAAGGGAGCCAGGATCATTTTCTACAACAACGGCCTTCTTGAAGAGACCAAGATCAGCGGCAACTTCTCCTACCTCAGTAAAGAGAACCTCCTGTACTGCAAGAACGGCACACAGATCCTCTTTGACGAGGCGCTATATGTCTATGCGGGGAACCGATTCGGCGTCTATCTGAGCGGAACCTACGGGACAATGGATGCTGCGGGTACTTCATATACCCAGGAAGGAAAGCCGGAATACACCTATACATGGGAGGGCTCACTCGTAACCGAAGCCGGGTATCAGGATGCGATCGGGTTTGTATATAACCGGCAGAGAGCAGTGGATGCTTCCAAGATCAAGACCGTCAGCGCTGAGGAGCTTCTGGCGGAACTGAAAAGCAAGTAAAAAAGGGCTGTGGCATTAAGTGAAAGGATGAGATCCTGAGCTGGTGCGACAGCCCCTTCTAAATTACATTGAATTCGCGGGGATTCACACTGATCCTTCCCTTCGCTGCGAAGGGAACCGCAATCCTGAACTCGCCGCCTGTTCTGATGACCAGGCGGCTCAGACAACGGGCTTTCGGGCTGCAGGAGCTGCAGCCCTCATTCCCTTCTTCGCTCGGGAAGGATCAGGTTCATCCAACCACTCCTTCAAAGCAATTTATCCGGGGCTTGTCGCACCCGGTCAGGTGATTCCCGGCACTGTATACGCACTTTTTTTCACTGCATAATACAAAAACTGGATTTAAAAGAATCTGGCAATATGTCAAGAAAAAAGCCGCTAGTTGAAATGGTATTTCCACTAGCGGCCTCGATGTTTTTTGAGGAGGAATGATGGGTTCGGAGGGACGGTTTTGAATGAGCGATTAGTTTTTCATGATCTTTATGGAAGTGAAAGAGAGGGTGAGGCCGGCAGCTCCTGCCGGCCGAAAGCTCGAAATGTTTGAGGTGTCCGTTCATCAGAACGGACACCGAGTTCGAAGCGATCCCTCTCTGAAGCGACAGAAAGATCATAGAAAAACTTCGCGAATTCAATACCTCCCTCCGGACCCATCATCCTCCTGCAAAATATGGATGTGCGTCAGTTGTTGATTCCATGCTTACAACTAGGCGACTCGCTGCTGATCGGAAGGAACGTATACCCTTCTTTCAGCGCGTCGGTGATAAATCTATCCATCATCTTGACGGTATAATCCTTGATGTCGTGGCACAGGATGAAGGAATTCTTGTAGGTGTGGATCCCGTTCATCATGTTCTCGTACATGACGTCGCCATCCGTTGTATCTCCGGCGTCGCCGCTGGTGACGTTCCAATCCACGTAGGTATAGCCCTTTACTGCAGATTCCTGTGCGAGCTGAGTCATGATCCCTTCGCAGTAGTTGGCGCTGATCGTATTGGAGCTGCCTCCCGGGAAACGGAAGAGGTCTGTGCGGCAGCCTGTCTGGGCCTGAATGATGTCCTGCATTTTGTTGAAATCTCTCCAGTAGGCCACGGAACTGGCATAGACTTCGTCGTACTCGTGGGATGCCGTGTGGACGGCCACTGTATGGCCGGCTTTGAACTCGGCGGCGATCAGGTCCTGATAGTCTTTGTAGGCAGCTGTCACGAAGAAAGTTGCATGGACTTTATGTTTGGCCAGAATATCGAGCAATTCCTCTGTGTACTGGCCCGGACCGTCGTCAAAAGTCAGATAGATAATCTTATCGGGATCTGCTTTCACAGGTTTCTTGCTCGTTTCGGGAGAGGTCTGAGCCTTATCGCTCCCCTTGCCTTTTGCGGCCGCAGCGGCCTTAGCAGCAGCCTCGGGATCGATCACGGCGGAAGCAGCCGCTTTATCCGCGCTGATAGGCTTTCTCTTTACGGTGACATAGCGCTCTTTGGTCGCCACGTTTCCCCATTCGTCGGAAACGGTATAGGTGACAGTGTAGGTGCCGACTTTCTTGGTATCCACATTGCCGGTGGATGTGATCCTGGCGGAGACATCGCCATCCGCGTCATCCTCAGCGGTGACTGAGTCCTTCCAGGTCTCCCCTTGGAAGAGGAACCCTTCCTCCCCGTTTTCAAAGTGGAAAACCGGCGCGTTCCTGTCGTCATAGAAGATCTCACGCTGGGCAGTGGCTGTATTGCCGGATTCATCGGTAACCGTATAGTAGACGACGCCGTCCTTCTCTTCGCTCTGAACTTTGTGAGTTATGTTGCCGTCGTGATTATCTGTTGCAGTATAGCCTTCCTCCTTATAAGCGTGGTGGGGAAGCGTATAGTAGTCGTCAATATGTGCAAGTTCGATCACAGGAGGAGTCGTGTCGACGATCACGACAGTCCTTGTAGTGGTGGCGCTCAGCCACAGGAACTTCGAGGAGTAAGTGACTGTATAGGTCCCGGGCTCATGGATGTTGACACCTTCAGTAGATACCTTGACCGGAATCGGATGGTGTACGAACTTCAGAACGGAACCGGTGACCTCCGCGTCAGCGCCCTCATCCCGGTAGGGCTCGCCGCATTCGCGCGTCACAGTTGAGTCTCCCGTAAGTGCAAATTCGATCCGCCACTTGTTAATACCGAATAGAAAATAAGCGGAAGCACCGAGCAGCAGCAGGAGAATGAGCAGGAAGTTCCTGACGGTATGCTTCTTACGGGGCCCTTCAGGTCCGGAAGCGTCAGATCTGTGTTTCTGTGTTGCCTCTGGCATAGAAATCACCTCCTTTGCAGATTTTTAATATACTTCTTTGGGACGGCAGGTGTCAATTGCGCGGATGTGAAATGTCTGTGTGTCAAAACACTGACCGTTCACGGTCACAGCAGATATTGCACTGTTTTTGCGGATTGGGTAAGATAATAACAATCCGGAAATTCAGGAGGGGAGACGGGCGTTTTGAAAACAGAACTGAAACCTGACCGCAAAGAGATCATACGGTATCTGGGATACAGGGGTGTCACCCCTGACGAGGAGGTGTTGCGTGAGATCGAGGATTGCGTCAGTGAACTGAACAATGCGGCTACGCCGAGGTTTGTCTACGAGAGATTTGCGCTCTCCTTTCAGAGTGAGGACAACGGGGAGGAAAGTCTGTGTTTTGCAGGGCTCCGGGTCCACAGTAAGGACCTCTCAGTCAACCTGCAGGGATGCTGCGAAGTCTGCCTGATGGCGGTGACATTGGGGCCCGGCCCGGATCTGCTTGTGAGGAGAGCCAGTGTGAGCAGGATGAGCCGGGCAGTGATCCTGCAGGCAGCGGCTGCCGCCATGACGGAGACCTGGTGTGACCGGATCAATGAGAGGATCCGACTGGAAGCGGAGCAGGAGGGGTTGTACACGCGGCCGAGGTTTTCGCCCGGCTACGGCGATCTGCCGCTTGATCTTCAGAGGGAGATCAGCGCGATCCTGAATATGCCCAAAGAGATCGGAGTGAGCCTCACAGACACGATGCTCATGACGCCCAGTAAATCGGTGACGGCGCTGATCGGGATCAGCGATACGCCGGGAAATTGTGCAAAAGCCGGGTGCGCGGGCTGTGAAGCCTCTGCTAGCTGTGCGTACGCCCGGATTGAAGAAGAATCTTAAGGAAATTGGTATAGATAAAGGTGATTGAGATGAGAAGAAGTTTGCTTGAACGCCTTGGTAAAGAGTGGCTGTTCTGCGATGGCGGTACGGGAACGATCCTGCAGTCGAAGGGGCTGCAGGGAGGTGAACTGCCGGAGACCTGGAACCTGAAGAGACCCGAGGATATCATCGATCTTCACTGCGGATATCTGCGGGCGGGATGTGATATTTTCAACACGAATACATTTGGCGCAAATGCGCTCAAATTCCCTGATACGCTGGAGCAGATCGTGACGGAGGCTGTCCGTCTGGCACAGGAAGCGAGGCGGAGAGCTGGCAGAGAGGACGCCTATATTGCGCTGGATCTCGGACCGACCGGAAAGCTTCTGGAGCCTTTGGGAGACCTCCCCTTCGAAAGAGCGGTGGAACTTTTCGCAGAGGTGGTGCGCTACGGGAGCGCTGCAGGCGCGGATCTGGTCCTGATCGAGACGATGTCGGACAGCTACGAGGCGAAGGCAGCGGTACTCGCCGCCAAAGAGAACTGCGACCTTCCGGTATGCATTACGGTGACTTTTGATGAAAAGGGCAAGCTCCTGACGGGAGGAAGCGTCGATTCCACAGTCGCACTTCTGGAAGGGCTGCGCGTGGATGCGCTCGGCGTCAACTGCGGGCTCGGACCGGATCAGATGATGCCGATCGTTAAACACCTCACAGAAGTCTGCAGTATTCCGATCATCGTCAATCCGAACGCGGGTCTTCCCAGGACAGAAGGGGGAAGGACCGTGTACAATGTGGGTCCGGAGGAATTCTCCCTTAAGATGGAAGAGATCGCGGCGATGGGCGTGCATGTGGTCGGTGGCTGCTGCGGAACGACGCCGGAGCATATCCGGAGGACAGTGGAACGAGTGAAGAAGCTGCCTTTCAGGGAGCCGGTCCGCAAGAGCCGGACAGCAGTGACCTCCTTCTCGCAATGCGTGGAGATCGGCAAAGTGCCGGTGATCATCGGCGAGCGGATCAATCCGACCGGAAAGAAGAAATTCAAACAGGCGCTTCGGGATAATGACATTGGATATATTCTCCAGGAGGGCCTTCGCCAGGAGGACAGCGGCGCGCACATCCTTGACGTGAACGTCGGACTCCCCGAGATCGATGAGCCCGCCATGATGGCGAAGGTGATCACGAGGCTTCAGAGTGTCATCGCGCTCCCTCTGCAGATCGATACGACCGACCCGGCCGCACTGGAGAGGGGAATGCGTCTCTACAACGGAAAGCCGATGGTCAACTCCGTCAACGGCAAAAAAGAGAGTATCGAGACGGTCTTCCCGCTGGTCCGCAAATACGGCGGCGTTCTGGTCGCGCTTGTACTGGATGAAGACGGCATACCGGACAACGCGGAGGGGCGGATCAGGATCGCGCGCAGGATTTACGAAGCGGCGGACAGGTACGGCGTTCCGAGAGAGGACATTGTGATCGACGGACTTGCTATGACGATCTCTTCCGACACATCCTCAGCGCTGGTTACACTGGAGACGCTGAGAAGGGTGCGGGAGGAACTGCACGGACACACTATTTTGGGCGTATCCAACATCTCCTTCGGACTTCCCAGAAGAGCGCTGATCAACTCGTATTTTCTGGCAATGGCGCTGCAGAGCGGCCTTTCAGCGGCGATCATGAACCCCGGCAACGAGGACATGATGGATGCGTACCGCGCGTATTGCGCGCTGGCTGACCTGGATCCTCAGTGCATGCGGTTCATCGAGACGTATGCGGGGACGCAGGACAGAACACCGGGCGCGGCAGCCGGAGCTTCTTCCGGAGCAAATCCATCAGGAGGGAGTTTCTCAGACAAAAACGCAGCGGGGGCACGTCCTTCCGGCGGGACAGCCCATATGGGCCTGTCAGAGAGCGTCGTCAGAGGAATGGCAGAGAGCGCAGCCGCCGCTGTGAGGAATGCGCTGGGAACAATTGAGCCGCTGGAACTGATCAACCGGGAATTGATCCCGGCACTCGATCAGGTGGGAAAAGGCTTTGAGAAGGGAAAAGTATTTCTTCCGCAGCTCCTCATGAGTGCAGAGGCGGCAAAAGCGGCTTTTGAAGTGGTCAAGGAATCCCTGAAGGGGCAGAAGCAGGAGGTCAAGGGCAGGATCATCCTGGCGACAGTCAAGGGGGACATCCACGACATCGGAAAGAACATCGTCAAAGTCATGCTGGAGAACTACGGGTTTGAGGTGATCGACCTGGGCAAGGACGTGGCGCCGGAGACAGTTGTTGACACTGCGATCCGCGAAAAAATAGCACTCGTAGGACTGAGCGCTCTGATGACCACAACAGTGGTGAGTATGGAAGAGACGATCAAGCTTCTGCATGAGAAGAAGCCTGACACGAAGGTCGTCGTAGGCCGCTCTGTGCAGACGTCGGAATACGCCGACGCGATCCGCGCGGACTGCTACGCGAAAGATGCAATGGCAACAGTCCACTACGCGGAAGAAGTGTTCGGGAAGTGACGTCAGCCTTCCACGATCAGGTA
>ODAI012931539.1_pt1 | contig 11239 bp, 6 predicted proteins | sample 1539321 | NCBI WGS metagenome assembly ODAI01 (sample SAMN02144231, study PRJEB22623) | gut metagenome | biome: sheep rumen | host: Ovis aries | place: New Zealand
CAGCACATCGTTGCAGCCCCGCAGGTCTTGCGGATGGCGCGCATAGCGACAGCCCCGGAAGTCTTCTTCGCGCAGGCCGTACTGCTGAATCATGGTACCCATGGCGCCGTCGAGCAGAAGGACCTTGGAAGTGATGGGTGATGAGTGATGAGTGAAAAGTGAACGCTGACTGCCAGACTCCACACGGCGGATGATGTCGGCCACCTCGCGGTCGGCATCATCAGGCTGGGGAGCAGGATGCAGGTTGCGGCTATGGCGGAAGTCGTCGACGATGGTCATCGCCTGCTCCACCTCGCGCTCGTTATGGAAGTCCATTTCCAGGTGGACACCGTCGCCGCCGATGTTGTCGAGCAGCGGACGCAGCTCAGGGAGCGTCACCCAGCAGGCCATGATGCTCTTGCCATGAGCGAGAATGCGGCGATACAGGTCGTACCACTTCGGACTGCCACCCTGCGGCTCGCCCACGCCGGGAGTCCACTGGATGGCGTTCAGCTCGTCGATCTCCAGGATGGCATCCAGATGGTGCATGGCTCCTACGCCGTCCAGATGGTAGAGGGTATAGTCAATCTTCTGGCACTGCTGGCGGATGAAGGGCTGCACGAACCGCCGGTAGTCGTCCTGGCTGATCATGGTCGATATGTCGCTCTGCAGCTTCGACATCTTGCCGGGAGCCCACGACGAGAAGTAGCAGAAGGCCATCTCGTCGCCCTCGCGGATGATGTCGTAGAGCTCGTCGAACACCTGGAAATAGATGTCGTTGATCTGTTGCATCTGCTGTTCCAGACGTTCGGGGTGCATCACGGTGTCGAGCAGCACCTGGTCGGTACCCTTCAGGGCGGCCAGCACGTCGAGACCCTCCATCAGGTCGGGCATTCCCACGTAGTAGTGGCCCTGGGCCTTGCGCTTGCAGGCCTGCAGCAGTTGCTTGTGCAGCAGCCAGTTGGGGTGGCTCGGGTCGAAGCGGATGTCGTCGGTGTAGTTGGGATTGGGATGTATCCAGATAGTATCTTCGCCACCTTCGAAGACTCCGCCCAGGATGGCTGCCAGCGAACCGGGGCCCAGCTGGGTGTTGGCAACGGGCAACATGTCGGCCAGGAGCGACGAGTGGGCCACATACCAGTCCAGATAGTCGGCACGCCACTCGGGGTCGAACCACCGCTGGTTCAGGTCGCGGCAGGGCGCCGGCTCAGGCACGTCGGCATGGGGCGTGACGCCCTCCTGGAAGTGTTCCCACATATTCAATATAATACCCTTATGGTTCCACCAGTCGACATAGCGGCGCTGGGTTTCTTCGAGGTTTTGTTTCCAAGTATTCATCAGTTATTTCATTATTTGATAATCGGCTTTTCGGGATTGATGAACGAGAAGAGCACGGCACTCACGATGAGCATACCGGCAATCATGTAGAGCGGCAGGTTGTAGTTGCCCGACTGCTGCACCAACTCTCCGAACAGGATGCCGCAGCAGAAGCCGCCGATGTTGCCCGCCGTATTCATGGCTCCTGACAGCGTGCCGGCATGTTGGCGCCCCAGGTCGATGCACAGCGCCCAGGCGGAGGGCAACATGAGGTCGAAGATGCCGAAGCACAGCGACAGGAACACAAAGACGGCCATCTTGCCGGGAATGAAGGCAGCCAGGAACATGCACACGGCCGACACAGCCAACGACGTAGAACCCAGGGCCTTGCGCCCGATGCGGATGCCATATTTCCGGGTCAGACGGTCGGTCAGATGGCCCCCGGCGATGTTGCCCATCATGCTCATGATGAACGGCACGGCAACGGCGTAGGTCAGCTCGGTCTTGTCGAAGCCACGGCCCAGCTCCATGAACGTGGGGAACCACGAGAAGAAAAACCACGAGCCGAAGGCATAGAAGAAATACATGCCGCAAAGCATCCAGAACTGGCGGTTGCCCAGGATGTCGCGCCAGATGCCCTCCTGCATACCGTGCTTCAGCTTCTCCACCTTATGGGTGGGGCCTGTCTGGACATCATGGTAATAGAAATACCATGCCACGGCCCACACGACACCCAGGGCTCCCAACAGGTAGAAGGCGGCACGCCAGCCGACGGCCAGCATGACGGGAATCACCACAAAGGGCGTCAGGGCACCACCCATGCGCGATGCCGCCCAGACGTAGCCCTGGGCCTTGCCCACCTCATGCTTTTCGAACCAGCGGCTGATGACTCCCGTGCTGCAGGGCGACGAGCCGGCCTCGCCAATGCCGAACATGAAGCGGATGACCAACAGCGACGCCAAGCCGCCGGCCATGCCGGTGAAGGCTGTAAATGCCGACCACCACAACACGATGGATGCCAGTATCTTGCGATGTCCGAAGCGGTCGCCCAGGGCACCCATCGGAATCTGCATCAGACCATAGGAGAGGATGAAGGCCGACTGCACCCACCCCCACTCTGAGGGCGACAGACGGAGGTCGTGCATGATGCTCGACCCCGCCACCGAGATGTTGATGCGGTCGAGAAAGGTCACCATGCCCAGAATGACGAGCATGGCGAGGATGACGTTCTTACGCTTCATAGGCCGAGGAACTTACGCAGGCCCTTGACACCCAGGACGGGACTGGACAGTACGGGTTTGCCAGTCAGTTCGGAGAGGCGCTGTTCCATGCGGGCCATAGAACCCTGGGCCAGCACGAACATGTCAACCTGCGAGGCAATGCGCTGGGCGGCCTCAGCTATCAAGCGGTCGTGGGTGGCGCCATCGCCACTCTGTCCGGCAGCAAAGGCACCATCAGCCAAGCCCTCCACCAGCGTCACCTGGCGACCGGCCTTCAGGGCCTCGTTCTGCAACAGCCGGCAGGTGGGGTCGAGGGTGGTAGGCAACGTGGAGATGACGCCGATGCGGTCGTAGCTGCGCACGGCCTCGGCAGCCATGGGCTGGTCGATGCGGAACACGGGGATGCGGGCATACTGGTTGCCATAGTCGGCGACATCGCCCACGCTGGAACAGGTGTTGAACACCACATCGGCACCGGCATCGGCAGCACCGTTATAATAAGAAAGGAGACGACGGCGCACGGCATTGGTCACCTCGTTGTGGGCAATCACCTCCTTGATGAGCGACGAGTCGGCAATGTGGTTCACAGTCACTTCAGGCAGATACTCCTGGAAAATCTTCGTCAACGGCTCTACCAGGGCCATGGCGGTGTGTACGCATACTACGTGTTTCATAATTTGTTTAGTAATTTATTAGTTTGTTTGTGCAAAGTTACGAAAAAAATCCGTATCTTTGCAAGCAATAAGAAAAAAATATCAGAAAATGGATATCGTAGAGAGATTTTTGAACTACACCAAGTTCGACACTCAGTCGAGCGAAGAAAGTGAGACAGTACCCAGCACCAGCAAGCAGCTGGTCTTTGCCGAATACCTGAAGAAGGAGTTGGAGCGTGAAGGACTGGACGATGTGGAGATGGACGACAAGGGATACATCTATGCCACCCTGAAGTCGAACATCAAGGAACAGGTGCCCACCATCGGTTTCATTTCACACTATGACACCAGCCCCGACTGTTCGGGAGCCGACATCAAGCCACAGATGGTGCACCACTACGACGGCAGCGACATCCTGCTGTCGGAGGGCATCGTCAGCAGCCCGAAGAAATTCCCCGAACTGCTGCAGCACGTGGGGGAAGACCTGATAGTGACCGACGGACACACCCTGCTGGGGGCTGACGACAAGGCCGGCATTGCTGAAATCGTGCAGGCCATGGTGTGGCTGCAGGAGCACAAGGAGGTGAAGCACGGCAAGATTCGTGTGGCCTTCAACCCCGACGAGGAGATAGGCATGGGCGCCCACCATTTCGACGTGGAGAAATTCGGTTGCGAATGGGCCTACACGATGGATGGCGGCGATGTGGGCGAGCTGGAGTTCGAAAACTTCAACGCAGCCTCAGCCAAGATCACCATCAAAGGCGTCAGCGTACACCCAGGATATGCCAAGGGTAAGATGGTGAATGCCAATGCGCTGGCTGCCGAGCTGGCTCGGATGCTGCCTGAGGACGAGACGCCTGAGACCACGGAGGGTTATCAGGGTTTCTACCACCTGCTGGGCATCACATCGAACATCGAGCAGGCCAAGATGTCGTACATCATCCGCGACCACGACCGCGACCGCTTCGAGGACCGTAAGCGCTTCATCCAGCGCTGTGCGGAGCAGATGAACGAGAAATATGGCGAGGGCACGGTGGAGTGCGTGGTCAGCGACCAGTATTATAACATGAAGGAGAAGATAGAACCCGACGCGATGCACGTCATCGACGTGGTGCTCAGAGCCATGCAGGAAGTAGGCGTGTCGCCTAAGGTGAAGCCCATTCGTGGCGGCACGGACGGTGCACAGCTGTCGTTCAAGGGGCTGCCCTGCCCTAACATCTTCGCGGGAGGTATCAATTTCCATGGCCCTTACGAGTTCGTACCCATCCAGTCGATGGAGAAAGCCATGCAGGTCATCGTAAAAATCTGTCAATTAGTAGGAGAATACAATGGCTGAACTAGCACCAATGATACAAGACCTGGCACTGATGCTGATGGTGGCAGGCATCGTGACGCTCATCTTCAAGCGACTGAAACAACCGCTGGTGCTGGGCTACATCGTGGCAGGATTCCTCGTGTCGCCCCACATGCCCTATACGGCTTCGGTGGCTGACGCAGAACATATCCACCTGTGGGCTGACATCGGTGTGATGTTCCTGCTGTTCTCGCTGGGTCTGGACTTCTCGTTTAAGAAAATACTGAAGATGGGTGCATCGCCCATCATATCGACCATCAGCATCATCTTCTGCATGTCGATGCTGGGCATGCTGGTAGGCCGACTGTTCGGATGGCCACAGATGGACTGCATCTTCCTGGGAGGTATGCTGGCCATGTCGTCGACGACGATTATCTACAAGGCCTTCGACGACCTGGGGCTACGCCAACAGCAGTTTGCAGGACTGGTGATGAGCGTGCTGATACTGGAGGACATCCTGGCCATCGTCATGATGGTGATGCTGTCGGCCATAGCCAGCGGCAACAATCCCGACGGAGGCCAGATGCTGGGCTCTGTGGCGAAGATAGGCTTCTTCCTGGTGCTGTGGCTGGTGGTGGGCATCTTTGCCATTCCCATCTTCCTGCGCAAGGTGCGTAAGCTGATCAACGACGAGGTGATGCTCATCGTGGCGCTGGGCATGTGCTGTGCCATGGCGGTATTCTCGACCAAGGTAGGATTCTCGTCAGCCTTCGGAGCCTTCATCATGGGTAGCATCCTGGCGGAGACGATAGAGGCTGAGCATATAGAAAAACTGGTGGAGCCCGTAAAGAACCTCTTCGGAGCCATCTTCTTCGTATCGGTAGGCATGCTGGTCGACCCGCATATCCTCATCTCCTACGCCCCCTCCATCATCACGCTGGTGCTGACCATCCTGATAGGCCAGAGTGTGTTCGGATCGCTGGCGTTCATGTTGGGTGGCGAATCGCTGAAGTCGGCTATGCGCTGTGGTTTCTCGATGGCGCAGATTGGTGAGTTCTCGTTCATCATCGCCTCGCTGGGCTTGTCGCTGGGCGTCATCAGCGACTTCCTCTACCCTGTGGTGGTGGCAGTCAGCGTCATCACGACATTCCTCACACCATATATGATACGTCTGGCTAACCCAGCCTACGCCCATTTGGAGAAGCGTCTGCCCAAGAAGGCCATCCAGATGATGAACCACCTGAGCATGATGCATCCGAACACCAACGAGAGCAATAAATGGAAGAAGATGCTGACGCAGATGACCATCAATACGGTGGTCTACAGCATCCTCTCGTCGGCCTCCATCGTCGTGATGTTCAACTTCGTGCTGCCCTTCATGCGCCAGTTGTTGCCAGGAGAGCAGCTGCTCTGGTATGCCAACGCCATCACGGGTCTGCTGACGGTGCTCATCATATCGCCTTTCCTGCGCGCTATGGTCATGAAGAAAAACCGCAGTCCGGAGTTCCGTGCCCTGTGGGATGAGAGCAACCGCAACCGGCTGCCCTTGCTGTTCACCATCCTGGTGCGCGTGGTGATTGCCGTGGGCTTCATTTTCTATATCTGCAACTCGATGACGCAATTCTCGAGTGCCATCATGATTACCATCGGACTGGTGGCCGTGGTGATCATCATCCTCTCACGAGGCATCAAGAAGCGTAGCATCCGACTGGAGCGACTGTTCATCATGAACCTGCGTTCGCGCGAAATCGAGGCTCAGGTGCATGGCAAGAAGCGTCCATTGTATGAGGGACGTCTGCTGGACCGCGATATCCACATTGCCGACTTCATCGTGCCTATGGACTCGAAATGGATGGGACACACGCTACGACAGCTGAATCTCGGACAGAAATATGGTGTCCACGTGAGCAGCATCCTGCGTGCCAACTACCGCCTGAATATTCCTGACGGCAATTATATCATCTTCCCTGGCGACAAGCTGCAGGTTATCGGTAGCGACGACCAGCTGAGCAAGTTCGGACAAGCGCTGAGCCAGGAGGTGCTGGGCGAAGATCCTAACTTGGAGAAACGTGAGATGAAGCTGCGCCAGCTCATCATCGGCTCAGACAGTCCCTTCATCGGAAAGACTCTGGAAGAGAGTGGAATCCGCGACGTGTACAGTTGTATGGTAGTCGGTCTGGAGGAAGGAAAGGAAAACCTGTCACCCTTCAGCCCTAAGCGCCGTTTCCAGGAGGGCGACATCATCTGGGTGGTAGGTGAAGAGGAATCGCTTAATGCGTTATTAAATTAATACCACTGCACGGCATTGGAGTACGACGAACGTTTGTCGTATTTCAATGCATCCGTCAGGGTAGCAGCATTACAACGGAACGAGAAGTTATAGCTGGTATAAGGTGCCAGCACCACTTGACATGACATATTGAAGCAGTGGAGGTCACGCGACAGCGATGCCGTCGTCATCGATATCTTCTTGCTCTCAAAGTCGTAACCACTGGAGAAATTGATGTTCCATCCGTCAGCAATACGAACATTGCCTGAGAAGTTCAGGTTCTGCGTGAACTTATAAGGATAGCGCATGGTGTCGTAGTTGAAGCTGCCGCTGGTGTTCTCACGCATATTGATACCATAGCTGACGGTCAGCGACCAAGGCATGTCAAACTTCATATAGCCGTCTTCATCGGTATCAGCCATACCGGCATTCTCCTTGCGGGCACCATGTTTGGCAGCCTCCATCTGGTCGTCGAGGTTGGTCTCCACACCAGTATCGTACTCATCCTTCTTGCCGTCCTTGTCCTTGTCGTCCTTCTTCACCTTCTCGCCACGCAGCCATTTGAAGAAGTTGGCTACCTTCTTGTTGTCAAGCGTATAGTGCAGGTTCTGCGACATACCCTGGAAACGACCGAAACGGCCCTTGCTATACTCCGTGCGGTTGCCAATATACGGACGGGCACCCACAGAGTCGGCCTCATAGGCATAGGTGGCAAAGACGGCATTCAGCGTGAAGGTGTAGCTCTTCGACAGCTTCAGGCGCAAACGCGTGGAGAGGTCACTCCAGGGACGTGTCTCTGCCGCCATGTTATACGACATCGAGGCGCCGAGCTCGTCGATGATGCTGATCTTCTTGAATCCCGTAGAGTCGTCGTCCGACTTGATCTTCATCTCGATATTGTTGGAGATATCCATTGAGATACTTCCCGTCTTACCCTTGCCAGGACCACCAAAGAGAGCACCCTGATACTGGCTGTACTCCACTACCGACACATTGCCTTGCGCATCGGTCTTCGTATAGGTATCCCACACGCCATAGCGCGAGGCACTGAAGTCAGGAGCATAGCTGAAGCTGACAGTAGGTGTGAAGACGTGACGGATGGCTTGTATCTTCTCGCCAAAGAGTTTCCTGTTGGGGATATAGAAACCATAGAGCTTGGTCGATGCACCCAGACTGAAGTTCCAGTTATAGGCATTGTAGAAGCCCTGCAGCGTGTCGACAACCTCCTTCTGGTTGTCCACGTCCCATGAGCGTTTGTACTTCTGGGTGTACATACGGTCGGTCAGCGTGAACGATGGGTTCAGGCTCAGGAAGTTGAACAGCGTGAAGTTGCCCTGAATGGGTATGGTGTGCTGCATACCGTTGCGCCAGTCCTTCGTCAGACTCGACTTCATGAGCTTATCCTCCTTCGTCGTGATGGAGTTCGACAGACGACCGGTATAGCTCATCGAGATCTTCTCGTACCAACGCTCCTTGCCCACCGCCTTCTTACGCTTAAAGGGATAGAAGCGTGAGATGCTGATGTTCAGGTCAGGCAGCGTCAGGGCGATGGTTGAGTCGCGCATGTTCTGGTTGATATTGGTGGTCAGACCCAGACTCATGCCGATGCTGGAGAAGTTGGTGCTCCACGATACAGAACTGGTACGTGTCGACTGCGTCATGCGCTGTGGGTTGTACATCGACGTCAGGTTGTTGGGCTCATAGCTCGTCGAGGCGAAGTTTACACTGGCTGACAGCGAGCTGTAGGGATTGGCCTTAGCGTCTTGGCGGTGGCTCCACTGCAACTTGAAACTGGTGGTCTTCTGGTAGTCAGGCATATTCTTGTCGCCCGATACCGAGTTCTGGTAGCTGAAGAGGAAGGAGCCGTTATAGCGATAACGCTTCCTATAGTTCGACGAGGCGGTGATGCCCCATGAGCCCTTGGTATAGATCTCACCAATCAGCTTCAGGTCCATCTTGTCGCTGACGGCAAAATAGTAGCCACCATCGCGCAGATAGAAGCCTCGCGACGTCTCGTCACCATAGGTCGGCATAATGAAACCTGACGAGTAGCTCTTGGTGAAGGGGAAGAAGCCATAGGGGATGGCAAAAGGCAGCGGCACATCAGCAACCACCAGATAGGTCGGTCCGAAGACGACATCCTTACCTGGACGCACCTTGGCACGCGACATGGCGAAATAGAAGTCGGGGTGCGGGTCGTCGCACGTCGTATAACGTCCGTGATAGAGGAACATATCTCCATCAGCGTTGCGCTTCGATATCTCAGAAGTCATGAAACCATCCTGCTGCTCAGTATAGACGTTATTGATGAGACCTTTCTTCGTCTTGAAGTTGAAGGCCATGGTGTCCGTCTCATACGTGTCAGAGCCCATCTTGAACACGGGGGTGCCGAACTTGACACCTGCCGTATCCAGCGATCCGGTGGCATGCACCAGACTGGAGTCGAGCGACATGTATATCTGGTCGCTCTCCAGGTCCATGTCCTCGTATTTCACATTCGACTTGCCATAGAGGTGGGCAATACCCGTTGCACCCTCGTAGGTCATCGAGTCGGTAGCCGTATAGTAGACGGGGGCGTCGATACCATTCTTTCGCGAGCGGTTGATGGAGTCGGCACGCAGCGAGTCGTCAATGGCCTTGTTGTGCTTCCAGATGGCCTTGTGCAGCGAGTCCATCAGCGTGGTATCGTTCTTCAGCAGCGAGTCACGCTTCAGCGAATCCATGGGTATGGAGTCATGGGCAATAGAATCGCTCGTTTTCTCCCTTTGGGGAAAACTCAGACGGGGTACGTCCGCCAGCGCAAACACGATGACGAACAACAGTACGAAAACAAGCGTTTCTTTTTTCACGGCTGCAAAGATAGTAAAAAAAGTGAAGAGTGAAGAGTGAAGAGTGAAGAAATTGCTGCTGACTTATATATTTTTTACCTTTCCAACGTAAAAATTCACTTAACAGCCTTCACTTTTTACTCAAATTTTTCTGCCCATGACAAGAACTTCAGCACACCTTCATGGCCAAACTTCTCCAGACTCTGGGCAGCCTCAGCCACCGTACGCACATGGTCAGGCTTCGACTTGGAGTAGAATTTATCCGCATAGCAGACAATCTGCTCTTCGAGCGTCTCAGGCTCAAAGCCAGGCAATCCCGTTCCTGTATGGCGTTCTGCCACGCGGGCATGTCGTGGGTACCCTTCCTGACGGAGCAGGTCGCCACCTATGGGACCATGCTTGATGTAGGGCTCCGTCCCGTGACAATGGATAGAGGGCGCATCACACTGGTATATGCCAATGTCGTGCAGCATGGCAGCCTCCTCCAGGAACTGCACGTCGACAGGCAGTTCCTTATGCTTCTTGACAATCAGCAGACAGCGGTCAGCCACTTGTCTTGAATGCAGCAATAAAACCCTGCGGAGCTCATCGTCCGCAGGGTAATACTTATCGATAATGGCCTGATAGTCCATCTCTCATTCCTAATTCCTAATTCCTCATTCCTCATTCCTCATTTGGCCTTAAGCCTCCAGCCTTTCTATCCACCCGAGATTGTCGCCACGACGCACCTTGGCGCCCTGCTTGGCAGCTACCTCGACCAGCTTGCCGCCCAAAGCAGCGGGGATGGGCACGATCTCGCCCCAAGGAGCCTGGATATAGCAGAAGGTGTCGCCCTCCTTGTACTTCTGGCCGACGAAAGGCTCCAGACAAGGCTCGCAAGCGCCCTCGCCAGAGAACTCGTAATACACCTGACCAGCAATGGGAGCCGTCAGCGCATCGGCCTTGGCATGCTTGAAGGCAGCCAACTCCTCGGGCTTCATGGTCGAACCACCCAGCTTGGCATCCTTGGCCTTCTGGATGTCGGCCAGCAACTGCTTCTTAGCCTGTCCACTCTTGAACGGGCGATACTGCTCGGGGTGCATAGCCAGCTCGAACAGCTCTTCGTTGTCCTGACCGTAGTCCCAACCATTCTCGTCCATCTCCTTCTTGAAGCCCTCGAGGGCATTGGGGATGAGGGTATGGGGGTCGTCAGTGGTGAACTCACGCTTTTGCTTCTTAGCCAGCTCGATGAACTCGGGATCGATGGTGCCAGGCACCTTGCCGCTCTTGCCCAGGATCATACCCCAGATGGCATCGTCCATCATGACATAGCGACCCTTGCCCTGCTCGATGGTCAGCAGGTTCATCAGCGCAATGTTCTTCGTGTACTGCGAGAACGGAGTTACCAATGGGGGATAGCCCACCTTTGGCCATACATACTCTACCTCGTTGAACAGTTTCACCAACATGTCGTCCATCGAGAGCGTAGGCTCGCCCTTCTTCTCGCGCAGCTTGTTGATCATCGACTGGATAGGACCAAGGTCGGCCATCATCGAACCCATCATGCCACCAGGCAGACCGCTACCTAGCAAGAGACTCGACATGTGTTTGTTGGCGGGATTGATGAAGTAGCCCAGCCAGTCGTCGATGAACTCCTGCGTCAGACTACGCGCCTGCATGTACGCGTTCATATTTATATC
>ODAI010057862.1_pt1 | contig 11238 bp, 13 predicted proteins | sample 1539321 | NCBI WGS metagenome assembly ODAI01 (sample SAMN02144231, study PRJEB22623) | gut metagenome | biome: sheep rumen | host: Ovis aries | place: New Zealand
GTTTTCGACGGCTATCAGCCCTACAAGGGAGATATCGAGCGCAGAAACACAGGCTCTCTCGTTTCCTTCGAGACGGGCGAGGCTGTTACCTACGGTCTTTACAACGCTCAGGAGCGCGGACAGCTCTTCATCACAGCAGGTACTCCCGTATATGAGGGCATGATCGTTGGAGCTTCTCCCAAGACAGAGGACCTCGTTGTCAACGTCTGCAAGAAGAAGCACCTGACAAATACCCGTGCAAGCGGAAGCGATGACGCTCTCCGTCTTGTTCCTCCGAGAGTTCTCAGCCTTGAGGACTGCCTTGAATTCCTTGCCGATGATGAGCTCCTCGAGGTAACTCCCGAGTCTCTCCGTATCAGAAAGAGAGTTCTCAGCAATACTCAGAGAGCAAAGGAAAGAGGAAAGAAGTCCTGATTTTTCACCAAATCAACACATATAAACCATACAATTTGCAGGTTTGGGAGATATGATATGAAAAAGATTATATTCGCTTCGCTGATGCTGGCTGCGGCGGTCTGCTTTTCGGGCTGTGGCAGCAAGGTTAAAAAGGACGGCGAGGTGAGCAGCGATACTGCCGGGACCGAAGCGGTGACCGAATTGGAGACCGATGAGCCTCTTGCTACTGAAAGAGAGCGCAATATAGTCTCGACTGAGGAATACGATTATGAAGTCGTTGACGGCGGAGTTATCATAACAAGTTATAAGGGTAAGGACTCCAATGTGGAGATACCTGCCGAGATAGACGGCACTCCCGTTACCGAGGTGGGTTTTTATGCCTTTGAGGCTAAGCCCGACCTTGTCTCGGTAGCTCTGCCAGAGAGCGTGACAGTCATAGGCGAGGGTGCCTTTGCGGACTGTCAGAAGCTTGCGGACATTAACCTTCCGTCAGGACTTAAAGAGATAGAGTGCGGCGCATTTGCGGGATGCATAAGCCTAACCGAGCTTACTATACCCGCAGAGGTGACACGCATACAGCAGCAGGCTTTCACAGCCTGTACGGGGATGAGAACACTGACTATTCTCAGTCAGGATCTGAAATATGAGGGCTGGGGGCTCGAGGAGCTTCCCGATATTACAGTATTCGCACCCGAGGGCTCGGCAGCTGCCGAGTGGGCGGGAGCAATGGGAAAATATGCCGTATATTGATCATGAGAGGACAATTCTATGAGAAAGCTGAGACTTACAGCACTGATGCTTGCCGCTTCGGCAGGAGTGCAGGGATTTTCGGGATGTGCAAAGAATAAAGAGATCAGTATGCCTCTTTATGCGGAGACAGCAGTCCAGACACCTACTTCGTCTCCCGCAGGCGGAGCAGAGCTTTCGGGAGACAACTACAATTCCGATGAGTATTATACTAAGATACAGGAAAAGGTCAGCAGCGCCGCTGTTGACAGCGATCCGCTGGATCTGGGACTGGTCGGCAATGAGCTCATAACTCCCGACGAGGGCGCCGAGGACGCAGAGCTGGGCTCATATAAGATGAGCAGCAGCGGAGTAAAGCTTTATTACGACGATACCGAGTTCTCCGACGAGCTCATGCTTACTCTTGAAAAGTACTTCCTTTCGTTCCCGGCGGCTGACTATAATTCCTATCAGAAGTGTATGTTCCCCAGCTATATAGACGAGATGGAGGGCTTTCTCGGCAAGGAGTACGATTACGACCTGAAGACCTCGTTCTCAAAGCGCTGTTCAAGTCTTGCGGACAATATGTACGGCGATTACAAGATAACAAGGATAAAGCTTGAAGCGGCTCCCGTATACGATGAGACCAAAGACAACCTTGAGACCTATTTCGAGTCCCTCAATGAAGTTTTCGGAAAGGACTACTATGAACAGGTAAAGTCCGAGAGCGATGAGGTCATCGACGCCTGCTTCTATATCATGGGCGAGGACGCATACGGGCAGGAAAATCCCATAGTAACAGGCTATGAGATAGTTTTTGCCGTCAAGGACGGAAAGTATTATACATTCGGCTAAGGAGGCATATCTATGAGAGATTTTTTCAGAAAGGCAGCTGCTATTATGGCTGCGGCAGTTATAACAGCTTCAGCGGCAGTTTCATGCAGCAGCAAAAGTTCTTTTTCAAGTGACCCCAATAACCTTATAGGCGGAGATCTTCCCGACGATTACAGCAAGGACCTCGAGGATATGCCATACGGCGGAGAGTACCAGAAATTTGAGGCAGGTGATAATGATTTCCCTATGGGCATAGATATGGACCCCCGTTTCGTTACCATAGATGAGGCTTCAGCACTGACAAATTACTTCTATTCCGTAAATAATCAGGACGTTGAGAGCTTCAAGAAGGCGGTTCACCCCGACCTTATCAAGTACCGTCTGGAGAATTCCGAGTACAGCACCGAAAAGGAGTTTCTTGATGCCGAGTATGAGCTTCTCAAGCAGTATACGGGCTCTGACTTCACCTTTGACTACATTCTTATCGACGGCAGACTCAAGGACACAGAGGGCGCATTCGAGCAGTATGACAAGCTTGTGGAGACTGCTATACCGGGCTGTAATATCACATCGAGGAATATGTATATGGTGGACGTTACCTATCATAAGCCCAATGACGGCGGAAGCTATTCCCTCAGGTACAGATTCGGCGATTATATGAATATAGCTATCTATACCATCGACGGCAAGGCATACGTTATTTCATGATATATCGAAAAAAAGGGAGCTTTGCCCCCTTTTTTTGTTACAGATTTATGAACTTTTCAAAAGCCTCTTGAAATTCCCTTTTTTATGTGCTATAATTCCATTATCAAAGCATAAGGGGGAGCTTTTTCACTATGAAAAATGCGTTAAAAACAGCAGCAGCGCTTGTGCTTGCAGCGGTCGCCTGCTTCCTTGGGAGCATGAACTGCTTTGCAAATGCAGAGGAGTGCAGCGGACAGAATGTTGTTTCGGCAGCAGATGCTGCATAAGCAGGCAAAGACTGCGATATAGGGTATTACAGGGCAGCGATCACGCTACCCTAAATGAAAAACAAATTGCCGTGTCCGGTATTCGGGCACGGTATTTTTATGCCCTGATGGCTTTGCAGGGATATTGTATTTCTGATTTAAGCCGTTAGCCCATAGCCATTAGCCGTTAGCCTGATGTAGGGGGCGGCGAAGCCGCTTTCTAATGGCTAAAAGCTAAAGGCTAAGGGCTTCGGAATTTAACACCTGCGGTGTTAAATTCCGATTTGTATTAGTAACAATTATTGCACAGCATTAAAAAGAAGTCGGCTGAGGTCTTCTTTTTGTTACAATATTTTTACAATTGATTTAAGATTTGCCGTTTTCGGTTGAAGTTGTACCTGCCCGGTGCTATAATAAGAAAAACAGATAAGAGGTGCAGCATTATGAAAAAACACATCAAAACAATGGTCGCAGTCATATTCACAGTAATGACCTGCCTTTTCGGCGGCATGAACGCATTTGCGTGGGTAGCCGCAGACGGTATTATAGCTGTCCGCTATACAGACGCTCCCGAGGGAACGGTATTTATGGATATACTGCTCCCGAAAACCGAAGATGACAAATACGCTTCCGCAGACGGTAAGCCCTCCGCAGCGATCATACTTCACGGAGAGGATGAAAACGGCGAGCGTACAGAAGAAACTCTGACTCTTGCGGAGGACTGCGAGCTTGCAAAGTATGATGACGGCTATACCAGCTGCCTTTTCGGCAGGGACATTGCCACAGAGTACAGGGTGAACAGCTTCAGGATGGATATAGTACTGGACGAGCAGAAGCTGATAAACACAGACGTTTCCAATTACTACGGCAGCCTGAAGTTGGCGTACTGCGACGAAAAGGGCAATGTACTTGCGGTCACAGAGCCTGTGGAGACAGAGCATAACGATAAACCTGCGAATTTCTATGTCAATGCGAACGGAACAAGTCTTGAGTGCGAGCTTGATAATGGTATAGATGTCGGAAAAGGATTGACTGCCTTTGTATTTGGTACCGTGATCGTCGTATGTATATTAGCTGTTCTTGGTGGTGCAGTTATAGCAGCAATTGTTGTAGTTGTGGTGATACTTGTTGTCAGACACAATAAAAAGAAAAATCAGCAGTACAGACAGTAATGCTCGGTATGGAGGATATTATGAAAAAGCATATCAAGGCTGCCATAGCAGTCGTATTTACGGCAATTATCTGTATTTTTGGCGGAATTAACGCCTTTGCCATGGGACTCGGTACTGACATATGGGAGATCGACATAGAGTATGAGAATGCTCCCGAGGGAACAGCTTTCGTTGACCTGCTCTTCCCGAAGAAGACTGACGATAAATACTATCCCGAACCGACCACAAATGAAAATGACGAGAAGTACAGCGTATGCCGCAATGTCTATGCAGACTATATCGGCAGGGGAAACAGCGATCCCATTGCTCTCGATGACAGCTGCGGACTTGCGGTCTATGATGACGGCTATACAAGCTGTATGCTGAAAAGGTATTTTGTGCAGTACGGCAGTGCCGACAGGGATAAGTGTGAGCTGGAGTTCAGCGTGCCAAGCAATGTCCAAAATCAGGAGGTCTTTGAGTATTACGGCAGATTTAAGGTAGCCTACTGTAACGAAAAGGGCGAGGTCCTCGGAGTCACCGAGCCTGTGAAGGTGAAGCACGTCAGCACGACCTGCCTCTATAAAGTAAAGGCAAGCGGCAACAAGGCAGAATATACCGTAGACAGGGACGGCTCCGTATTTATTCAATTGTTCGTAATGGCGCTGATATTTGGCGTCCCTGTAGTGATAGCCCTCGTTATCGGGCTTATAATATACCTCTGCGTAAGAAGTAAGAAAAAGGACAAGCAGTCTGTGAAACGATAAAAAACAAGCCCCTGAGCGTTCAGCCGAGCGCTCAGGGGCATTTTGCATTTTATATCTGTGTTGAGTAGTTGGGAGCTTCCTTGGTGATATAGATATCGTGGGGGTGGCTCTCCTTGAGTCCTGCACCTGTGATGCGGATGAACTTAGCCTTCTCGTGGAGAGTGGGGATGTCAACGCATCCGCAGTATCCCATACCCGAACGGATACCGCCCACGAGCTGGAAGATAGTGTCGGCAACGGGACCCTTGAAGGGGACACGACCCTCAACTCCCTCGGGAACCAGCTTCTTGGCGCCCTCCTGGAAGTATCTGTCCTTGGAGCCGTTTGCCATAGCGCCGAGGCTTCCCATACCTCTGTAAACCTTGAACTGACGTCCCTGATAGATCTCGGTCTCACCGGGAGCTTCTGCACAGCCTGCAAGGAGCGAGCCGAGCATAACAACGTTTGCGCCTGCTGCAAGAGCCTTTACGATATCGCCTGAGTACTTGATACCGCCGTCAGCGATAACGGGGATGCCGTACTTCTGGGCAACACAGGCTACGTCATAAACAGCTGTGATCTGGGGAACGCCGATACCTGCAACAACACGGGTGGTGCAGATGGAACCGGGTCCGATACCTACCTTGAGGCAGTCAGCACCTGCTGCGATAAGAGCCTCAGCAGCCTCTGCGGTAGCGATATTGCCTGCGATAACGGGTATCTCGGGGAAAGCTTCCTTTACCATCTTCAGGCACTTGATGATGTTAGCGCTGTGTCCGTGAGCGGAGTCAAGAACCAGAACATCAGCCTGAGCGTCGATGAGAGCCTTTGCTCTTTCGAGAACGTTTGCGGTAACGCCGATAGCAGCGCCGCAGAGGAGCCTGCCCTTGCTGTCACGGGCGGAATTGGGGTACTGAACGGACTTCTCGATATCCTTGATGGTGATGAGTCCCTTCAGATAGCCTGCCTCGTCAACGATGGGGAGCTTTTCGATCTTATGTGCGCGGAGAATATCCTGAGCCTGCTCGAGAGTAGTTCCGACGGGCGCAGTGATAAGGTTGTCCTTTGTCATTACCTCTGAGATCTTGGCATTGAAGTCTGTGAGGAAGCGCATATCTCTGTTGGTGATGATACCAACCAGCTTGCCCTTTCCGTCAACTATCGGAACGCCTGAGATCTTGTACTTGCCCATGAGCTCGTCCGCATCGGCAACGATATGGTCCTCTGTAAGTGAGAAGGGGTTAACGATAACGCCGTTCTCGCTTCTCTTTACCTTATCGACCTCTTCAGCCTGCTGCTCTATGGTCATGTTCTTGTGGATGATACCGATACCACCCTCACGGGCGATGGCGATAGCCATACGGGAATCGGTAACGGTGTCCATAGCGGCAGTCATGATAGGAGTATTGAGGTGGACAGTCTTAGTGAGCTGAGTACCGATCTGGATCATGTTGGGGGTAACGTTTGATTCAGCGGGTATAAGCAGCACATCGTCGAAGGTGAGACCTTCCTTCTGAAATTTGCTGTTCATGTCGGTCAGCATAATAATTCCTCCTTGCATTGATATTATTAACTTCTATGATACTATTTTTGATGGCTTCTGTCAATAGTTTGGGCAGCGGAGACGGCATAGAAATTTTTAGTTCAAAAAAGGTCGGGTTTTGGCGAAAAAAGCAATTTGTTATAGTAAAGTAACTCAGTGTTAAAGTGGTCTTGCGGAAAGTGAAGCGTATTTCGCCAGAATAGCCGAAGCGTCAACCGCATCAACTTTGCCGTCGCCGTTGAAGTCGGCAGCGGTATTCTGCTCGGCTGTAAAAGTGCCTTTCTTGTTTGATGAGAGCCGCGCGTACTCTGCCAGCACCGTGGAAGCGTCCACGGCATCGATGAAGCCGTCGCCGTTGACATCTCCTCTTGGGGCCTTTCCCACCTCGAAGGCGAGTCCCGAGTCCGAGGCATATTTCTCAGCAGCAGAGCCCTTTTCGCCCCTTATGATGAAGCCCGAGATGTTCTCGGAGGAGCTGTTTCTTGCGTCGTATCTTCTGCCGAGAGCCTCCCTGCCTATGGTCTTTACAGAGTCGGGGACGTAGATCCCGCTGATATCCGAGCAGCTGTAAAAGGCTTCGCTGCCTATGGAAGTGACGGTGTCGGGGATATCCGCGGTTTTCAGCGATGTGCAGGAGTGGAAGCAGTTTTCGGGTATGGTTTTCACGCCCTTGCCCACGGTGACGCGCTCAAGCTCGCTGCAGCTCATGAAGCAGCCCTTTCCCAGAGTTGTCACCGAGTCGGGGATATCTACGGATTTCAGCGAAAGGCAGCCCGAGAAAGCGTGGTCGTCGATAGTTTTTACACTGTCGGGAAGTGCTGCGGAAACAACGTCAGCCTTGCCGAAGAATGCGCCCTTTCGGATAGTCTTGGTGTTCTTGTTTATGACGGCTTCGGAGCTTCCTGCGTAGAGGAGCAGAGTGTCGCCGTTTTCGTAGAGACAGCCGTCGATATTGCTGTATGTGGCGTTGTTCTTGTTGACGTCGATATAGGCGAGTGCAGGGCAGGCTGTAAAGGCGTAATCGCCGATCTCAGCCACGCTGCTGCCGATGGTGATGGTGCTGAGGGAAGGACAGGCGCTGAATGCTCTTTCGCCGATAGTCTTTACGCTGTCGGGTATGACGCAAACGCCGATATCCTTGTTGCCCGAGAAGGCGTCGTCGGCAACAGCCGTTACGGGACAGCCTTCCAGCTCCGCAGGTATGATGAGAATGGCGTCGCTTCCCGCGCAGCCTGTTACCGTAGCCTGCTTGTCCTCGATGGTATAGCTTAGCACAAAGCCGCCAACGTCCTCTGCCGCAGCCTCGGAAAGAGGGGCGGCACTGAGTGTAATGGCGGCTGATGCCAGCAGTGATAGCAGCTTTTTCATATCATATCTCCCTGCGGCACACATTGCCGTCTATCATGACGAGCAGCGGCTCCGACATGAGGTCAAGAGGATTGCAGCCCTTTGCATAGAGCTGTAAATCAGCGTCCTTGCCCTCGGAGATGGTGCCTGTGTAGTCGCTGATGCCCAGTATCTCGGCAGGATAAGCCGTAATGGTCATTATTGCGTCGTCAAGGCTGAGACCGCCCTTTACCGCAGCCTGTGCGGACAGGGGCAGGTACTGTATGGGTATTACCGTGTGGTCTGTGCAGATAGCTGTCTTAACGCCGCTCTCGTGGAGCACAGATGCGTTTTTCAGCTCAAGTCCGCGCATTTCGGGCTTGCAGCGGTCACACATAAGGGGACCGCAGATAACGGGGATATTCTCCTCGGCGAGGATATCGGCTATCTTGTAGCCCTCGGTGCCGTGGATGATAACGGGGTCAAGGTTGAACTCCTTGGAGATACGCATAGCGGTGCAGATATCGTCGGCGCGGTGGCAGTGGAAGAATGCCTTTATCTTGCGGTCGAGGAGGGGCATGAGCGCCTCGCACTTGATATCGTACTCAGGCGGATCGTAGTTCTCGCTGTCGGAGTAATAGCTGTCCATGTCGTGGACGTAGCGGCGCGCCTTGTAGAGCCCCTCTCTTATGAGAGCGGTTATCGCCATACGGGTAACGGGAGTCTCCTCCCTGCCGTTATAGACGTTCTTGGGATTTTCTCCCAGAGCGAACTTTATTCCGCAGTTTCGTATGAGCATATCGTCGATGCGCCTGCCATAGGTCTTTATGGCAGCTATCTCGCCGCCGCAGGCGTTGGCGCTTCCGGGACTTGATGCCGCAGCGGTCACGCCGCGCATACGGGCTTCCTCAAAGCAGCGGTCGAAGGGGTTGATACCGTCGATAGCCCTCATCTGAGGAGTGAAGGGGTCTGTGGACTCGTTGCAGTCGTCTCCCTCGAAGTCAAGACCGTCCTCGATGATGCCGAGGTGGGTGTGGGCGTCAATGAATCCGGGGAGGAGAAGTCCTCCGCAGGCGTCAATGCTGTCCCCGGGGACAGCCTCGGGAGAGCCCTCGCCCAGAGCCTTTATCTTGCCGTCCTCGACCTCCAGCCAGCCGTTTTCAATGGAGCCGCGGGAGTCCATGGTGTGAATTTCAGCGTTATAGATAAGCATAGTCTGCTCACTTTCTGACAGCCTCGGCGATGCGCTCCGCATTTTCAACGGGGCTGCCGTTGCATTCGAGTCTTATGGTGGAGTGCTTCAGATATACGTCCCTGCGCGCGTTGTACAGGGCTTCCAGCTCCTCCTTTGTGGACTTTACCACGATGGGACGGTTCGTATCGTCCTTTATGCGCTCATAGCAGGTCTCAAAGGGGACGTCAAGGAAAATGACGGCGGCACCTGCCTCCTTTGCAGCTCTTGCGGTATCGGGATTGAGCATAGCTCCGCCGCCGCAGGCAGCAACGGTAGTCTTGCCGCAGAGGGACTTCACGATCTCAGCCTCTGTCTGACGGAAGAAGGGCTCGCCCTTCTGTTCAAATATCTCGGGTATCGTCATTTCGAGGGTCCTGACTATGATGTCGTCGGTGTCGCAGAAGCCGCAGCCCAGTTTCTTTGCCGCGAGCTTGCCGATAGTTGATTTTCCGCAGCCCATAAAGCCGCATAAAAATACAGTCATATATTTCTCCTTAGATAACGGAACTGCCCGTATCGGGGACAGTATCATATTCCGAAATGTATAACGAATTTGTTTTCGCGCTGAGCCTCGGTCAGCAGGGCTGTCAGCTCCGAGAGCTGAGGGCAGCCGAGAGTGGCTTCGATAAAGCCGCCGAGGGACTCGGGCGGTATTAGGGTAATGCCGTAATAAGCCGGTCCGTATCCGGGACGGTCAAGGCTGTGCCGGAAGCATTTCAGCTCCCCGAGCTTCGGGAATATGGGCAGGATATAGTCATCATGCACCGAAATGCAGCCGTATTTCTCAGGCTCATAGCTGATATAGCTCCCTTTTTCGGGAGTCTCCTGCATTATTCCGAAGTCATGTGCCAGCATGGTCTCACCCTTTTCTCTCCATTTTCACCAGCGGCACCCATTCGTCCTCGATCATCTTCTCGCCCGTGAGCTGAAAGCCATGGCGCTCATAGAAGGCTATGCCGCGTGTGTTGTATTCAAGTGCCCAGAGGTTGTCCGCACCGAACTCCTTAACGGCAAACTCCAGAAGCTCTGCGCCTATGCCGCTGTTCTGGAACTGAGGCTCCACATAGAGCTTCACCACCTCTGTGCCGCTGACGCGGATAATACCCTTGACAACGCCCTCGTCGTCATAGACATAGGTGTTTTGCAGCTCCTCGGAGCCCTCGCAGTACTCCGCCGCCATATCCACCACATTGAGCTCCCCGAAATAGAAGGGGTCGTTGCGGAAGAAGGGGTAGAAGTTCACGCGGTAGTTGGTTATGATTATTTCTGCGATACGGGAGGCATCGCAGCCTTTTGCGGGTCTTATCATTTGTTCATGCTGTCAACGGCATTTTCAACGTCAATGATTATCTTTGAGATATCCTCAGCGGAGAACTGTCCGCCGTACCATATCTCATGAGCCTTCACAGCCTGATATACCAGCATTGAAGCGCCGCCCACAGCGGTCTTTCCGAGAGCTCTTGCCTTTTTCATGAGCAGGGTCTCGGTTGGGTTATAGATAACGTCAAAGACGCTGAGGGAGTTCTCGATAACGGTATCGCTTACGGCGCAGGCGTCCACCTTGGGGTACATACCCACGGGAGTAGCGTTTATGAGCAGGTCATAGCTGCCATCAAGTGTAGCTATATCGGCAATTCTCACGGAAGCATCGCTGCACTTTGCAAGTATCTCAGCCATGAGGAGCTGAGCGTTCTTTACGTCCTGAGGGATAACAGCGAGGGTGATGCTGCCGCCGTGGCGTGCCACCTCAATGGCTATCATTCTGCCGACACCGCCGCAGCCCAGAATAGCCACATTTCCGCCGATGGGGAGCAGCTCCGCAGAACGGAGGAAGCCGTCGCAGTCGGTGTTGTAGCCTGTGAGCCTGCCGCCGTCGTTGCTGATGCAGTTTACGGAGTTATAGCGCTGAGCGCTGTCTGCCAGCTCATCCACCAGAGAGATGACAGCCTGCTTGTGGGGGATGGTCACGTTGAGACCGCGGAGGCTTTCAAGAAGTCCGCGGCTGCCTGCCATATCCTCGGGAGCTATATCTATGAGCTCGTAGGAGGTGTTGTCAAGTCCGCTGAGTGCAAAGAGCTTTTCGTGTATAAGAGGGGACATTGAGTGTCCGAGTGGGTGGCCTATGAGTGCGAATTTATTCATGATAATGCTCCTTCAAGGGTATCGATATCTTCAACATTTACAGCTGTCACGTCCTTGAGTGTCTTTTTTACCAGTCCTGTGAGAGTTCTTCCGGGTCCGAATTCAACGAATCTGTCTGCACCTGCCTCATGCATGGCAGCAAGCTCCGATGTAAAGCGGACAGGGGATACGATGTGCTTTGCAAGCA
>ODAI012450411.1_pt1 | contig 11238 bp, 10 predicted proteins | sample 1539321 | NCBI WGS metagenome assembly ODAI01 (sample SAMN02144231, study PRJEB22623) | gut metagenome | biome: sheep rumen | host: Ovis aries | place: New Zealand
ATGCGATATTTGATTCTATATCGTTTGTATATCCCGCCACTAGTGCTATTATCCTGTCATCTTCAGCTTTGATACATAATGTTGCAAATTTACATAGTTTTTTTGAAAACTCCTCTATATCGGTTTTGGAAGATATAGAAATAGGAAAATCTTTTTCAACGTTTTTTAAAAAACAATAAACTAACTCATTACTAGCATCCATAGCTAATCCTCTTTATTATTTTCTCTACTAAACAAACTTTTAATTGTACTAACTAAATACTCAAAGCTATCAATATGGAACAGCTTTGAGATTCCCACATACAGCACTACACCCACAGGCACCTGGATCAACAGCGTAAGAATACTGTTAAGCCCCAAAAACTGCACACAGTATACAACAACCCCCATAAACAGTGAAGCACAGATCTGCGGCAGCATATCCTTGAACTGCTGTGCATAGCTGTAATTAAGTAGCTTTTTATTCGGATATGAGTTTATCAGTTGGCTAAAAATCGAAGTAACTATCAGGCTGTATGCCATTGCCATAACACTGATCCACATAGTTATCAGTATGGCAACCAATCCCACTGCCTTTTTGATTATCTCAAGTATGAGAAATAGATCGCTTCTGCCCATGGCTTTTATTGCATTAAGATTCGCTGTATGTATCGGCCAAAACGCATACGAAAAGCAAAATATTCGCAAAAATGGTACACAAGGCAACCACTTATCTGTCAGTATAAGACTAACCAATGGCTCGGCACAAACTGCCAGTCCTACCATAAACGGCATAATTATGTATGTGCTTATTTTTATAGAACGCCTTGTCATGCTTTTTACTATCTCAGGATTATCCTGTTCTTTGGACATCGTAGGTAAAAGTACGCTGTCGATAGAAGTGTTGATGTTTGACACAATTAATGCAGGAAATTTGCTTCCTTGATTATACTGTGCAAGGTCACTCTTTGAATACTTTTTTCCTATAATAAGTTGGCTCAGATCTCTGTACACCGTATCAATCAAAGAGGAGACAAGCAGCTTCCAGCCATAAGAAAAAAGTCCCTTCAATCTTTCAAGAGAAAACATCTTCTTGGGTCGCCACTTAACTGTGATCCAAAGAATAGTCGTATCAACAGCTGTATTAAATAACATCTGTGCTACAAGTGCCCATACACCGAAGCCTAAATATGCCATAGTGATACCAACGATCGCAGCACCTATCGTTCCGCCAAGTGTAGAAAAGAAAAACTTCTTGAAAAGCATATTTTTTGATACATATGCTTGCTGAACATTCTTGACACCCGATATGATAAGGATCAGGCTTAGCACTCTGACAACAGAGGTCAGCTTCGGAGTTTTGTAAAATGCTGCTATAAATGGTGCTGCGACAAACATGATGAGATACAGCACAGAGCACATCATTATGTTGAAATAGAAGACACTTGAGAAATCAACGTCGTCAGCATCTTTTTTCTGTATCAGAGCGCTACCCATGCCGCTGTCAACAAAGACCTGCATTATTGTTGTGAACACTGTTACCAGTGCAACTGTACCGTAAACGCTTGGGTCAAGCAGTCTGGCAAGGACTATTGAGACTACGAAGGTAACGCCCTGGGCTCCGCAGCGCTCGGCGAAACGCCAGATGAAGTTGGAAAAGACGGATTTATTTGTTTGCATAATATTTAATTACATCATTCCATTCCTCTATACACTGATCATATGTGTGTATAGATAGTTTTTTCCAGGAATCGCTATCGTAAACTATCGGCTTGGAAAAGTCTGAAAAGGTCATGTTGGAAATAGAATCGGTATATCTAAATGGAATATGCTCAGCTTTAAATGCTTCAGCTATTACTCCATTCCGATTTAAGAAAATCTTCTTCTTTAAATATAATAGAATAGCAATATTGCCTAATGCATAGGAATAAGTTCCATCAAAAATAGCAATATCCATTGTATTTAACAAATCAAGATACTGTTGGTAAGGAAGGAAGTCTTCAATAATTTTTATTTTTGATTTCCAATTCTTTTTAACATATTGCTTGACGGTTTTTATATAATCATCATTTCCATAAGAAAGAATCAAATTAACATTTATATTATTATCCTTAAATTTTTCAAGCTGTTTTAATATTTCAATATGATTATCATCTTTAAACCCCGAATGTCCAACTAAAACGTTGATAAATTCATTCTTTTGGCTTTTTTTCAAATTGCTCAAAAAAGTATTATCAATCAGTTTATTTGGATACGGCATTCTAAACAATGGGATATCCTTGCTGAATTTTCTTCGTATTTCAATCTTATCAACATTGTTGGAAATACCTATTCCGGCAAAATGGTTTACGCAATTAATAACATAATGATTGGTGATATATTTAAGGAACACTCCCAGAACTGACAATCGGCCTCTTGTATAAGGTATTGCTCCTAACCTATCCCACCCCCATGTTCTCCATATTATTTTTTTCAAATACTTTCTTCTAATACCAAAGAAAGCGAGGCTATCACAAATATTATGCAAAACCAAATAATCACATTTAGGAGCAAAATGATTTATTATTCTTGAACTTCTAGGACGATTTAGTGGGTAATATTCTATATTACCATGTTTTCTTAAACTCATATACACATTGTAGTAAGGGGTTACAAAAATATGTGTACTCTTAACTAAAGCAACATCTTTATCATTAAAAAAATCTATTAATCTAGTTGTGAATTTTAGCTCATCATGCCACAATATATGAATAAAAACCTTTTCTTTCATATTCATCTTCCCCATTATTATTGTCAAATACTCTCTTTAATCATAGTAATGGATAATAGTTTCCCTACTATCGTTCCTACAAGAAACCAATAAGAGAACACTATTATTAGTTTATTTTCAAACTATTAGTAAACTTCTTTACTATCATTTTTATAATCCTAAAAAAGTTTAAAACTAAATGGTATATCACATCAGACAAACAATACATCGAACACCTAACCCACCACATATTAAACTCAACAAGTCCAAACGAAAGCCAATAGAATCTTTTACATTCTTTCTTCAAAGAATTATATCTCTCGGCAACCTGAGTATCTTTGAAATCAAGAGTTCCATAAGCAGCATTCATAAGATTGATACAATAGTATAGATCACCCTTTATATACTCCTTATAGCCCTTCTTGTAGAAATACTTGCATCTTTCCAGTCTTGCCTCAACTGCATCGAGATTCTTTAACGAAAAACTATGTACAAGACTATTATCTCTCTGATAATAATAATACAGCGGCTCTTTTATAACGCTGATTTTGTTCATGCCTGCAATATATCGTGTCATTGCAAAGCTGTCCTCTGCATATTTGCCAACTTTAAGCCTGAGCCGATTCCATGTAGACGCTTTGAATAGCTTATTCCACAACGCAGCACAGAACATATAGTGCGTTGTTGATTCAAGTTTCCAAAACGTTTCCTCGCTGATGACTTTGTCATGTTCCAAATATGTTCTGTTTCGAATAACATTCCCTGAATCATCTACTACATCATACTCGCAAGCAACTAAATCAGATTTGTCCTCGGATATCCTTCGGTACATCTTCTCTAAAAAAGTAGGATCAACATAATCATCACTGTCAACAAATGCGATATACTCACCCTTTGCAATATCAAGTCCCGCATTTCTGGCTGCTGACTGACCTGCGTTTTTTTGATGAATTACCTTCACCCTATTGTCGTTTGCAGCATACTCATCGCATATCTCTGGACACTTGTCTGGAGATTCATCGTCAATAAGAATAACTTCAATATTTGAATACGTCTGATTCAATATACTGTCAACACACTTGTTCAAATACTTTTCAACACCGTAAACCGGGACGATGACTGTTATCAAAGGAGCGTTCATGCTATACACCTCTGTCATCTATTATTCAGATCATTCTTTATCTGAGTAGTACTGATCTCGGGCGTTCTCGGAAGATATACAACCTCAACTCCCTCATCTTTAAGGAAGTCAAACTTACCTTCCCAGTCATCGCCCATCACAAAAGTGTCCACATGATACTCATGCACATCGGTTTTCTTCTGCTCCCAGCAGGTCTCGGGAATGACAAGGTCTACATAGCGGATAGCCTCAACAAGAGCCTTTCTTTGCTCATATGTAAAGTAGCACTTTTTCCGCTTTTCATTCCAGTTGAACTCGTCCGATGACACTACTACGATCAAATAGTCACCAAGAGCTTTAGCTCTTTTCAATAGGTTTATATGGCCGTAATGCAGCAGGTCAAATGTACCGTAGGTTATTACTCGTTTCATTTTAATCTCCCCATTTATAGATTTATGACCTCAAATGTTTTTCAATGAGCTCAAAGCACCGCTTGCAATTATTATCATCTTTGTAATAGTTGCAGAGGTCGTTAATCTTCTTCCTTTCGTCGGAGTAATCATCAGCACCATTTGAAAGATCATCAAAAAACTTTAACAGATCATCAAATGTATAAATCTTAGCACCGGGCATTAATGACAGCGGATCATCAAAAGCGAACCCTCTATTTTTCTTGTATTCCTCAAAGTCATCAATAACAAAGCCTATCGGTCTGTTAAGCAAAAGATAATCGAAATATACACTTGAGTAATCTGTTAGAAGGGCATCCATTTGGCCTAATAACTGATAAACTGTCAGGTTCTTTCTGTTGAGATAATTTTCGGAGATCAGACGAATATTACTTGTTTTTGTATCTCCTAATATATCTTTAAAATTCTTCATCTGATGTCTATGCGGTTTTATGTATAGTCGAATCTTTCTTTCATCCAGAAAGCTATTTAATACACCTACATTATCACTGTTGAGAATAGGGAGATCTACAGAACTATCAATATGTCCTAACCCGGTTCTGTATGTGGGCATCCAAAACACATTGATGTATTCAGATTTATGATTTCTGAACATAAACAAATCATCATTTCTGGGATTGCCCATAGTAATTATTCTTTTCGATTCTGTTCCAAAAGCAGTTAGCAAATGATCTTTAAAAAGGTCAGAAGCACAAAAGTAACAAGAATACTTATCAGGCTGCTTTTTCTTCACAGTTGAGCTGCTAGCCAAACTCTTCAAAGGGCTGCCGTGCCAGCATTGTACAAAAAACTGATTTTTGGATGGAACTATTTGTATCGCATGGTAAAAAGAATCTATCATTACTTTACAAGTCAACAGTTCATAGATTGCACGAATATATGACGTTTTTTTAATAGATACGTTATCTCTCAGCTTATATTTAAGCGTTTTATCCGCCAGACAAACAATCTTATAGTTACTATTATTGTTTAAGTATCTGAACATTGCTTCGGAATTGTCTATAAGAATGCTGTCGGAGTATATGACGATCTTGTTTTGTTTTGGGGTATATTTGTTTAATGTAGAAATAATGCTTAATACTGCATCTTTAATTTGCTTTTTTATCATCTGTAAGATTCCTCTTTCGTTTAGGCATATATGTTAATGCAAAAATTTTCCTGTTCGAATATTAGTTGGATTAAAGTATTCTGATGGATAGACAGTTGTATTTGCAATAGTTTGCAATTGATTATTTGTAATTAATCCAAAGTCTCTAAGAAGAAGTGTTTCTCGTTCACAAACTGTCATTAAATTTAGAGCATTATTGCTTAATAAGAAATGATCCCTTGAATATGACTCTAACATCAATTGACATATAGCATTCCCTTTTTTCAGATCCCCTTATTAATCCTCTATTTACTAATGAAGAACTCTCAAATCCTACAAAAATATCCAGTAAATCATCTAAATTTCTTATTAATTCTACGTCAGTGTCTCAATAAACCCCACAGTATTTTTCTAACACATAGAATCGACAATAGTCAGATACAAATGCCCATTTTTTTGCTAAATATGCTTCTATTACACACTCACAACAATTAATATCAAAATAATCCTCGTTCCATTCTACTATTTTATAATCTGGACAATACTTCTTCCAGCTTTTCATACATTTTTTAATTAAATCCTAGTATTATTTCTAAGTTCTCATAAGTCTGATTTGAGATGCTGTTTACACAGTAGCTCAGATTATTTATGAGATTGTATACGGGGACTATTATACTGATATACTGACCAAATCTGACATTATTTCACCTTGAAACAGTAAAACACCAATTTATCAATTCTCTTTGTAACATAATCTCCTATTAACCAGAATAGTGTCGCTGTAAGTATCGCTATGACAAAATAAATTGGCAAAAGAAGGTAAAGCGGCAGTTTCCATGCTAAAACAAAAAACATCAAGCGATGGGTAACGTAAACATAAATGGATATTTTATCTAAATACTTAAATACCGCATTCTTTGATATATAATTCATTACTCTCGGCATTACATCAAACAACCATTTTACACCAACAATTATTGAAGCTGCTAAAACAACATGGCTGATCGGTGCTATGATATCGGTGTGTATGATAGTTTCATCAAACAGCTTCTTTGAAAGTAATCTTAAGCCTACCGCTACCACAAATGCAGCTAAAGCGACTAGCAGATTTATCATTTTATTGGTTTTGGGCAAATCTTTTCTTTTAAGGTTAAATCCAATAAAGAACGCCAGTAATCCTTCTGTTCTAACTCCTATAAGAGCCAAAGCTATATAAACAACTAAGGGAAATATCCCTCCATAATTAAATATACGCCCGATCTTCCTATGCTTTTCTTCGACTTTCAAATAGCAAAGCAAGACAATATAGCATATCATTATAATTGACAGAAACCATGGTCCATTGCCAAGGTCCTGGATTCTTGTGAACATGAAATTCAAACCTTGAAGATTCATAAATACCATAAGCGTATTCTGCTGATCAGGAATTTTAAAATTGACAATGCTCCATAGTATCAACCACATGAAAGCCGGAATTATCAGTCTGATGTATCTCTTATACAGCCAACCTATAGGCTCTTCGACTTTCTTGTTTCCATATAGATATCCGGAAATCATAAAGAATATTGGAACACCGACATTGAAAAACTGTGCAAGTGCAGTGATTCCATAATGACTTGATAAATGACAGAAGACTATGAAGAACATAGCTGATACTCTTATGAATGAGACTGAGTAGTCAAAGTTATGCTTCTTATTAGTCATTTGCTTTCGCTCCTACAAGTTGATGTGGCTTTCGATTCGGCATATATGTCAAAGCTAATATCAATCCCCAAATTATCGTCATCTTATCTCTGTGCCTGCAGGCGGTTCCAGAATTTGAAACACCCCAAGCAAACACAAAAGCAGTACATACCGCAACTATTGTTAACGCAATAACAAGCGTTCTGTTTTTCTTTTCCCCTGACCTAAGAAAGCGAATATCGCAGTAAGCAGTATACAAAAAGAACAACGAACTGAATACAAATGCAATAATATCGCCAAGTCCTCTCCATTGCCATGGAAAAGGAGAAAACAAGAAGAACACTATTCTTAATGGTGTATAGATTATCATATTTAGTGGGTTACTACTATTACCCACATATTGTGCATATGACGAACCGCCTCTAGATTTGCCAGTTGCAATATCTGATATATCTTCTATGCTTGAAAATTTATAAAACAAACTATCTGAGTAATTTGTAAACAAAAAAGCCATAATTATCATAATCAATGCAACACTAATAAGATGCCCTATTTTAAATCTAAATAACTGATTTAGTCTGTCATATAGCATTATTACGCCTACATACCCAGCAACTACTGCAATACATCCACTGTGGAAAGCTGATGCAGATAATGCTGCTGCAAGGGAAAATACCAAACATAATCCACTTTTACCAGACAGCCAATCATAGAACGTATAGATAGATATTATAATAAACATAGAACACAATGATTCTCGCAAAAAAAGAGATGACAATATTGCTAAATTTGGTAATAAACATACTATAAGACAAACATAATACCTTATCTTACTTGAAATGTCGATTTTCTCAAGCATAAGTGCAAATAATAACAAAGCGACTATAGAGAACAGCATAATAATAAATTGCAAATACAATCTTGATGCTCCAATAACAGATCCCACTGTGCCCATTAGCGTTGCAAAATTACTTTTTCGCCCAAAATAGCCCATCTGAGTATAACATACAACATTATTATAAAATGCTTCACTATCTGCACCACTGTTCGGCAATGTAAAAATACTTCTACCATACAAATCCCAAAACAGAAAGAACAATCTCATTGAATATCCCAAGTAAAGTGGCACAGAAAGTTCTTTAATCTTCTTGCTACGCCCTAGATCAACCATGAAAGCAACGGAAAATATGACTACAAATACTATATCTATAGCTTGTGCCACGACCTCGCTAGTTATGTAATCCTTTATTAATGCCTTTATCAAGAACTCCATAACAAATGTCATGACAGAAATCACATTATTTCATCCTTTCAGCTAGTTTCAGATAGAACTTTTCCATTTTCTTAGCAGTTGTATGTATATCATATCCTGCTTTTTTTATTTGTTCATATGTGTCTATTCTTGATAAATCAGAATTTTGTATTTCATCGGCCCACAATTTAGGATCATCTATAGGCAGAAAAGTACATCTTCCTGTGATATCGACTTCTCTGGTAACTGCATCGCTGATGAAACATTTCAAGCCGGCTGCTTGTGCTTCGATAACTGTGACAGGAAGCCCCTCTGAAAGTGAGGGAAATGCAAATACATCAAAAGCCTGCAAAATGTCAGACACATCACTTCTTGCACCAATGAAAAACACATCATCTGATAACCCAAGTCGATCAGCTTTCTGCTTTAATTCATCATGTGAACCATTACCGACTAAAACCAGCTTAGAGTTATGCTTTATCTTATGGATTTCTTTGAATACATCTAACAGAAATGTATGATTTTTAACTGGTGCAATATTTCCAACATGACCTACAACAAATTCGTCGGTTAATCCAAGTTCATTTCTGATCTTTATTCGTTTTGCTTCTGAAAATGCAAATTCCTGTGTGTCAATTGCATTATTTATGACTTTGAATTTTCTATGTGGATAGAGCCATTTCCCGGACGCATCAGAACAAGCGAAACAAATCTTTGAACACTTTTCATTTCTTTTAATGAGAATTCTTTTCACGAAAGAGGAAACACTACCACCTTTAACGTTGGTACTATGACAATGACTAATTGTTAATCTCCCTAATCTATTGGCAATCGTGAATATAAGAGAAGCTACTGTATAAAAATGAGCATGAATAATATTGAATTCAGAATGATTTCTTAAAAAATGATGCCACCACAATTTATATGTGATATCGTTATAAACCCTATACTGCGGTGCTTCAAAAATCCGTCCTCCAAGGCTTACGATCTCATCTTCAAAAGCACCTTTCTTATGTGTATGTTTTACAAAATCAAACTGAACCATAGATCTGTCAATATGCTTATATAAATTCATGCACATTGACTCGGCGCCGCCTCTGTCAAGGCTTGAAAATACACATAATACTCTAATTGGCTTTTGATCTGCCATCACAAATTCTCCCTATACCACTCAATAGCCGCCTGGATACCTCTCTCAAAGCTCCAGTCCGGCTCGTACCCCAGCAGCTCTTTTGCCTTTGAAATATCGGCATTGCTGTGCTTGATGTCGCCTGCCCGGTCGGGACCGAAATTCGGCTCGATATCCACGCCCAGGGCTTTCGTCAGACCGTAATAGATGTCGATGAGATACTCTCTTCCGCCGTACGCTATGTTGAACGCCTCGCCTGCTGCCTCGTGGGGAGCAAGGCAGGCTTTCAGATTCGCTTCTATCACGTTTTCGATGTATGTAAAGTCTCGGCTCTGCTTGCCGTCACCGTTTATGGTGGGGACTTCGCCGTTCAGCAGCTGCTTGATGAACTTCGGGATCACCGCAGCGTATGCACCGTTGGGATCCTGTCGTCTGCCGAAAACGTTAAAATATCTCATGCCGTAGGTGTCTAAACCGTAGTGCATGGTGTACTGCTTTGCCCACTCCTCGTCGGCACGCTTGCTGACTGCGTAGGGGCTCAGAAGATTCCCCTCTCTGCCCTCTTTTTTAGGGAGATTCGGCTCGTCACCGTAAACTGAGGAGCTGGAGGCATAGACAAACTTCTTTACCTTGTTCTGACGTGCTGCTTCCAGCATATTCAGCGTGCCCTGAATGTTGTTGGCACAGTAGAACAGCGGCATCTCAATGCTTCTGGGAACGCTGCCCCATGCCGCCTGATTCAGCACATAGTCAACGCCCTCGCAAACCTTCATACAGGTGTCAAGGTCTTTGATATCGCCCTTGATGAACTCATAGTCGGGGTCGTTTTTGAAGAGATCAACATTTTCCTGCTTGCCCGTTGAGAGGTCGTCAAGACAACGTACCTTGCAGCCCTTTTTCAGTATCGCTTCGCACAGGTTTGAGCCGATGAAGCCCGCTCCGCCTGTTACGAGAAACAGCGTATTTTCAGGGAAATTTACGTTTTCGTAGCCCACTTTTTTACTTCCTTTTTATCAGATTAAAGTCTCCAGTAGCTGTAGCCTGCCTGCTCATATTCTTTTCTGTTCAGCAGACCCTTGATGTCAAGCAGCACCTTTTTGCCCTCACAGAACATAGCGTCAATGTCGCTCATTTCAAGAGCTGTAAAGCTGGTGTGAGCAACTGCCAGGATAACAGCGTCCATGTCCTTGACGGTGTCCATGTCAACGAACTCGATACCGTACAGACGCTTTGCTTCGTCCGCATCGGCTTCGGGGTCGGTAATGACGGGGGTGATGCCGTATTCCTTTAGCTCATTCACAATGTCGATTATCTTAGTATTTCTGGTATCGGGGCAGTTTTCTTTGAATGTGAATCCAAGAATAGCCACCTTAGCACTCTTGACGGGCTTGTCTGCTGCTATGAGATTCTTGACACAGTTCTCTGCAACATACTTGCCCATGTCGTCATTTATACGTCTGCCCGACAGGATTATCTGGCTGTGATAGCCCAGCATCTCTGCCTTATATGTAAGGTAGTAGGGGTCAACACCGATGCAGTGTCCGCCCACAAGACCGGGGTAGAATTTCAGGAAATTCCACTTGGTTACGGCTGCTTCAAGGACAGACTTGGTGTCGATGCCCATTTTATTGAAGATGATGGACAGCTCGTTCATAAAGGCGATGTTGATGTCCCGCTGGCTGTTCTCGATCACCTTGGCGGCCTCCGCCACCTTGATGCTCTCCGCCCGGTGGACGCCGGCCTCCACCACAAGCTCATAGACCTTCGCC
>ODAI012719034.1_pt1 | contig 11238 bp, 3 predicted proteins | sample 1539321 | NCBI WGS metagenome assembly ODAI01 (sample SAMN02144231, study PRJEB22623) | gut metagenome | biome: sheep rumen | host: Ovis aries | place: New Zealand
AACTCAAAGCGAACTTTGCGAGAGTACTTGGATTTATCTTCAACACGAGCCTGGAAGAAGTCTACAACGGAGTAACCGGCAATATAATGAACTTCTTACTCGATAAGTACGGAGATATCCGTCTCGGCGATATCTTGTACGACAACGTAAGGAAGTATCTCGGCATACTCGGCACGGACATAGAAGATTACGCTTGGGAGAACTTCGAGACCGATAACCGAAACGAATATGTGTTAAGCGGTCGCGGAGCGGTAGTGTACGGAATTATCTTCAATACGAGTGTAGAAGAAGTATACAACGGCTTATCGGATATATTCGGCTTTATCGTAGATAAGGTCGGCAAAGTTCGCGTGGGCGATATCGTAGACTTAGTCCGCAAGGCGCAGAAAGACGGCGACAAATGGATTGCTCCTGATGACGAAGTGTACAAGAAAGCGTTTGCAACGGTATTCGATATAACCGTAGACGACGTAATCGATCTTCCGAAACAGAACGATATAATAACCGCGGCGGCAAATCTCGTATTCGGGCGTAACGAATTTAACGACTACTTCACGCTGGTGGACGCCGTATACGAAAGGATTTTCTCGAAAGCGGTATTTGACGGAATCAGAGAGGTCGTGGTCGTTGACTTCATTGCGGGAATCAGAGGCGAAAATCCGATAGATTACGTTCTCGGATTGTTTAACGACGCCGCGATAGGTAATTTCGTAGACGTAGTCGTTACGGCGACTCAAGACGGCGAGACATGGCTGAAAGGCGACGGCAGCGCGTATAAACTTATAGCGTCGGATATTTTCTCCGTGACGGTTAAGGATATAAGGGGCTATATCGAGACTGCTAAATCGGATGCGACGAACGCAATTTACGCCGCGACTAAGGACGTATTCAAGGATAGGACTATAAAGAACTATTCGGACGACTTCATAGTGATCGACAACAACGGCGTAAACAAACTTTTAGCGCTCGAACTTACAAAAACCGTTGGCGTAGCGCTCGGGAAAGAGGACGGCGGTACTACTTCCGTACTCGGTATGATGGACTTTGACGGAATAATTGCGTATACGCTCAACTTCCTCGGCAATATCTACTTCGGCGACTTTGTGAACGGCGAGCGGAGCGACGCGGGCGAATGGACCGTCGGCGGCGCGGCGGCGTCCTCGCTTATGAATAAAGTCTATAACAGGACGCTCAGACAAGTGGCGATAGCCATGGGCGCGGTATTATACGTTGCGCTTAACTTCAACGAATTGCTCGAAACTTACGGCGACTACAGACTCGGCGCGTTCTTGTCGAACCCCGTATCGAGTATTCTTTCGAGATTCGGCACTTACAGCGTAAGCGGCGGCGATGACGTGGACTACGACGTAAGCGGAATTTACGCGACTTTAAGCGAGACGTTATTCAATATCACCATTAACGAGATAAAGGATAACTTGTCCGGCATATTGGGCTGGGCAAAAGCCAAGGTCGTGAACAGACCACTCGGCGACTACTTGTACGACGCGACGTATGTATTCGTAAACGACGTTTTATACCTTAAAATTAACGAATACGCGCAAGATAACTATGAGCAGAACGGCGAATATACGCTCGGCGGCAACTTCAAAGTACTGCTTGAAAAGACGTTTAACCTCAATATAAATGAGTTTATAAACGACCTTTCGTCCGAAGGACTCGTTTCCGCGCTGTTAGGCGTTTACGGCGACGTGAAACTCGGCGAGATAATCGGTTATTTCACGATATCCTTGCTTTCCGCCAACGGCTGCGACTTGACGATCGAGGACGGAGAATGGAAAGCGACGGGTGCGTTTGCAAAGGTAATAAACATAATCTATAACGATACGACCGTAAACGACGTATACGATTACAGACAAAAGCCGTTATACCTCGTTTCCGAAAAACTCGGTCAGATAATGATAGGCGACTTGCTCGGCGGGTATAAAGAGAACGACGTATGGTATAAGTCAAACGGCGAGCCTGCAAAGGTAAGCGGCGATATTCAAAGCGTAGTACTCGGCAAAGCCTACGACATAACGATCGACGATATACTTTACGGCAGAGTTGATATAATGGCGCTCTTCGGCGGAATTTATATCGGCGACCTCATGGGCTATACTCTTGAATTTAAGGAATTCGAGGGCGAAATCGACGAGAATAACCTTATAGATCACGAGTCTTACTATACATACGGCGATAATTACCTCGTAAAAGAGGGCGGTAAGTACTACTATGCGGAAGTAACGTTTGACGAGGACGATAACGCAACCGTCAAGAAAGTGATTGAGTCGGTTAAGAAAGACGGTACGGAAGAGACGAACAAGATAATGTACAACTTAGTAACTCTTACCGTAAACGACCTTATCAATTCGAGCGACCTTATAGGAACTATTTTAAACGACGTACTTTTAGGCGAGGCGATCGGCGCTACTAAAGACGAAAACGGCAACTGGACGGGTGCCAACGCGATAATGTGCAGAATGTACGACGTCGACCTCGGCGAAGTCGTAAGAACGCATACGATCGACATCGCTGAACTTCTCAAAGGCTTGTACCTCGGCGAGGCGATCGGCGCGACTAAGGACGGAGACGGCAACTGGACGGGTACGAACGCGATTATGAGCAGAATGTACGACGTCGACCTCGGCGAAGTTATAAGCACGCATACGATAGACCTTAACAAAGTACTTAAAGGCATGTATCTCGGCGACGTCCTCGGTTATGACGCAATCTTTGTCGCAAGGGCGAACGCGGACGGTCTTACGCCGGTAAGCGGCAACTATTACGATTACGACGACGCGACGATGCTTGACGAGACTTACACTTACTACGTCGACGCGCTCGGAAAAGCGTTTATTACGGTTGTAGAGGACGAAGTCGAAAAGTACTATCCCGCAGACGTAAGGAGATGTCAAGACAGCGAACACGTCGGACACGAAGATCACATATTCGAGATAAATAAAGCGGCAGATCATTGGGAGAAAGACGGTGCGGCTGTTTCCGTAATCAACGACCACGTTTCGGACATACTTATGACGGACGTTCTCAACGGCAGAATGGATATTATCGACGCGCTCAAAGACATCGAAATGGGCGAACTCATGGGATACGAGAAGTGTACCGAAGATGACGATTGCCCGATACACGACGACGTTTCGGAGTGCGACGGAGAGTGGTACAAGAAAGATAAATGTACCAATGACGTCAATTGTCCGATACACCAAAACGGCGTTGGTTGCGACGGAGAGTGGCATTACGAGTCGATAAGCATTCTAAACGCAAGATTATCCGGAATAAAACTGGATGACGTGTTGCACGGGAAATTCGATTTCGTAGGCAATTTCGGCGACGTATTCATAGGCGACCTTAAGGGATATCAAAAGAGCGTTTATAAGTCTTACGACGCTGAGCCTGTAAACGAAACGCTTGACGGCTTAACGGCGGTCGGCGTCGACACGGTAGACGGCTACGACGTTTACAGCAAAGACGCTTACTACTATGCGACGAAAGACGACAGCGAGTACTACTACGTCAAGAAAGTCGATCTCGGCAACGACGAGTATGAATATTTGAGAGTTCCGGCTTCGTGGGATAGCGTTCCGTATAGCAACTATAATATTAAGAAAACGGGCGCTGAGACAACGGACGGAAAGGACGTTTACGAAATAGTTGCTGAGGGCGTAGACAAACCGTACTGCTCGCCGTATTATGACGAAAACGACGGCAAGTACAAGTACGTCTTTGTCGAGCAGATAGAATCCGACGAAGAACAGAAATACGTCAGAATGCCGAAAGAGTGGATGACCGAGAACAAGACTACTCACGCAATCGAGCCTGTTACGGGACTCAATGCGGTAATGGCGAATATCGCGCTCGGCAGTGTACTTAGCGACAGCACCACCAGAACTAAGGCGATGATTAATGACCTTAGAAAGGATATCAACAAACTTACTCTCGACGACGTTATAGAGATAGGCGATGGCGACGCGAAGATACTTAATCTCATAAAAGACAAAGAGATAGGCTCGCTTTCCGAATCTGTCAACGCTCTCGAACTCGGCAAGATAATGGGCTACGACAAGCACGACGACGGCTACTGGTATAAAGAAGGTACCAATGAGAAGGCTTCCAACATAGTGCAGGCAATGGCTGGCATCGGCGAAAAAGCCGTAAAAGTTAGCTCTATGTCAGACCCAAATGCAAATTTCGAGAAGGATTTGATAGAGAGAATTAAAACAACGGTTACCGTAAGAGACGTGTTTAGCGGTTCGATAGGCAATGGTACGCCGATAGACTTGCTCTTCGACGATCCGTCTAACGAAAACGAGATGGGACCCGCAATCGGAAGAATTTCCGATGAGTTGAGAGATAGAACTACTACCGCGGATATGGGTAAGATGTACGACTGTAAACTTTTAGGTACATCGATAACCCAAGAGCAGATGGACGAAAATTTCGATAAGATTTTCGAACTTGCTAAAGACGACGGATTTGCGCCCGACGGTAACGGAGGATATCAACAGAGAAAAGAGTTCTTCTCGCCCGATATTCAGGCGAAAGCGGCGACTACCGCGACCACGCGCGACTTCTGGAGAAGCTTGACCGTAAAAGAAATGATAGACTGTATCGGTGCAGTTGCGAACATTGCGAAAGCGTTTTTGTCAACGATGCCATAAAGTGTTAAAATTGTCCGCTCGGAGCGAATAGCCCCGAGCGGGAAATGGCGTTAAATCGCTTGACAAGTAAAGTTAAAATAATTATAATTAGAAAATAAGGGAAACCTTATGAGTTTTAAACTCATTTGCCTTGCTTACGGAGAACGTAAGCCGAATAAGTCCGGGAGGTAAAAAACATGAACAAGTACGAAATGCTTTACGTTTTAGACGCTACTTTGTCCGACGAAGCAAAAGACGCGATAATCGCGAAATTTGAAGACGTCGTTAAAAAGAACGGCGGTAGCGTAGAGGGTAGCGACAAGTGGGGCGTTAAGAAACTCGCTTATCCTATCGACTACAAGACCGAAGGTTATTACGTGCTTATGACGTTCGAGGCAGAGCCTAACGCTATTTCCGAAATCGAAAGAGTAGCGGGCATAACCGAAAACGTTATGAGAAGAATGATAACCAGAGTGTAATTTTACGGAGGAAGATATGAACAAGGTTTATTTGATCGGAAATTTGACGAGAGATCCCGAAATGAGCGAAACTTCGAGCGGAGTAGCGTTTTGCCGTATAGGCTTAGCGGTCAACAGACCGTACTCCGGCGCGGACGGCGAACGCCAGACCGATTTCTTCAATATCACGGTATGGCGCACTCAAGCCGAGAACTGCGGCAGATACCTTAAAAAGGGCAGTAAAGTCGCGGTAGTGGGCAGTTTGCAGAATCGCAGTTACGAAGATAAAGACGGAAATAAACGCCAGGTAACCGACATAATAGCGAACGAAGTCGAGTTCTTATCCGTAAGAAATCAGAATGAGGCGTCGGACGAGGACGCGGGCGCAAGTTTCCAGCCGAAAGCGAGTGCGAAACCCACGCTCGAGCAAGTTGACGACGACCAGTTACCGTTTTAAAAAGTAAAGGAGTTAAAAGATGGAAGAAAAGAATACGCCGGCTTTGAAAAAACCGGTGAGAAAGCCTATAAGAAGAAAGGTTTGTACGTTCTGTGTGGAAAAAGTCGAGGCGATCGATTATAAAGACGCGGCTAAACTCAGAAAGTTTATAACCGAAAAAGGAAAGATTTTGCCCCGCCGCATGACCGGCGTTTGCGCAAAACACCAAAGGCTGCTTTCTTCGGCTATCAAGCGCGCGAGAGTTGCCGACTTGTTGCCGTTTAAAGGAGAATAATTTGTCAAATCAAAGCCCGAGCGCGGACGCGCTCGGGCTTTTTGCGTTCAATACTCCGAAGAGAAAATAAGTTTACCCTTAGCACAGAACCCGTTAAAACGCCGAATTACGCCGTTAAAACGTGTTCGTAGCGGGGATTTTATGAAAAAAATTTATGGCGATAATATAAGCGAGAAAACTTGCTTGCAAGGGTTTTCGAGCGCAATATTGCAACAAAAGCGGCGCTTTTCGTCCGAAAAGCGCAAGGCGACGGCGGTCGCCGACAAAACGAAGTTTTGTTACGCTCTAATGTTATTATACTTTCAAGCGGAGGCTAAACAAGTATTCGGATTGATTTCCAAGCCGTTTTTTTGTTTAAACTTAAAGCATATAAATAACTTAGATTACAATAGATTATACGCCCTTTGGCGTTTTGTGAAAATTAATAAAATTACAGAAAATCGACTTGAAACTATTGCATTTTTTTATAAAAAATAATATAATTATAGAGTATGTGTTTAAAAGAGTTGACAGGTCCGATAATGTGTGCGATAATCCTTAACAGACAGATAGACAGACAGGCTAAGTCTGTCCTTTTTTCGTCGACTCTACAATTTAACATAGGGAAATTACAGCCTTACACGTTGGAAAGGCATTTTTGTGCCGTCTGACGGGTAGCGCTGATTTTTATATAAAAATACCTTGATTAAGGAGATTTTGTTATGGAACAAACAAAGAACAAAAGGGCGCTGAAAGTCGTGCTTACGGCGGTATTTGCCGTTGCGTTTGCTTTTGCGCTTGTTTTCGGTATCGCGCCGGAAACGCCGATAACGGCACACGCCGCGAGTTCGATTTCGTACATAGACGAAAACGGCGCGACGAAAACCGTCAGCGCGACGCAGATCACCAAGCACTCAAATAAGAATGACTGGGCAAGCGGTTGGTATTACGCCAGCGGCAACGTGGAAATGAATATTGATTACAAGATCACCATTGCCGGCGACGTCAAACTGATCCTTGCCAACGGTGCCTCGATGCATCAGTACAACCCCGTTATCCTCAAAGAGGGCGGTAAACTGACCATTTACGGTCAGTCCACCGGCGACAATATGGGCAAACTGCGCGTCACCGATCCTTACGAAACTTGTATCAGCGGCGAAGGCACGGTCGTTGTCAACAGCGGTTGGCTTGACGTTGCAAGAACGGCATCGGGCAGCCCCGCCATCACTTCCGCCATCACGATCAACGGCGGCAAGGTCACGGCATACGGTCTGACCAGCACCGCCATAGCGGGCAGCGTTACGATCGGCAGCAATATGGTCGTCAAAGCGGGCATCAATTCCGGCAGCGTTTCGTTGGTAGAAAATTATGAGACCAACCACGGCCACAGATACGCCGTTATTACCAAAAAGGTAAACGTATCGGGTTTGTCGTTTAGTTCTTCCTCTGTCACGGTCAACGCCGGCGGCGATATCATCAGACGCCTCCCCGCTTTTGCGCCATCCAACGCCTCGTTCAACGAGATTCGCTATTTACAATGGTCTTCCAGCAACAAAGACGTCGCCACGGTCGACGCGAACGGCTACGTTCAGCCCGTTGCCGCAGGCACGACGACCATTACCGCGACCGCGACCAACGGCACGGCGACGACATCGGACGACAAGAAAGCGTCGTATACCGTAACCGTCGTCAATCCGACGCCCGTCTCTTACCTCGATTATAATGAAGAGACCGGCACTTTCAGCACGGGAATATGTCCCGCTTACCAAGTCCTTACCAATCAGCATACTTGGGGTACCGAGGGCATTACGCGCTGGTACGTTGTGGAAAGCAATCAATCGCTCTCTAAACCGATGTATGCGGGCAGCAATCTTGAGCCGCTCATCAACGTTATCGGCGACGTTCGCCTTATCATAAAAGACGGCGTCAGACTTGCCATAGATACTCACGGCATTAAAATCAAAAACGGCTCTTCTCTTACCGTCTACGCTCAATCCGCCGGCGCCCAAATGGGCGAACTTTACAGTAACGGCACGACCGGTGAAGGCGCGTATTCCGGCTGGAACGCCGGTAACCCCGGTATCGATGCAGACGGCGCGACGCTTACCATCAACGGTTGTAAAGTCACCGGTCAGGCAGGTCGTAACGATATCGGTATCAGTTGCCAATATAACGGCAGACTCGTCGTCAACGCCGGTGAAGTTTACGGTTATTCGAGAATGGGTAATATCCACGCCGGGCTTGGCGACCCCGAAGGTATAGGAGGCATAAATTCCACCATAGTGGTCAACGGTGGTAAGGTCTTTGCGGAGATCCCTTACGACAACTGGGGCTATGCCATCGGTTGCGCTCCGAGATGGGGATGGTCGAGCATTACCATAAACGGCGGCGAAGTAACCTCAACCGCATATTCCATTCACGCCTCGGCTTTCGGCGGCGGTCTCAGACTCGGCGAGGGCGTATTTATGAAGGTCGGCGACAACGCCAATAGCCTTGGAATCGTCAATAGTTATAACGGAGCAAAATATGCGTACGTAACGGGCGACCCGATTTTGATTGATAAAATAACCTTAAACACGACGTCCCTCACGATGGTTGCAGGTGATAAAACCGAGCAATTAACTGCGGTCATGACGCCCGATGACGCATTTTTCAATTATCCGAACTACTTGACTTGGTCGACAAGCGACGAGAGTGTTGCGACGATCGATAAAAACGGTTTGGTTTACCCCGTTGCTCCCGGCAAGGTAACGATCACCGCCATGACGAACAACGGTACTCCGGACGATCCGTCCGACGATATTAAGGCGGAGTGCGCCGTTACCGTGAACGCGCCGGAACCGATAAGATACCGTGATTTTACCAAGTATGGCGATTATATAGATGATAAATACTGCACCGAATACACCAACGTCCTTGCGGGACGAACCGATTGGGGTAAGATAGGCAGAACGACCTGGTACGTCGTAAAGAGCGACCTGAGTCTCGGAAAGATCGTTGTTCACGGCGACGTTCGTTTGATTGTTATTAGCGGCGCGACTTTCACCGCGAACGGAGTCAGCATAAGAGCAGGCGGCAAGTTGACGATTTATTCTCAGTCCGATAATGAGAATACCATGGGTAAAATCGTCAACAACAACGCCTTCGAGGGCAACGTCGTATTTAACGGCGGTAACGTCAAAGTGAGCGGCTCTTGGTGCGCGGTCACAGGCGTTGCCACCTTTAACGACGGTTATTTCGAGATGAACACTTCCGCAGTTGCGGGCGTCGAGGTGAAGATGAGTTCTCACCTTGCGGCGCGTTCGGGCGATGATCTCGTTGTCAATTTAGAAAGCAATTTCAATAAACCCAACGTCAAGATATTCCCTCGCATTCTCGCGACGGGCATAACGCTTGATAAAACTTCGCTCAATATGACGGCGGGTGCCGATCCTTATACGATCAAGGTGACGTTTGCGCCGAGTACCGCTACCTTTAACGATTGTCGCTTTGTCGACTTTACGTCGAGCAACGAGGCGGTTGCCGTTGTGGATACAAACGGCGTAATTCATCCCCTTGCACCCGGAAAAGCCGTCATTACAGCCGTCGCGACCAACTATACGGACGACGCGTCCGACGACGTGTCGGCGACTATTACCGTAAACGTAACGGCGCCTGCGCCCGTAACGTATAACGTCGGCGCAGACACTTGCGAGGCGTATGAAATCGTTACAAGCGACAAGACCGTCTTTGGATCGGAAGGATTCACAAGATGGTACTTCGTAAACGAAAACGTAACTATAGACGGGCGTATTGACGTCATGGGCAACGTCAACCTTATTCTTAAAGACGGCGCGACGTTGACCTTAAACGGCGGCGTCAACGTTGCGAACGGAAATACACTTAACGTCTACTCTCAGTCTTTCGATTCCAAGACTATGGGTAAACTGATCGCCGTCGGTAACGACGGCGCCGGAATCGGCAACGGCGGAAATATCAATTTCTACGGCGGTACGATTTGGGCAAGCGAAAACGGCGCGATCGTCGGAAGTATCCGTCTCGCTCCGGGCTTGGTATACATGGTCGGCGAAGATGAAAGCAGCGTCGCTCTTACCGCAGTTGACGGCAACTATAAATTCGCGCCTTGCGCTTACGTCGGCAAACCCATTGTTTTGACCGGAATAGCGCTTTCGTCCCCCGACGAACTTAAAGTAAGAGGTCCTTATGCAACCCTTACTCCCGTTTTCACTCCGTCTAACGCAACGTACAGAGGTTCGTCGTATCTGAAATGGACCTCGTCGGATAATAGCATTGCGACCGTTGACGGAAACGGCAGGGTTTATCCCGTTGCGCCCGGCAAGGTTACGATCACCGTCGTAGCGGCCAACAACACCGAAGACGAATCGGACGACGTGACGGCAACTTGCGAGGTTACTGTGGGCGTCGTTGACGTTACCGAAATAACTCTCGATAAAGAGTCCGCCGAATTGCGTGTCAACGTCGATACTTTAAAACTTCAACCTACTATTGCGCCCGCCAATGCGTCTTATTTAAGCGTTGTATGGTCGTCGAGTGACGACGCTATCGCGACGGTTGACCAAAACGGCAAAGTAACGCCCGTTTCTGAAGGCAAGGTAACGATTACGGCGACGGCGATAGGCGGAAAGAGTGCAACTTGCGAAATAACGGTCGTGTTCTCTCACACGGAAGTAACGCTTGACAAATCCGAAATGACTCTCGGTGCAAACGGCGCTGCAGGTAAACTCAATTACACTTTGACTAATCAAAACGCGTCCGATAAAACGGTAGTTTGGACGTCCTCCGATCCCGCAGTGGCAACGGTAGACCAAAACGGAACTATCACGCCCGTCTGGCAAGGCACGACGACAATTACCGTTACCGCAATTAACGGAACGCCGGACGATGAGAGCGACGATGAAATCGCTCAATGCACCGTGACGGTAAACGCGGTTTCCGTTACCGAAGTCGTGATGAGCAAGACTTCTATCACGCTTTTTGAAAAAGATATTGCAAGAAAATTTACGGCGAACGTTCTTCCCGCAGACGCGTCTTACAAGAAAATCACTTGGGCGACAAGCGATTCTGCGATCGCGTCGGTTGACGAAAACGGCAGAATAGCGCCTCTTGCGGTAGGTACGGCGACCATCACGGCTACCGCGTCCAACAATCCGGGCGACGCCTCGGACGACGTGGTTGCGACTTGCGTAGTTACGGTAGTCGCTCGTGATCCGCTCTATTATTATGTTTACGATCCGAACGCAAGAACCTTTATAGAAGGAATGTGCTATACCTATGCGCTCGTTTCCGACTTTACGCAAAGATGGAGCGAATCTGACGAAACGGGTAATTGGTACGTTGCGGACAGCGACATAACTCTCAATGAGCGTGTCGTCGTTTCGGGCAACGTCAACCTTA
>ODAI014231535.1_pt1 | contig 11238 bp, 10 predicted proteins | sample 1539321 | NCBI WGS metagenome assembly ODAI01 (sample SAMN02144231, study PRJEB22623) | gut metagenome | biome: sheep rumen | host: Ovis aries | place: New Zealand
TAGAACATTATGAATATAAAATTACTCCGGAAGGTAAGCAGGTTCTGAGCGGCGTAAAATATACAGATAAAAAAGGTAACCTGATAACTGCCCCTGCCGCTTAATAAAATTGTGATAAATAATAAAAAACAGATACTTCATCTATGGGTATCTGTTTTTATATTATATCAAAGATTTTGTTGGGTTCTTCGGATTTTAGTTTGCCGAAAGCCTTAACTTTATTTGACGTAGTAATAAATAGCTGCCGTTTAGCCCTTGTTATTGCTACATATAAGAGTCTTAGATTTTCGGCAACAAGTTCTTGTTTTAATTCAAATTCGGATTTTATTTTGTAATCGGGATTTAATGACTTTAATTGTTCCATAAAATCAGAAATCTTGTATTTTAATTTTGAAAAATTAATGGTAAGATTTCTTTCCGTCATTTCCGGCAAGAATACCAAATCAAATTCATCCCCCTTTGATTTATGCAGAGTCATAATTTGTACTTTACCCTCAAGAATTTGTTTGTCGCTTTCATCTTCCTCAGAAAAGAATTTAAAGCCGCTAAGGGAATTTCTCTTTGCCAGTTCTCCTAGGTGCTCAATAATTCCGGCAAGATTGTTTGTTTCAAAGCTCAGTCGTTTTATGAGCGTTGCAATCAGGTAGATATTAGATTTTTCAATTTCACCGTTAAAGTAGTACAAGCCAATTTTTATAGCCATTTCATCGGCTGTATAATAAGGAAAGCTTAACCAATAATTCAAGTCCCATTGAAATTGTGTAAGGGAAGTATCTTCTAGAGTGTCAGGGTTAATTGAAATAAAAGGCGCTTCATATTGAGAAATTTGCGAAGCAAATTTTAGTTTATAAAATCCTACTTCGGATAGTGTCTTGTAACACTCCATAACGGTATAATTGTCAAAAGGTGAGAGTATAGCTTTAAGAACGGCAAAAATTACTCTAAAAATAGATTTTTGTTCTAAGCATTCACTTCTTGTGATACTTTTTAGACCGCTGTTATTTATGTAATTTGTCCATTCTATAACCTGCCTGTTATTTCTGACAAGTATGCCGACGGTAGCCTTAGGTTTTTTTTTCAAGTATTGCTTTATTTCTTTGAGGATAAAATTTTGTTCTTCTGTCGGTGTTTCAAATATCTTAGTCTGAACGGCATTTTCTGATATAGGATTTTTCCCCTCAACCGGTTGCATAAGTATATGGTAAAAGGCATCTTTTGTTTCTGCTTGCTGCTCGGCATCTGTTAATAAAGCATTCGCCAGCTGCCATACGTCTTTAGTACATCTTTGAGAGCAGTTCATTAATACCTGCCGGCTTGTTTCTATAAATTTTCTAAATCCTTGAACGTCAGCATTTGTAAATGTTGTTGTTATTGCCTGATTGATATCTCCGCAGCGAATTAAGTTATTATATTTGCCGCTTAGTAAGTTTATAAGCCGTTGCTGAACTCCGGAAGAGTCTTGTGCTTCATCTTCAATTATATAATGACAGATATTTTGATAATAATCTCTGATGTCGGTGTTTTCTTCCAAAAGTCGTACTGACATTATGAGAATATCGTCATAATCAATTAAGTTATTTTCTTTAAGTATCCTTTGGTATGTTTCATAAAAGTTCTTAAATCTAATTATTTTTTTATCCGTAATTGTTTTATTCGTAAATGTTTTATTCGTAAATGTTCCGCGGCCAATCTTAAATACGGATAACCCTTGAATAAAGTCATTTATTTCTTTATCGTCAATTTTAATTTGCTTTGAAACTTCTCTGATAATTCTGGTTTTCTGAGTGTCATCGCAAATGTCAAAATCAGGATTTAATCCGAGTCTTTCATAATTCCCGTTCTCTTTTAATATTCTTAGAGCAAGTCCGTGGATAGTGCTTATGTAAGGAAGTTCAGCGGAATTTTCTCTTACGGATTTAATTCTTTCTCTGAAGTTTCTTGCTGCCGATTCCATATATGTCATTACAAAGATATTAGATGGATTAATTCCTCTTTCAAGAAGTTTAATTATTAATGCTAAAAGTATAGTTGTTTTTCCGGCTCCCGGTACGGCAGAAATTGCCATCCGCCCTTCTTTATATTCTAATACGGGTTTTTGGTCTTCTCTTGGTGTTATTTTAAAAGCAGGAGTATTTTCTTTTTTTTCTTCGGTGTCGTCTTGTTTTACAATAATGTAACTTTCTATTCCTCCGAAATTTTCTTGTCCGTTACCGTCAAATAATGAAGAATAAGTGTATACTTTTTCTTCTGCGCAAAGCGTTAGTTTTCTCAGCAATCTTGCAATTTTTTCTCTTGATAATTCAACATTATCTTCTATGGTGTATTCATCTTTTTCCCAGCCTTTTTGAAACACCCATGCATTGTATAACGGTCCAATATCCGATTTAACCCAGTTTTGATTTGAAATATCCAGCCAGAATTGATATTTTGTTTTAATTTGATTATCAATTATTTTTTGGGGTGTTCCTATTAACAATTCATTTTCTTGTATTTCTAATGTTGTGTACGGATTTTCCGCAATTATCGAATTCTCAATTTGTGTAATGATTTCTTCTTTTCTTAAATTAAAATCCGTACCAAATACGTTTTCAAAATCTTCAAGTTGTTTTATAAAGAAGTTGAATTTTGTTATTTCGTTGTGATTGGTCTTTTTAAACGTCATCAAATTTGAATATATATTATGAACTTGGACGGACAGCTTTTCATCTGCCGTAATTTCATTATTGATGAGATTTAAAAGCTTATTATATTTTTCATTATATTCATCGGATTCGAAGTTATACGGAATTAATTCTTTTGATTTGTCAAAGGTAAGCAGGATTTCTTTGCAATATTTGAGCGGTATACCAAGAACGTTATACAGTACTGTTCTTATATCAAATTCTGTGAGCTTGTTTTTTAGCTTTGTATTTAGTTTTAATATGGTAATGCAGGCATGAACGTGTTTGTTTTGAATTAATTTTTCGCTGCCTGTAAGGTAGGTTGGCATTATGTTTTTATTTAAAATATCTTTAAATGTAAATTTGAGCATTTCATCAGCAATAGGAGTGATTACGGATATTTCTGACGGAAGAACATTGTTTTTTATGAGCTCATTTATTTTTCTTCCCACAAGTTCTATCATTTTTGAACGCCTAGAAGGGGATTGAAAGGAGAAGTTTTCTAAAATATAATTTTTATCGTTAATAATATTTCTATATAAATTTTCGGCATCATATTTTAAAGGAGTTTTTGTTTCTATTGTTTTTACCTGTTCCCCAAACAACTTTTCAAATTCCCAAACGGCGGTTTTATCTGCACTTAAGTATCCGATTCTGCTTGACCCGTTTTTATCAAATGCAATTGCCCAATCCTTTAACTGCGGTTTAATGTGCTCAATAAAGGCATAACACGCAGGTGTAATTTCATCTCCGTCATCTAAAATTAAATATTCTATCTCTTTAAAATAGTCAGTATTTTTATATATGTGTTCAAAGACTAATCCTTGTCTTAAATAATCAAAATCTCTCAAATAGAGTGTTGTTTTTAAAAGTTTTTTAAGGGCAAGCTTTGCATCATCTCCAAATGCTTCTTTTAATATTTCCGAGCGATATTGAATTTCCTCGTCGTTAAGATTGTTTTGAACTATTAATGAATATCTTCTGAAAAGTTGATGTAATAACGATTTTTTAGAATTGTATCCTTTAAATTCGACGTCTTTTAATATGTCTTTTAGTATGAATTGTGAAACTTCAAGTCCCGTCATATTCGGCAGTATCTTGGGGTTCGGGTATGGGTTCTTGTTTTCTAAAAATGCCCAATTATCATTTATTGTGTTGTACACAAGAGAAAAATAAGAATGAACTTGCAGTTTTTCAAAATGACTAATTGTAAGTTTGTTTAGTGTTTCATTTATAAATTGATTTTTTAAATTTGAATTTGAAACAAGGACAAGAATTTTTGCGGCATCAATTCCGGAATTTAGCAGTGATGCATATTTATCAATTAGAATGTTAGTTTTATCGGATGATACTGTCCCGTCAATAATCAATTCTACAATACTCCTTATGACGTATTTTATCATAAAAATAAGTGTTATTTTTACAAATAATCTACATAAAATAACCTATTGCATTTTTTTAAACTTTAGTCTATTATAATTGTAACAAGAGACAGGTAGTGCATACCTAAAAATTGAACAATATAGGAGGTAAATATGCAAGAATTAATGGAACAAATCGGAACTTCAGCAGGAGAAATTTATAACTACTTAAGTTCAAACGGAACAACTACTTTTTCAAAAATGAAAAAAGATTTAGACCTTAAAGGTAATTTTGCTGATTTAGGTCTTGGTTGGTTAGCTAGAGAAGATAAAGTATCTATTTCTAAAAAAGGTACTTCTGTTAGCGTAAGCCTTAAGTAATAATTAATAAATAAAGTAAAAAACACTCATCTGAAAGATGAGTGTTTTTTTTTACAAAAAATAAAACGCCGAGTGTAAAAATTCACTCGGCGTAAATTATCTTACTCCCTAGTTTATGAAACTTGCATTTCTTTTTCAAATCCGAATAATGAACTTACAGATTCGTCATCGTGAATTCTTGCAATGGCTTGACCTAATAAAGGTGCTACCGATAATTGTTTAATATTAGGAGGCATTTTGTCCATATCCAGAGGTATTGTATTTGTAACAATACATTCGGTAATAGGAGCTTCTCCTAATCGTTGAACTGCAGGACCTGAAAATACCGGGTGAGTTGCCCCTACGTATATTTCTTTTGCGCCTTTGGATTTTAACAATTTTGCAGCTTCGCAAATTGTTCCTGCCGTATCAATAATATCATCAAACATTAAACAAACTTTACCTTCAACATCACCAATTACGTTAGTTGCAATAGCTTCGTTGTGTTTGTCTCTTCTTTTATCAATAATTGCAATCGGACAGCCTAAGCGCTTTGCAAAATATCTTGTTCTGTTTGCTCCGCCCATATCCGGAGATACCGCAACCATATCATCAGGATTAATATTTAAACTGTTGATATAGTTTACAATAATTGGGGTTGCAAATATATGGTCTACAAGAATATTAAAGAATCCTTGGATTTGTCCTGTGTGTAAATCCATTGCTAAAACTCTGTTTGCACCGGCAGTTGTTAATAAATCAGCAACCAGTTTTGCGGTTATAGCTTCACGACCTGAAGTTTTTCTGTCTTGTCTTGCGTATCCGTAATATGGAATTACTGCAGTAATTGTTTTAGCGCTTGCTCGTTTGAATGCATCAATAATAATCAATAATTCCATAAGGTTTTCATTTACGGGATTGCATAATGGCTGGATGATAAATACATCATCTCCTCTGACACTTTCCTTGACCTGAACATAAATCTCGCCGTCGGCAAAATTCTTCACCACCATAGGGCCAACCGTTGTCCCCAGAGAATCCGCAATTTCTTGTGCTAATTTTGGATTTGAACGACCTGCAAAAAGTTTAATGTCATGAGTTGGGTTAATTGCTCGTTCTAACTCAGGGTAAGCCATTTCTAATGCCATATTTTCAATCCTTTCTATTTCTTCAACCGCATGGTTATTATAAAACCTATACGATGAAAACTCAATTTTATTTTAAGTAATATTACACGTAGAGATTTTAAAACCTATGAAACCCATTTTTTGCTGTAAAGTAAACGAATGTAAACTCTAATTTGTTTTGAAATATCTATAATCTGCCATTATTCTGTTGACAAATCCTTGTGCCGAGCTGGGAACAGTATGGTTTGCTCTCTTTATTGCTCCGGGACCCATATTGTATGCGGCGAGCGCAAGTTCCATTGAGCCAAATGTTTGATACATCCGTTTGTAATATGTAATTCCGGCTTTTATATTTTCGTCTAAATTATATGCGTTATAGCCCATGGTTTTTGCGGTAGCCGGAAGCAGCTGAAATACCCCAACCGCATTTCCCCCTCTTGCTTCTTGCCTGAACCCTGATTCGGTTTTTGCAAGGCTAAGCATTATTGCAGGCTCTACACCCATTGCAATTGAATGTTTAATAATAGCCTGTTTAATCTCGGATGTAGTTGCACTATGTGCCGGTATTGCAGCCATTAGTAAAATTGAAAACAGGCAGACCAATGCTCTTTTAAAATTTTTCAAATTAAATACTCCTAATATCTTCTTGTAAATTGTTATACTATATGTATAGCACAAACATGTAAAAATTTTAATATTCTGTTAAAAACTGTAACTTTATACTGTTATCCTGTCATATATACTTTTTGTGAATGTGCTAATTTTAAACTTTTGGTAAATTATTTTTGTTATGAATTATGTTAATAAATTATTAGTAGCGTTAGGGTACGATATTAAATTAAATCCGGATGATTGGTCCGAAAAAAATCAATATGTATCCGGTATGCGCAAATGGATTGCAAATATTGTACCGTATGACCTGTTATCAAGGACAGTTAAACAAGCTGTTGAATCTTTAGTTACATTAAGTCAAGACGGAATTTTTTATGAGATTTTTCCTGAGGTCGTGCATACTCCGGATTACGGTGATAAATGGGGTGTTAGTGCAAATTATATTGAGATAAATAATCGTGCGATTGCTTATATGTGCGGTAATGAAACAAAAGACGGAATAATTAGTTCTATAAAATTGCTGCCGGCTATTATACCTTCTGCAAAAAGTTGGGCAAATTGTATAATATTATCCCAAATTTTTCCGAATATTTATGGTGACGGACATAATAAGCCGGCTGAGGTAGAAAATTCTATATACGGAATAAAGTTAAATGGCGGGTATAGTAAGAACATAATTAACTTTGATATATCAGACAAAATACTTCCTATTGAGCAGTTTAGGGCGTTTAATGATTTGGCTCATTTTCACGGATTAAAAACAGGGTTTAGAACGGTAATTTCTGCCGATCAGATTAAAGTTGTTCAAGATGACGGCGGCGATATTACGTTCAGTTGGAATAATCCGGCTCATGTAGAATTATTTATAAAAGAGCATACAGATTTGATAAACAGCGGATTTGAGGCTGTATTTATAGATTCTGCTAAGCATATAGGCGGTTATGATATGGGTAATTATACAGGAGTAGGTGCATTGCCCGACTATCCGCAAATGCAGTATATTATCCACGAAATTCGTGTCAGAAGCGGATGTACGCATCTGAGTTTTGTCGGAGAGAAAAGTACCGGTGATTTTACCCGATATGAAAATCTCGGTTTAAGTACGGGTACGGGTTTTATAGAACCGGATGATTTTAATGCGGTTAAACATATGGCTATAAATTTTAAGTATTCAAAAAATTATACTCCGGGGATAGAAGTTTCAAACGATAATGATGCGGGCGGCAGAAGTTACGAAATGAGATTAAACAGAATAAATAATTCTCTTTTCGGTTATGAATTTCCCAGTGATAAGCTGCCGAGTTTTATGCAAATGGAGGATTTATTTCCCCTTAGATATGACACGAACACTCACCATTTAATGATGTCAAATCCATCGTACTCTGATGACGGAACTCCCGAGAGACATTGGATTAATCTTTTTGCACATGGTGACGGAAAGGAATATAACAGAAAAGTTGCAGAATTGTTTGTACATTCGCTTAATTTGTAGTATTTAATATTTATGAGTCACATTATTTATAAGAAGGCGGTAGTTTATGCAAAAGATTGAAGCAGGAAAAATATACAGACATTTTAAGGGAAATTTGTACAAGGTTATCGGTTTTGCAAAGCATTCGGAAACTTTAGAAGATATGATTATATATTCACCGCTTAAAACAGGCGATACTTGGGTTCGGCCTTATAGCATGTGGAATGAAGTTGTTGATGATAAAGGAACTCTCAGGTTTACGTTGATTGAATAGAGAATATGTTCGCAATTTTTTATATTCAGGGTTTTAAAGTATAGTATGAAAATATATCCAAATTTTGTAAATCATTGCAGTTCAAATAACAATTTCGCTTCGGCATACAGGTGTAGTGCGTCACCGAATTTCCAAGGAAATATAAGCAAGGATGCTGTTATAAGGCTATTGCATTTAAATCCGATACGCCATTTCAAAAATTTTACAACAGAAGAATATAATAACTTGTCTAATAAGGAGGTTAAAAGACTTCGCACAAAATATGAGCAGAGTAAAAAGGCATGTTGCGGAATAAATTGGAAGTATATGGAAGGTGTTCATCATGATGTGGCGAAGGGTATGCAGTCCACTTTAGATATGTTATACGGTAAAAATAATTATAAAGTAATTATTATAGGCCGCTCATTGTCCTCTATCGGTAAGGTATTGGGTTACAGGATTGGAGCGGATAATGTTGTAAACATACCGTTTAGCCAAGCATACAGGTTTATGGATATAGAAAATATATTCCCATCTTATCTGGCTCAGGAAACAAAATATCTAAACAAATTTTTATCTTCTTGCGGATTGGGAAAAGAAGATATAAAAAGTTCCTCGAAACACTATATCGTTACGGATTATTGTTGCAGCGGAGCTTCATTAAAAGGGGTTAAGAATTTGCTTTCAAGCGAAAATGTATGGGGTAAACATAAACGGATTCATTATGCGGATGTAATGGAGCTGATTCCGGATGAGGTGCAATCCGGATATGCTGATTTAAGAAGTATTTTGAGCAGAGAAAATTTAAAACCTTTTGCTTTCGTTTATAAATTGAGACATTTTGTTGATATTCAAAATTCGTTTAAATTACCGTACAAAGAACTGGATATGACTAAACTGTTTTGGTTCAAGTTATTAGACAACGAATTTAAAGGTATTCCACGTATTACATCTAAAAAATAAATATAAATATTGAGTATAAAAAATACCAAGCAGTTAAAAGCTTGGTATTTTCTATAATGTATAATATTTATTTGGTTTTTAAATTAATAAAAGGCACGGACCCGCCTAGCATGTATTCAGGAAGTTTTCCGTCCCATTTTTTTACGGCTTCGTATTCAACGAGAGCCTTATTTTGAGTTAAAGCTTGAGCTCTTATTGCCATTGATTTTGCTTCTGCTTCTGCTGCGATAACTTTTTGACGAGCTTCCTCTTGTACTTGTATTGTTACATTTTTTGCTTTTAGTGCATCTTGTTCGGCCGTTACTTTGTTTTCAATAGCTTGTTCAAATGCGTTTGAATATTGAATTTCAGTTATCTGAAAATCTGATACGTTAATATATTTTTGTCCCAAATCAGCTTTTAGTTTGTTTAAAATTTCTGATGCAACTTTTTCACGGTTAGCTACGATATCTTGGGCGTTCCATTTGCCGATTACGTCTTTTACGATACCTTCAACGGTCGGGGATATAATAACGTTTACATAATCTTTCCCGACTTCTCTGTACATCTTAGGTGCGTTTTCCGGCTGCAAATTATAGTTTACAACGTAAACTATTTTAGCCTGCTGAATATCTTTTGATTGCGCCATTGTTTCGATATTTGATTTTACGGTTTTTACGTCCATTTTGTGTATCTGTGAAATAAACGGAGTTACAAAGTGAACACCTTCCCCAAAACTTTCGGGAGATGTTTTTCCCAAAGTTACTTTTACTCCGCGTTCTCCTACTCCGACTATTGCTATCGGATTAAACATCAGCAAAAATACAATTAACAAAACAACTACAACTGTTGTTACTGAGCCAAGAAGTTTTAATTTTCCAAACATATTTTTTATTTCTCCTATTATTTTATCTTCTGTGTGATATGCGTACGGATTAAAATCATTATTCTTTTTTTTAGCCATTATATATTACTCCCAATCCCAAGCAGCGCAAGAGCAACGTAAAAAGCTATTACAACTCCGACAAAAATTGAAATTCCTATGCAAATTTGTTTCCCGTATTTTTTGTATACGTTTACTCCTGTAATTGCTGAAATTATCAATAATATTAAGTTGAATACTATAACAAGACACAATAGTAATCGTAAAACTATTCTAACCATTTCCCTCTACTCCTTTTAACGCATTTAGTTCATTTTGAAGCGTTTCTATTTTTTCTCTTAAATTTTTATTTTCAACCCTGCAAGTACGCAATTTCTCTATAAAATTACCTTTTACCGGATGGTATAGAAGATTATTTGGTTCTTCAAAAAATCTATCTTCATTCAGGTCAAATTCGTTAAGCCCGATGTTAGGTTCATCGATTGCAGCTCCGGTATAACCGTTATTTAATAACTCGGTAGGAACAAACAATTCTGAGAATGGCCAATGTTTGTTTTCATCAGCCGTAAATTCCTTGAATTTTTTATCGTGTTCCAGTCTTTTTTTGTACAGAAAATCAACAGCTCTGTTGCTTAATCTTGAAATAGGGAAAAAGCTGCCGTAAAGTGTAGTTTTTGATTGTTCATATAACCATTCGACATTATGTGTCCATGACCAAGAACTGTTGAACGTTTCTTCTCGAAATCTGCATATCAGAACATCTTCATTTCTATTTGCATATTTATCAAGAAAAGGTTTATAAGACTTTCCGTTACAAAATATGTCGTAATCAAATTGCCAATAATATTCGTAATCCGGCAGGTATTTTTTTATAAAGTAAAAGCGATAATCCGCATTATGCCACATTGATAAATAAAATGAAACTTTTTCTTTTCGTTCTTTAAAATTATTAGGCAAATTCATGCTATTATTCATATTTAAATCATACAAAAAGCATTTAACCGGAGTATTATAAAAATCTAATGTTACAATTGGTTCGGAGGTATTGTTTGTTTTTATTTTAGCCTGACTGTTATTTATGACAAGGATACAATCATAGCCTTCAATATTAGACATTTTCTTGTATTCGCTTATAATTCCCTTGCTTATATAATGTGTGCAAATTGCAAGGAGATTTTTATTTTCAGGCATATGTTTTCCCCTATAATCGATATTGTTTAATTATACTAATATATTTTCTTGCTGTAAAGTTTTTAATATTTTAGTTTGAAGTGTGTTCTACAATGGACACTACTTATGAATTTTCTATTATGCCTGAGCCAAGTAGATTAGATTTACTAATCCAACAAATTATTATTGTTGGCAGATAAAGCCAACCTGCTAATTTTGCTTGTACAATTTTGGCGGATAATTATCCCCGTATATAAATACATCTCTACCAATCTTTATTAAATCTGTCTTTCCAAGCATAAACTTAGTAGTTTTTTTGTTTTTTATTTTATTTGTTTTGTGATTGTATATTGCATGTTCTAAATATGTATTAAACCAAAAATCATTCGCTTTTATGCA
>ODAI010329114.1_pt1 | contig 11237 bp, 13 predicted proteins | sample 1539321 | NCBI WGS metagenome assembly ODAI01 (sample SAMN02144231, study PRJEB22623) | gut metagenome | biome: sheep rumen | host: Ovis aries | place: New Zealand
AGCAGCATGAGGGGGCATTGCGGGCGATTGCCTCTGACAGGGTAGTCTATGTGCCGGATGTGACCATATTTAAATCTGACGACATTCTTCCTCAGAATCTCAGTGTCGAAGACTGGATACAGGCAGATGTCCTGACCTGTGCGGCGCCGTTTTATCCGGGTCTCCCGGACAGAACAGATGCGTATCTGCTGGATCTCTATAAATCAAGGATACAAAATATATTTGAATGTGCCATCGACAATCAGGCTGATATCCTCATCCTCGGTGCTTTTGGATGCGGCGCATTCAAGAATCCTTCATATCTGATGGCACAGGCCTTCTGTGATACGATCCGGGAAGAGGATTATCTGCACGCTTTCTCGCTTATCGCTTTTGCAATACCTGAGGACGGCGGGGTATCTTCACAGAATCTGCGGGCTTTTGAGAATGTTTTTTTACAGAGATTTTCTTCCTCCGGCCTGATTACTTCGGAAAAATGGGATGCTGTTTCCCAAAATCCGCAATCGACCATCATGATGCCTTCGGGGAAGAAACTGCAGGGCAGAGATTTGGATTCCTACAGGCTGTGGAGGGAAAAGAACCCGTTTGAGGGGAAATGGTTCTCCATCCTCGGAGATTCGATCAGCACTTTTGAAGGGACAGTTCCGGACGGCTATGCTGTATTTTACGAAAAAGAGATGCGGAACCAGAGCGGTGTCCGAAAAGCTTACGATACCTGGTGGAGCCAGGCTGTCCGCTTTCTGGGAGGCCGCGTACTTGTGGATAATGCCTGGTCCGGAAGCAGGGCGACACCGCTGCCGGGGGCATCAAAGAGATTCCCTTCGGGGTGCAGCAGCTTACGGGCCGGCGGTCTCCATTTGGGTTCAAAAAAGCCGGATGTCATCCTGATCTTTCTGGGGGTTAATGACTGGGCAAATGGTGTTCCCGTATATCCTGAAAAGGAAAAATCCGGCCTTTTGACTTCTCTTCACAGAGCTTTCTATGGGAAAAAAGAGAGGAAAAAAAGGGAGATGCTTCCTCCGACTTTCATAGAGGCTTATGAAGCAATTCTTGCACAGGTCTGCAAGTACTATCCGAATGCAGAGCTCTGGTGCTGCACGCCGGGGAGTACGTATATGCGGGAAGATCCAGAGTGGAGCTTCCCCCGATCTTATGCAGGTATTCCGATTGATCAATATGGAGACGCAATCCGGTCACTTGCAGGACGGTATGGGGCAGGGATTATAGATTTTGCAGACTCGGGATATTCTTTTGAAACAGTGGATGGGTCTCATCCAACATCACACGGTATGCAGCAGCTGGCCATGCATGCAGCATGGTCTTTAGCCGATGATGAAGGAAGGACTTTTCTGTCAATGGGAGAGTGCGGAGAGATGAAGAATGAAGTAATCTCGAACACACCTGGAAATACCACGGTTTTGTCTGACTTACAAAAAATGCAGCTATGATTGGTATAGAACAAAGACATTTTCGTCGCCTAAAGGGATGTTTTTCAGGAGACAGGTTTTGACAAAGACAGATGACAATTCACGCGATTTTGAAAAAACGATATGGATGAGGTCTTTTTCATTCTCGACATCCGATTTCACGGAAACTGGACGTTCATCTGCAAAGAAAGGTCGTTTGTCGTAAAAGGCATCTGTCGGAACCTGTGCATGATAGGATATAAACAGATCAATAGAAAAACCGAAAAGACAGCAGACAAAAATAACAGTCTGCCGTCATGATCTTATCATGACCGGCGGACATCTTTTAGTAATATGAACTTGGGGGTAACAATGGGCAGTTTTATCAGAGTTTCCACGGGAAATATGCAGGGGGACGCAGACCGGATCCGGGAGGAAGCATCTCACATTCCGCAGGCAGTCGAACAGCTGGCGGATGCACTGAATGCACTCGCTTCCTGTTGGGAAGGCCCTGCAAAAAGCACTTATCTGGACCAGGTTTCCAAGGACATTGAGTGTATGGAAGAAGTATGCGGTATATTGCAGAAATTTATAGAGGATTTTGACGTTTCCATCAATCAGTATGATACCTGCGAAAACAAGGTCTATGATACTATGGGCAGGATTCATTTTTGGTAGAGTAAAAATGTATGTGATTGAGCATAATAATGGAGGCTTCTCCATATAATATTCTGAACAGTCTGAAAAGACTAAGAAAGGAGAGCGCAAATGCAATCTGAACACGAAATTCGGATGCACTATCAGGATACGCTCCGCAAGGCGGATCAACTGGAGGAACTTGCCGGAGAACTGTCACGTATTGCAAACAGAACTCTTTCCGAAATCGAGAATGAGGTGATAGGCACCTGGAAAGGAGCCGGCAGCGGACAGTATCGAAAGAAGCATATCCAGATGGCTGACCGGGCAAGAAAGCACGCCAAAAAGCTTCAAGAGGCGGCAGTACAGCTGCGAGCTGCTGCCAGGAGGCTGTATAATGTTGAGATGGCTGCGTTGGCTGTCTTCCAGAGGAAACACAAATGAGAGTTCGAATTTGCATAGGAGTATTGATTATGGTTCTTGCAGGAATGGCAGGATGCGCGAAAGGTCCTGAGGAAAGAAGCGAACAGGCAGAGGCCTTGCTTGAGGAAAAATACGGCGAAAGCTTTATTGTGACGGAGTATGGAAATCAGATTGTAGGAGCAGGGTATTATACAGTGAAGGCATATGCGCGTGAGTACCCTGAACTTCCGTTTACTGTACGTGTTGATGATGATGGAAAGCATTTCTCTGATAATTATGTAGAGCGGCGCGTGGCACAGAAAATATCCAGTCAGGTTCTTCTGAATCTGGCGAGTCTGCCCGGCTATACTTATATTTTTACCCAGGTGCCTGCCGCCGTACTGGATATTACAGATGCTGATATTTCTGCCGAAGACTACATTGCTAAAAATCCTGCAAATCTGATCACGATCAATCTGACTTATTGTCCGATTGGAGATACGGCAGAATCTCTCTATGACTCTCTGGCGGGTGCTCTGAAGGGACTGGACTTCCTGCAGGGAATGATTGTGCTGAATATAGCGGATGAAGAGACGCTTCGGGAGATTCAGATGTTCTGTGATGAAAAAGGCAGTCTGGACGGGGACTACAAGGCATTGGAAAACCGTTGCAGGTCATATTCGATCCGGTATTCGGACGGCAGGCTCTCGCAGAGCAGGGAAGAATTTTTGGGTGCCCTTGAAGGACAGCTGCAGGGAGAATAGAACGGGACAAAAGCATTGCTGCAACAGTTCCGTCGATCATTCATCAACACAAAAATGTCTTACATGGCACAAATGGAGGATTTATGAGCAGAGCATATACGGATGCCCAGATGCTCCTGGCCACGCAGATCGCTTATCTGAACTGTGGGGAATATGAGGGATACACGATTCGTGAAATACTAAACATCCTGGAAAATAAATATTCAGGGCATGGGGAACTGGACAAATTCGGGAACAAGGAACTGGATGTCCTGAAGACTATTCGGGACATGATCGCGGAAAACGGGCTGGAAAGCGCGCTGGACTGGACGATCCGGGATGTGGGCGATCGGAACGGGGAGTCTGGAATGTACGCCTGTCTGATTGACACAAATGACGGAAATGCAATTGTAGGTTTCAGAGGAAGCGAGAGCTACAATTCAGAGCAGTTTACGAAAGACTGGGTAATCGCGGATTTCACACTGCTCCATAAAAACGGGACGACGAAGCAGGAAAATGACGCACAGGCGTACATGGAGTATGTCGCAGAAAAATATGGCGCCGACTATGAAAGAATCGGAACCACAGGCCATTCGCTTGGCGGGCATCTGGCGGAACATGTGACAATCAATGCACCTGCCTCCATTCAGGATAAGATCGAATGCACAAATTTCGACGGACCCGGTTTCTCGGACGAATACCAGCGGAATCATGCAGAACAGATTAAAGAGAACGGGGGCAAGATTATCCATTACCAGTGGAGCTTAGTCGGAGGTTTGCTCAATCCTACACCTGGAAGTAAATTTCAGACTATCAAGGCATCGGATCCTGAAGGCATGGGAGACCCCTTCTTACGACATCACACAAATAATGTTGTTCTTGATGAGAACGGGAACATAATCCCGGCGGATATCGAGCCGGTCAGCCTTTTTACTTCTGTTGGTTCCAAGATTATTGAAAACTGGAATTGGACTCCGTTTATCCCTTTCGATACTTGGGTGTCCGTTCCGATAATGACTGTATTCGTTATGGTGAGTGCTACACTGACATATGTCGTTGCAAAAGAAGTGGTGGACTTCTTCCAGCAGAAATTTGATGATTTTAGGAGAAGTCTCAGGGATACATTCGGCCATTCCGTCCGTGGAGAGTTTGAGGTGAATACAGGAGCACTCCGCAGTAATGCAGGAAATTACGGGCAGGCTGGAAAAGAACTGCACAGGATCGCAGAAGAAGTATCCCGCATTGAGAAAAGTCTCCAGTACGATTCGTTTTCAGGAGGATTGACAAAAGCTGCTTTATGGAGAATCTCCGGATGCATCGATAAAGACGGCAAACATGCAGAGAAGCTTGAAGATGCGCTGTATAAGGTGCATGAGCTCTATTTTAATACAGAACGACTCACAGTAGACAGGTTCGACGGGTTATAATTTAAGATCCCGACCGGCGGGACAGGGGGACAGGAGTATGGCTGATAATACAAGGATCGTGGTCTCTACACAGCGGCTGCTGGAAGCGGCGGAAAATGTGGACACCCGGACAGAACAGATGAGAAAGGCCTTTGACTCAATTGAAAGGATAGTTGATAATATGCGAAGCTACTGGGAGGGAGACGGACAACAGTCCTCTTATGCAGCTTATAAACGCAAGACAGACAGGATCAGAGCTGCGCTTGTCAGATTCACGGAAGAGACGAATTCCCTCCGGATCATGGCAGGTGTTTATGAAGATACGGAGGCACAGGTTACGGAGAATAATTTACGGCTCTCTGATGATGTGATCGTGTAGATAAGAAAAGCGGAGTAAGGATTCTGAACCAGTTTAGCATAAATCTGATCAGAATGAATGAGATGACCTGCTGCCATGAATTGATCATGGCAGGCAGGTCATATTTTTTAGAAATAAAAGACCAGACTGCAGATCCCTTAACAGTTGGAATTGACGCTGCACATATGCTATGATTTCAAACAGTATGTTGAATCCAATTGAATGCAATTGGAGAATCAGGGCATTCGTCTTTTTAAATGTGTCGTTTGTCTGTCTTTCATCAAAAAACAGGAAAAGATGATAAGATTTGAAATATATAGATAAACAACACATAGTGCATTGAAAGGGATTAGAGATGTCAGAATATAGGATTCAAATCAGCAGAGCAGAACCTCAAGTCAGAGAGCTGCAATCCTGTGCAAAGGAACTGTCCATTACTGCTTCGGAAGTGCGAAGTATTGTCAGAAACCTGAGCATTCGATCTGATTCCAGACCAATACTGGAGGTAAAGCTGATCAATATTGCGGAAGAGATTGACAATCGTTCGCGCAGTACAAATCAGATTTCTATGGCACTCTCCAGTGTGATCAAAATGTACGACCAGGCTGACAAAGGCGGGGAAGAAAGTGCAGATGGACAAGGAGACGGGCTTGTAGACGGACGGAACGGATCATCTGCATCTGTTTCTGATTCTAAACAAAGAGAAAAGAAAGATTCTGAGAAAGACGGATGGTGGGACAGCTTCCTTGATCATTTTTATAATGACCTTCTGTCAAAAGTGGTAGAGCAGGGAGGAAGTTTAATTGTAACTGTCAGCGGGTATTATAACTATATCCATGCCTTTGTACACGGCCCGGCAGGAGCAAACTCTTTTGTAATCGTCAATCCGGCGATTGCCGAAAAAGCGTTAAAGTATGCGGGAGTCGGCAAGTGGGTTTCTGCAGCCGGAAAGTATGGACTGCCGATTATCGGAGGAGTAATTCAATATATAATATATCGGCATGATGGAAAAGAAGTGAAAGAGTCTTTGATTAAATCAGGTGCGCATACCGGAATAGGATTTGCTTCCGGAGCAGCAGGAGGGGCAATCGGTGCTAAAGCAGGTGCGGCAATTGGAAGTGTAGTACCAGGTGCGGGCACCGCAGCAGGTGCCGTTATAGGACTTGTGGCTGGTGTTGTGATTGCCACAGCCGGGGATGGCGCTTTTGATTACGTCTATGACAACTGGGAAACAATAACAGATCATGTCAGAGATGCCGGAGAATGGGTTGTGTCTGTAGGCGAGGATATTTCAGAGGGAGTAGAGTCCGCATGGAATACAATCGTCGATTTTAACAATGCAATTGGAACAAGTATTGGTACAGCGCTTGGCTGGTAGTCAGAAAGGATGAGATAATGAGAGAAGTATTGCCGCTTGGAACCATCGTAAAATTGAAACATGGACCTGAAAAATTAATGATCATTTGCAGACTTCCGCTCTTTAATAATATGGGGACCATAGGTTACTTTGATTATTCCGCCTGCCTGTATCCGGCAGGACAAGCCAGTCAACAGTCATACTTCTTTAATCGTGAAGATATAGAGGAAGTATGTTTTGAAGGCTTTCGAGATGAAGAAGAGGAGAAGTATTGCGAGGTGTGGAAGAAGGCCCTGGAAAATATCTCATATCCTCGTCTTCAGCTTAAATTTGAAGAAGAATGATTTTTCAGTGAATACTGATCGCTTTCAGAAAGATAGAAATAGATTGTTTCTGTTTGAAATTTCAAAGCAGTTTGCGGTGTAAAGGGGTTGGTTCTGTGAAAAGAATTATCTGGGATTATCTGCAGTCTTTTATCGAATCGGTGGTTTTATTCTCCATTCCGTTTATCATTTTTTTTACAGTTTCCAGTAGAAATATCATAAAAGGGGCAGCTCTCGGATTATCCGGAGGATTATTATTTGGACTGGGAATACTTGCTTACATTCTGGTGCAGGAGAAAGAGGCACGGGGCGTATACAAACAGATTTCCGGAAACGAAAAGATCATTTATTATGCGACAGCAAATATGTTCGTGGGGAATAACTCCGCAGGGGGAAGACTTTTTCTGACAGAGAAAGGGATTTGCTTCAGGGAAATCGGGATCTTTGGCAAAAACCGGGAAAAACAAATATCGTACACAGAAATAGAAGCAATCTCTCCTGCTAAAAAAATGAATTGCGTCACCTTGCTTACGAAAAGAGAGGAAGAAATTGTTTTCGCAGTTCATCACAGGAAAGAGTTGATTGAGTTAATACGCAGCAAATTGGCATAGGCAGATAAGGAAAGGCGCGGCCACAGCGATTCTTTTTGAATCACAGCCGGGAAACGGGTACACAAGATGTCAGAATATAGAATACAGGTCGGAAAAGCAAGATCTTGTACATCAAAACTTCAGTCCGGCGAAAAAGAAATGCATTATGTCGCCGACAGTGTCCGTGGGATCTGCAGGAGCCTGAGCATTGAAGACGCCAGCCGGCCGGTGCTCCAGGCCAGACTGAACCGCATCGCGGAACAGATTGATGCCCGTGCAGCCAGTGCAGGCATGATGAGTACTTCTCTATCAGAAATAGCGGACCTGTATTTCCAGGCCGACAGAAATACGGAGAAGGTCGGCGATGGCGCGGAAGAGCAGCCGCGAAATGGCGGGAGTGGAATCTTTGAGGGTTCTTTTATCATCGATATAAGTATTTTAACCCGAGTGATTCAGAAACTGGTTGAAGAGATCTACGATATCATCAGAAAACAATATGAGGAAGTCAAGAAAATAATCTCTGACGCAACAACGATAGACCCTGTTGAAATTGATAATATCATGTTTAATGATGATGCTGATTCGCATAAGGTGTATGGAAGTAATCAGGGAGCCCCGGCTGGTGAAAGCAGGGCACGTCAGCAGGAACTGTATGATATTTATCTCAGAAACGGAGGGGAGCCAAAGAACACGACCGAGTTCCAGAGATATCTTTCCGAGATGAATCAACATGGATGCGGGTATGCCGCACTTGCCAATACAATGATGGGCTATATGCTGGAAACCTACAGCGGCAGGGAAAGTGAATTTGAGAGAGAATTCGGGTATCCGCTGATGGTGGACGGACATCCCAATTATGAAGCTGTTATTGTTGATTTGTATTCTCATGGAGGAAGAGAGGGAGGAAGCGGCCTGAGTCCCAACACTTCAAAGAATCTTGCTGAAGAGTACGCCCGGGCACATGACATTCCACTCCATAGGGAAGTCACTGACGCGGTAACTCCGCAGAATGTTGACGAGCGGCTTCGCAGGGGAGAAAATGTGACAATTCATTACCACAATGGAGTCATTCACCCGTATAATAACCCTTCCGGCGACCATTCGATCACTGCTCATGCAATGACGATCACCGGGGTGACAGAGGACGGGAAATATATAGTTTCATCCTGGGGAAACAAATATATACTGGATCCAAACGAAGTAAGTACAGGCAGTAACGGAGAAGAGACATGGTTCACCTATTCAGTGACTACCTTCGAGTAGTTTTTCATAATATAATATGAAAGCGACAGACTATGGCCGCAAACATAGGAGGTAAGTATGTCCAAAAGATTTAAAAAGGCGGCATTGCAGGCTGCGGCGTTTCTTAGTGCAGGGATGATCCTGCTCCCCCTTTCTGCCTGCGGGCATGAGGAGAAGCCTGCGGAAAGTTCCGACGCCTCTTCGTCAGTTCCTTCCGGCATGCTTCCATTTCAGAATATATCTTCTATCCGGATAACGGATACAAAAGAGGGACGTTATCAGGATCCGATAGACTTCTTTCTGACGGAAAAGGAAATAGAGAAAAGCTATTCAATTATAGAAAATGAGTATACTCTTTCTATGGAAACTACTTCGTTCGGGACGTCCTCTTCGGGAGCAATATCCGCGGAGGCATCATCCGCAGGACAGCCCAGAATGGGAGATTATTACAGTTTACACTTGATTAACTCTGATGGACAGGAAGAGGCCGTCTGGATCGTTGATCTTTCCCGTGTGGTTACAGATGAAGAGGGAAATGTTCTGCAGACAGATCCGGCCATAAAACAGTGGCTGAAGGACATAGAGTCAGCACATGGATTGTCGTATTCCTCTGTGCTGGACCGGGCTCCGGGTCCTGAGTATTTCTATGAACTGCAGTCCGCAGATACGATAATTCTTGAAGAAATGCCGGATAAGGACAGGACAGACCTCCTGCAATACAGCTTTACAGAAGAGGAGACTACTGAACTGATCAAAAAGCTGGATGGAATGCTTGCATTCGGAGAGGCGGTTGATGAGATTCAGTCCAGGCCGGATGTACGCTGGAAACTGTCTTTGTATGATGACGGAAGGCTGCTGTATGATTTTGAAAGGGATTCGCAGGAATTTGTGTATGTAAATGGTTTCAAAATTAACAACAAAGAGATTGAAACATTCTATGCGGAATTGTTGGATACATATGGCACGAAGTGAGACCATTTTGGCTATGACACAAATGATCAAGTAAATCCGGTAAAGGAGAAATTATGACAGATCTGGAAAAAAGAACAGTTTATAAAGCAACTGTAGAAGAATACCTGCGGCAGAAGTTCTCAATCGACCGGCTGGAAGAACGCTTTGCGGAAGCCGGATTTACGCCCATGAGCGCCGACAAGGGAAAGAATGGCCAGCCCAAATTTATCTACCTCTTCAATGAACCTGATCTGGGACGCCTGTCGGAAGAAGATGCTGCCCTTTTCGACGAACTTGATGCAGGAGCAGGAGAAGATGCGGTATTCCGGTTTGCGCAGATGGCAGCTGCAACTTATCAGAATACTATGCTGAAAGGACAGTCAGATGACGTCAATGCAGAGTTTTTCCCGGATCTTTACAACAGAGGGATCCTGCCCGGCAATTCCATCATATTCTTTTTTAGGGATCGAATCAGCGCGGACAGGATGGAGGACGAGGACATAGCATTTGAACAGAAGAAAGACCGGATCTTTGCGAATGTGAAACAGCAGTTCGAACAGCTGGCATCCAGGGAAAAGGCTTACCATACCTGGCTGTTCCGCATGTAGGTGACCGGGCCAATCTCCGGAGACAGGGGACACACTATTTTGCTATATGAAACAAGGTTGTGCAATTTATCCTGCCGAACGAGTCATTTATCGGATACAGACGATCTTCTGGAAACGGTATGGTACGATACAGACATGCAAGGATGCAGGGACCTGAGGACCTGAATTTCCAGGAAGAGAACACGCTTGTGCATCCGGAGGAGGAATAACAGATGGCTTCAAAATTTCAGATTCAACTTCAATACAGGACCGCATTGCAGCAGGCATCCAGGCTTGAAGAACTTGCAGAAAATCTTTTGAGAACTGCGAGAACCGGCGTCGGAGAAACTATGTCGGAATTGCAGATATGCTGGACCGGAGAAAATTCCAGGGCTTATCTGGCGAAAGGGGATCGATTAAAGAATAAGATCATAGACACAGCCAATGACCTGAAAAGGGCCGCTGCCGCGATCCGCAGAATTGCAACCAATACCTATAACGCCGAAATGCGTGCGCTTGAACTCGCCAATAGAAGAACCTATGGCGGCGGAGGCGGCGGAAGATGATCCGCCGTAAAGCTGCGGTACGGTAAAAAAGAGCTGGTGTTGAACAGGAGGAGTCGAAATGGCAGATGTAATTGCGAATGAACTGGAGACTTTCCGGAGAGATATATCTTCCTTCTCGGAATTATTGGAGAGAAGCCGCAGTACCTGTAAAAAGACCTTTGAAGAATTGGATTCATTGACAGGTATGTGGGAGGGAAAGGCAAACGAATCTTTCCGCAGTCAATTCATGGCAGACGAAGAGAACATGGACAATATGTTTATCTTTTTGAAAAAGTTCATAGATGCGCTGGATACTGACCACAGGCGCTATACGAAATGCGAGTCGGATATCAGTGAGATCATCCGCTCTATAGAGATCTGATTAGAATTCCAGGCATTTGAAATGAATATGTGTACGAGGTGAGTGGATATGGCAAGTCTTGGAAGCGATTTTAGAATCAAGGTTTCTACGGAAGTACTGCGGGAAAAATCAGATGTGGTGGCAGGGCTGCTGGAAGAACTTCGCGGTGAATTTGAGGAACTGTATACAGGAATCAACCGTACTTCTTCCTATTGGGAAGGAGAAGGCGGCAACAAACGGCGCAGCGAATATGCACAGAAGCAGAAGACCGTCGAGCGGATGCTTCAGAGGCTTCGGGAATATCCCGAAGATCTGCTTGAGATGTCAGGG
>ODAI012252295.1_pt1 | contig 11236 bp, 5 predicted proteins | sample 1539321 | NCBI WGS metagenome assembly ODAI01 (sample SAMN02144231, study PRJEB22623) | gut metagenome | biome: sheep rumen | host: Ovis aries | place: New Zealand
GAGTGATGCCATCGGTGCCGAAACTCCGAGTCCGAGGAAGGACAGGAAGGATTCGAGGAAGATGGCCGACGGGATCTGCAGGCACGTTGTGATAACGAGCTGGCCTACACAGTTAGGAAGCAGGTGCCTCCTTATGATTCTGCCGTTCGAAGCTCCGAGAGCTGTAGCTGCTGTTACGTACTCCTGCTTCTTGAGCATCAGTACCTGTCCACGCACGATTCTTGCCATGGTTACCCAGTAGAGAACCGCGAATGTGATGAAGATACTTACGATTCCGGCGCCAAGTGTTGAGAGCGCGTTGGCGAACCATGAATGCGATGCGTCGAACCACTTCTGAAGAGGATCCTTCAGGACTACCTGCAGAAGCAGAACGATAAGCACCTCAGGCACCGAGTAGATGAGCTCTACTATTCTCATCATTATGAAGTCCACAACGCCGCCGCAGAGTCCGGAGATAGCACCGTAGATGGATCCTATGACAAGAACGATGAGTGCTGCAACTATACCGATGATAATCGATACTCTTGCTCCGTACATTGTTCTGGCGAGGATATCACGGCCCTGCGAGTCGGTTCCTACCATGTGAGGGAATACCTTTTTGGCAGTCGTGAGCTCTTTTGCGCCATCTGTGATTTCGTTTGTAAACTCGAGCGGTGTGGATCTCTTGATCTCGCCGTTCTGGATGTGCACTTCTCTAACGATGGAAAGCGCGCCGTCCTTGAGGATGATAACTGAATCCGAGAGCTTGCCGTCGAGGTTGAAGCAGTATGTAGTTCCCTTATATTTGAAGTAATAGTCTCCCGCGTCGAGAGCTGTGGAAGAACCCGGCTGCAGCGCAGTTGCGAACATGCAGTCCACCTGTCCCTCAATACTCTTTACCAGCGCCTCCTGCTTTGAGTACTCAAAAGGTCCGAGTTTCTGGGAGCTTCTGTACTGGTTTGCATAGTCGTAAGGGATGAGCGAAGGTCCGAGGAACGCGAAGAGCAGTACGATGATGAAGATGCCGAGAGCGACCATCGAAACGGTGTTCTTCTTGAATCTTCTTGCTGCGTCTCTCCAGTAGGAAACGCTCTTTCTTACCTCTACCATGCTCTCCTTCTCTGCATCCGTTGCCGGAGCAAAGTCGGAGCTGTTTAAATCGTAGTCAGCCCAGACCTTTTCAGGATCGACCTGGAACGGGCTGAATTTGCTGAATGCCTGTTTCATGTGTCCTCCTTATTCGTCTGTTGAGCTGAGCGTGATCCTCGGGTCGACTATCTTGTATGCGATGTCGACTACAAGGTTCATTACAATAACAAGTATGGATACTACAACAGTAGTCGCCATGATAATTGTGTAGTCACGGTTGATTACACTTTCAACAAAGTATTTGCCGAGCCCCGGGATCGAGAATGTTGTCTCTACTACGAATGAGCCGGTAATAATAAATGCGATCAGTGGTCCGAGGAATGTAACTACCGGGATCAGAGAGTTTCTGAGCGCGTGCTTCAGAACGATCCACTTGTTCTTTACACCCTTGGCCTTTGCTGTACGTATATAGTCCTGATTGATAGCATCGAGCATCGATGTTCTGGTCAGCTTTGCAATATAGCATACATCATAGAACGAGAGCGAGATTATAGGCATTATATATGCCTTCCAGTCCGTCAGGCTTCCCGAAAGTACCGGGAGAAGCTGCGCTTTAACGCCCAGGTATATCAGCAGTGTTGCCGCGAGTACGAATGTAGGGATCGCGACTCCTACTGTGGTAAGTACTCTGAGCAGTCCGTCTATCCAGGTACCTCGCTTATACGCCGCAAGGCACCCGAGCGGTATGCCAAGCACCACCGCGACAAGCACTGAGAGCAGACCCAGCCTCATTGACAGCTCAAACTTTCCCTGCTTGAACAGGATGTCCTTAACAGGAGTACCCTCCTGCATCTTGAGCGAGACACCGAGGTCTCCCTTGCAATAGTTTACGATGTAATTCTTTAGCTGAACGATGAGCGGCTTATCGAGACCGTATTTCTGATTTGCCAGCTCGATTTGCTGTGGTGTGGACTTCTCTGTAAGGAACGGGCTTCCCGGAATGGTGTTCATCAGGAAGAACGTTATGGTCATGATCAGAAGCAATGTAGCCACAGCTGCTGCCAGTCGTTTAAGGATATATACTAGCAAATGATCACATCCTTTCTCGTGAAATAGTTTTTATGTTTATACAACATGTTGAATTTTATCACATAATCATCACAATAAAAACTCAGATGACGTAAATGTGAGGCTTTTTTGTTAAACCTTACATTTTATTATGAATAATCTGTATGTAACCCCCAATGTAAACCGTTGGTGATCACATCATGAAACAGCTGCGCGATCTGCCTGTGCCCTTCCTCAGAAAGGTGCATGCAGTCCTGAGATACGTCTATCCCGGTGGTCGCATCTGCAAATCTTATGCCGTGTCTCTCTGCGATCTCACGGTATAAAGGAGCTATATCGTGAGATTTCTGAACGGATTCAGGTGTAAGCTCGAAAGCAAACGGCGAGTTCTCATAGTCGCTTCGTATCGCGGCCGGCACCGCAACAATGATCTCAGGCACATAACCCTGCAGCCCGGGCGACTCTTCCTCTACGAGTCTGACCAGAGTCTCCATGCCGCCCGCAATGGCTTCAGCAGAAAGATCCAGCCCTGCATTGCAGTCATTTGTGCCGAGCATGATTATTATGTAGTCGACTGGTTTATGAGTACCGAGGCACGCGATAAAGCTGCTGATGCCGTTCTTCCAGGCGGCACCTGGTCTGTCGTAAGCCGTAGTCCTGCCGTTGAGACCTTCAGGTATTATCTCGTACCTGCTGCCGAGCATCTCCCCAAGCAGCGTAGTCCAGCGCTTCTCATAAGGGTATCTGCCCCACGTGCGCGGGTCATAGGCATAGGTGTTGGAATCACCGTAGCACAGCACGGATATCTTATCGTGTGCCGCGTCCTTTGTAAGGGCTTTATCCAGATCGGCAGTAAGCTGATCATGGCTTTTAAAAACTATGCCCTTCATTCCAAGCTTTTTACACGCTGCGATATTTTCCGGGTGGTCATCTATGAACAGGCATTCCTCTGCTGTAAGGCTGTATTTGTTGAGCAGGATCTTATAGATATCTGCGCCAGGCTTGATAGTGTGCACATCGCAGGACCATACTCCTCCGTCCATATGTGAAGTGAACGCGAAAGCATCCGGATGCGAGTTGATCACATGCTCCGACATGTTCGAGAGAAAGAATACGTTGTACCCCTTCTGCTTCAGCGAGTCTATGAAAGGCACGACCCAGTCGAGCTTCTGCACGCACTCGCCGATCCGATAGAAAGCTTCCTTTATCTCGTCGTGCATGTCAGGTGCTGCGCTGTAGAACAATCCGAGTATGCGCTCTTCGCTCAGATTAGCGAGGTCAAGCTCCGGCCAGTAACCCGATCCGAATACAGCCTGCCAGACCCGCTTAGCCTTCTCTTCTCCGAAAAGAGACGTGAGATAGGCCATCGGTTTAAAGTCTATGAGCACATTTCCTATGTCAAACACAATGTTGCGTATCATTTCGCTGCTCCGTCCCCGCTTATAATGCGGCCTGTCCTCTCCGCAAGCTCTCTGAACCACTCAAGGCGCTCATCAGACCCTGCGAAAGCTTCTTCGACGTTCTCGCCCGGCATCTTCCACTTCCAGCATCCTTCAGAAACGCCAGGTACGTTCATGCGTGCTTCCCCGCCCAGCATGAGCACGTCCTGAACCTGCAGCATTGCAAGTCCTGCAGGGCTTTCGTATATCTTTCTGATGACCTCGAGAGCTTCATCTGTGAATTCCGCGTCTGACGCGGAGTCTTGGTCATTCTGCTCTGAGAAGTCATTACGGCCCTGGGAAGCTCTTTCCTTAAGGAAACCGATAAGAGTGTTGTTATCGTGCGTTCCTGTGTAGAATGCTCTGTTTGCAGCTTTCTCAGGCTCTTTCTCGCACATCTCTCTCATGTGGTCAGCGGTGAACTGCCATATATCCATGCCAGGCAGACCGCTGAGCTTCAGAAGGTTCTTTACTCCGGCATCAAGGTATCCGAGGTCTTCAACCAGGAGCTTCATTCCGAAGCCCTCCGCTCTGAGCAGTCCGCGTATGTCTGCGAGGAATCTCAGGCCGGCGCTGTGCTGCCAGTAGCCTTCCTTAGGTTTTTTGCCTTCAGGGATAGCGAAGTATTCAGACAGCCCTCTGAAGTGGTCGATCCTCAGAATGTCATAGCGCTCCGCACACTGGCGAATGCGCCTGAGCCACCATCCGTAGCCGTCCTCTGCCAGCACATCCCAGTCGTACAGAGGGTTTCCCCAGTCCTGGCCATCGCTGCTGAAGGCATCAGGCGGTACTCCCGCATGTACGCTCTGTTTGCCGAAATCATCCATTCTGAACAGCTGCTTGTTTGCCCAGATATCGGCCGAATCTGCCGCCATGTACATAGGCAGGTCGCCCATAAGGCGTACGCCCCTGGAATTCGCATACTCCTTGAGATCTTTCCACTGCGAATAGAAGCAGTACTGCTCGCCTATGATCTGGCTCGCCTTAACCCGCTGCTCTTCCGAGAGGGAGTTTATGAATGCAAGCGAATCAGCATTTTTATACTTCTCAGGCCACTCATACCACGGTTTGTCTTCGTTCAGCTCTTTGATCATCCTGAACGCTATATAGTCGTGCAGCCAGTAGCCGTTGTCTTTTATGAAATCGTAATATCCGTCTGTTTCCGGGAGCTCATCGCGGTCTATAAACGAGGCATCGCCCGCAAACGCAGCGTAGCTGCTGTAAGGCGAATCTCCCTGCCCCGCCGGATTGACCGGCAGCACCTGCCAGATTGTGAATCCTGCAGAAGCTATCTTATCTACAAAATCTCTGGCACCCTTGCCGAGCTTACCCTCAGGCAACGAACTTATATGGCATATGACTCCTGCGCTTCTGCCGAGCTCTTCCGGTGCAGGCTTTTCTGCTCTGATGCTTATCATCTTTGCCGAAAGCGCTTCCATCTCTATAACGCCGAGTCTGCCCTCTTCATCTACAGGGAGCTCTTCAGAAGCCAGAAGCTCCAGGGCATACCCTCCCCTGAGACCTTCTATCCTGTTCAGGTCTATCTCTGTGCTGCTGTATCTTCTGTTTGCGAGAACGAGTATGGTCTCTTCCGTACCGGCAGAGTCTCTGCCCGTGCGGGTAAACGCCAGAACGTCTTCATCTATGCCGTATCTGCCCGAGAGGAACTCAAATCCGCCGTCTTTCAGAGACGGATGCTCATCATAGAGCAGGCCTAGCATTCTGTAGTGGTATCCGAGATCGAGGTTCTCGAACCCCCACGGAAAACCGCTTCTGTTTACAGGGTCTGTGCCGCCCATAAGACCGGCCTCATCACCATAGTAGATGCACGGAACTCCCGGCATGCAGTACTGAATCGTGGACAGCACCTTCACCTTTTTGGTTGCAGCCTCATAGTCCTCTTCGGCTGCCATCATGGTCATGATCCGCGCTCTGTCGTGGCTTCCGATCAGATTCAGAGTCGCATAGAAATTCTGCGGCGGATAGTTCTCCGCAAGGCTCATGAGTCTGTCTGCAGCGTCAGATGAACCTATAGTATAGTTGATATAGTCGAGCAGGATGTCTCTCAGCGGGTAGTGCATGGTGGAATCGAGCTCGTCGCCCATGAAATACCTGCGTCTCTCGCCGTAGCTGATCTTATTGCTGGCATCCTCCCATACCTCGCCAAGAAGCAGCCCTTCGGGATCAGTCGCCCTGATCCTTTTGCGGGTCTCTTCGATGAAAGAGTCAGGGAGCTCGTCTGCAACATCAAGTCTCCATCCGGAAGCGCCTTTTTTCATCCAGTGAGCGACTACGCCGTCCTCGCCCAGTATGAATTCCCTGTAGCTTGGATTGGTCTCTTCTACCTCAGGCAGGTCTTCGACTCCCCACCAGCTGCTGTATCCGCAGCGTTCGTTTTTATCGAACTTGAACCAGCTCCTGTAAGGCGAATCCTCGTGTCTCCATGCCCCCGGCACCGCCTTTTCATCGGGCCGCATCTCCGAATAGTTCCCGAACTTATCGAAATAGATGCTGTCGGCTCCCGTATGGCTGAAAACGCCATCGAGTATTATGCGTATGCCTCTCTCCTTCGCAGCACCTGCAAGGCTCTCGAAATCCTCGTCTGTGCCCAGCGCCATATCTATGTGCATGTAGTCGCCGGTATCGTAGCGGTGGTTCGAAGAGGCTTCAAATACAGGGTTCAGATAGATGCAGGTGACACCCAGTGATTTAAGGTAATCAAGCTTTCCTTCGATTCCCTTCAGGCTTCCTCCCATCATCGGCCACTCTACGACCATGCCGGTCTCATCGCGCACATAATAAGCAGGCTTCGTCCAGTCCTCCTGTATGACACGCTTCATGTCGTCGCGCCTGCTGTTTATTCTCTGGTTTGCAGCTTCCGTCCTTTCGCGCCAGTCCTCATCTCGGGCAAATCTGTCCGGGAATATCTGATAGACTATGCCGTTTTTGTACCATTCAGGCACATCCGCAGGTTTATAAACGGTTATCTGATAGCGGTGCGGATCATCAACATACAGTCTGCCTTCTCCGCCCATATTCGATACATTGTTTCCATAATAAAAGACCGCTCTGCTGTCATCGCGCACGGTCTCTATCTCGAATGCATACCAAAGCAGGCCTCCCTTTTCAGGCGCAACTATATCAGCTGTGTATCTTGCCATATCGCCGTCATATTCCTGTACAGGCGGGATCCCGTCCGGTGAATCCGCAGACTCACGGTTAGTCGGATCTGTGGCTTCTACCTGGCTTTCTTCCATATCTATATACTGCGGAGTGTGATCGTCCCCATCCCACAGCATAAGTCTCACGCTTTCCGGAACCGGATCACCAACTTCAATGCTCAGCGTGATGCCCGTACCTGTAGCGACTGCGCCAAATGGAGTTCTGTACTCTTTTTCTCTTGAATTGTGTTTTACCTTCATACCCTATTGTTCTTTAAAATGTGAGGTTTATTCATTTCTATGAATAATAATTCTCTATTTTTCTGATTTTCAAAAAATTGTAGAGGAATGTTTAAAATTCTTCTACATAAATTCGTTATTTTGCCATTTTATGTAGAAAATAATATGCCTGCAAGTCCGGCGAACATGAAAAATATGTTCTGAGGCGAAACAATAATTCCTTCTGAAGCATTATTGTAAACTAACTTGGCTCATAATTCTCAATTTTCACCATTTTTTGGCTATGTATACTAATGTATAAAAAAATGAGCCTGCTTTTTTCTACATAAAATGTTTGTTTTTGGGGTTTCATGTAGAAATCTTCAAAAGATTCCTTTTGCGCGAATCCCAAAATGTTTTTCCTTATAAGTCGATGCCTGAGAGCCGGCTTAAGGCCTCAGGCATCATTAAAAAAAATTTCGTTTTTTCCTGAAATGCAGTTCTGGTTTGCTCCTGAATTGCATTTCTGACGCATTTGTTTTGCAGGAGTTTTTATTCTTTTGCTTGCAGCCGCTTATCCTTTTGCAAGCATCGGCTTTATTCTTTTACTTTCAGCAGGCTGCTGTAGAGTGCACGGTATTTCTCTGCCGATTCTTCCCATCCGAAATGCATTGTGATCGCATTGTGCTGGAGCTCTTTCCAGGTGTCTTTATGATCGTTCCACAGTCCGAGTGCAAGATCGATCGCGCTGCGGAGTCCGTTTGCATCGAAATCCCTGAAGGAGAATCCATTGGCGGTATTGCCGTAATCCCAGTATCCCTTTACTGTGTCTTTCAGACCTCCTGTCTCCCTTACAAGAGGCAGAGTGCCGTAGCGCATCGATATCATCTGCGCAAGTCCGCACGGCTCGAATCCCGAAGGCATCAGGAACACATCCGCTCCTGCGTAGAACCTTCTGGAAAGCTTTTCATCGAATGTGATGCGCGCAGCAAATCTCGACTGATTGTGGTAAGCGAAGTCAGCGATCGAATGCTCGTACAGGTAATCGCCGGTTCCGAGAACAGCAAGCTGCATGTTCCTCTCCCTGAATTCCGGAAGAAGATCGGCCAGAAGGTTTGCGCCCTTCTGAGTTGTAAGGCGGCTTACCATCACGAACAGAGGGATATCCGGATCTTCTTCGAGTCCGAGTTCTCTCTGAAGCGCGAGCTTGTTTTCTTTCTTTTTTTCAAGGCTGCTTCCGTCATATCTGACAGGGATAGCCTTGTCGGTCTTAGGATCGAAGCTCTTTAAGTCGATGCCGTTGATGATTCCGCTGAGCTTGTAGTGCATTTCCACAAAAAGCCCTTCGAGTCCCTCTCCATATTCGGAGGTGCATATCTCTTCGGCATACGTCGGGCTGACGGTAGTGACTGCGTCTGAGTATATGACCGCGCCTTTGAGGAAGTTGACAGCGTCATAATGCGCCATCTGCTCCTCTGCCGCCGTTCCGCCAAGTCCGCAGACATCGCTCGTCACGTACTTGCTGTACATTCCCTGGAATTTCAGGTTGTGTATCGTGAACACCGTCCTGATAGATTCAAAGAGCGGATCATCCTTATACAGTTCTCTGAGATAAACCGGTATCAGAGCTGTGTGCCAGTCGTTGCAGTGTATGATATCAGGTCTGAAGTTCTTTGCGATATACTTTACTGTCTCGAGAACGGCTTTTGAGAAAAAAGCTACTCTCTCCGCATCGTCGAACTCGCCGTAGATCTGGCTGCGCTTGAAGTAATACTCGTTGTCGAGGAAGTAATACTTGACTCCGCCCTTCATTAATGTGAAGAGTCCGCAGTACTGATTTCTCCATCCGAGCGGCACCTCGTAGCTGGTCACGAACTTCATTTTGCTCTTATACTCCTCAGGTATCGAGCTGATGAGCGGCAGAATGACTCTCGCATCAAATTCATCATTTTTAAGATGAACAGGCAGAGCCCCGGATACATCTCCGAGGCCGCCGGTCTTTATGAATGGTGATGCTTCAAATGCCGCAAAAAGTATGTTTTTCTTTGCCATCTCATGCCCCATTCATTATTAAATAGTCAGGTTTTTGCCGATGATAACAGGCTCGTTCTCTCCGCCGTAGATCTTAACGCCAGGATTGATGGTCACGTACTTGTCTGCGATAACGTTGTCAAGTACCGCTCCTTCACCGATAGTGCCATGCATCATGATCACGGAATTGCGTACCACCGCGCCCTTTGCGATATGGCAGCTTCTGAAGATAACGCTGTTTTCCACTCTGCCTTCAATAAGGCATCCTGTGGATATAACGGAATTCCTTACGTCTGCTTCCGGGAAGTGGAATACCGGAGCTTCGTCCTGAGTCTTTGTATAGATAGGTCTGGCAGTATTGCAGAAAACCTCGTTTCTGATATCGTAGTCTGTCATGCCCTGATTGACCTTGAGGAACTGCCACGGATTTCTGATCTTTCCGAGGTATCCTCTGAACTCGTATGTTCCGATATCCATCGTGCCCAGATTGTCGCGGAATATGTCTACCATATCCATATATTCGAGAGCCTCGTACCATTTCAGGAAGTCGATAATATAATCCCTGTTGATGATGAAGCAGTCAGCAAAGTAATTCGACCATCCGAATGCCTCAGTATTAAGGCCTGTGACCTTGCCGCCCTCATCGATGTCGAGGAAGTAACCGTGGAATTCCTCGCCTCTCGGCACCTTTTTGTACATCATAGTGACAGGCTTGCCGGACTGAGCATGCGCCTTGATGAACGGCTCAAAGTCCATGTTGCATACATCAGTACTGCCCGACATTATCACATAGTCAGCATCGTCTTTTTCGAAAAAGAGCTTGCTCTTGAGCAGGTCTCTCATGAGGAACCTGCTGCCCGATCTCTGCATTCCGTATACAGAGCCCGGCATTACGAACAGTCCGCCGCTCTTGCGTGCGAGCGACCATGGGTTGCCGACGCCGATATGGTCGATCAGCGAACCTGAATTTACAGGTGCGATAACGCCTACTGTTGTGATACCGGCGTTAGCCATGTTTGAAAGAGCAAAGTCGATGAGCCTGTATCTGCCTCCGTAAGGGAGCGATGCCAGGGTCCTGTTCTCGAGCAGCGCGCCGAATTCGGAGCTGCCGTAATTTGCGGAAATAAGTCCGATCGTTTTCATTTTCCTGTATCCCCCTTTCCTTATATCGACAGAATAGTCTTGCCGTAAACCTGTACTTCGCCGTCAGGATCGCCAATGACCGAGTTGTCTTCAACTACCACGCCTTCGTTGATGATAGCCTTTGAAATGCGGCAGTTGCGGCCGATCCACGCGTTCGGAAGCACTATGGAATCCTCGATGACCGAGCCTGCGCTTACAACAGCGCCGGATCCGAGTATCGAGTGGTTTACGCTTCCGTATACCGTGCATCCGTTGCAGATGAGCGAGTTATGAATGTTCGCTTCACGTCCGATATACTGAGGCGGATACATATTGGAGTTCGAGAATACTTTCATGTCGCCTGTGAAGACGTTGATGTTCTCGATATCGTCCATCAGGTCCATCTGAGCATCGTAGTAGCTCTGTACTGTTCCGACATCTCTCCAGTATCCCGCAAATCTGTAAACTGTAAGCTTCTTTCCTTCGTTCAGGAGCTTTGGAATGAGGTCCTTACCGAAGTCGTGCGATGAATCAGCATTTTCGTGATCCTCGAGCAGAGCCTTGCGGAGAGTATCCCATCTGAAGATATAGATACCCATCGAAGCGAGGTTGCTGTCCGGTTCTTTCGGTTTCTCGGAGAACTTCACGATGTTGCCTTCATCGTCAGCTGTCATGATTCCGAACCTGCTTGCTTCTTCCCAAGGGACTTCGATAACTGACACAGTAAGATCGGCGTTATTTGCCATATGCTCCTCGAGCATCAGGTTGTAGTCCATCGTATAGATGTGGTCTCCGGAGAGGATAAGCACATTCTCAGGATTGTACATATCGATGAAATCGATGTTGTGATAAATAGCGTCAGCTGTACCCTCGTACCACTCTCCGCCGGTCTCTCTGGCATAAGGAGGAAGTATGTGAACACCACCGTCTGCCACTGCCATGTCCCAGGATTCGCCGGTTCCGACGTATCTGTTGAGGACGAGCGGCTTGTACTGAACGAGGATGCCCACTGTGTCAATTCCGGAATTGACACAGTTTGAGAGGCCAAAATCGATAATACGATATTTGCCTCCGAATGATACAGCCGGTTTGGCAATGCTGGTAGTCAGGTCATAGAGCCTGCTGCCC
>ODAI013193258.1_pt1 | contig 11236 bp, 7 predicted proteins | sample 1539321 | NCBI WGS metagenome assembly ODAI01 (sample SAMN02144231, study PRJEB22623) | gut metagenome | biome: sheep rumen | host: Ovis aries | place: New Zealand
GTCAATACCAAAGGTCCATCTTCTCAGACGGGGATAGCCGCCGCTGTAGATGCCGTTGGCGCCTACTTCGGGGTCGTAACCCTTGAACTTGGTGAAGGTAAAGAGGTTGTCCACATTCATATACAGACGGATGCTCTCCAGGAACTTGGTCTGTTTGCGGAGCGGGATGGTGTAACCCAGGGCCACGGTCTGGATACGGACGAAGGAGCCGTCCTCCACCCACCAGTCGGCAAAGCGGGTCTGGCGGTCGTCACGCAGCGAGGGATAGTCGTTGGTGGGATTGTCGGTGGTCCAGCGCAGCGGATTGTTGTTGGGCTGGCCGAACGCCTGGGTGTTGATGACGTCGTTGCCGAACACCCCGTTGAAGAAGATGCTGGCATCCAGGTTCTTCCAGGCGATGTCGAGGCTCAGGGAAGCCAGGAAATCGGGGTTGGGGTCGCCGATGAGGGTGCGGTCGTTCTCGTCCACGGTGGCGCTGTCGTTGATGTCCACGTACTTGAATTCGCCCGGTTCGGCATCCTTGCCCGTGAGGCCGGCGGTGAGGCCTTCCTCGAGGCTCTGGACAATGCCGGCGGTCTTGTAGCCGTAGAACACATTGATAGGCTGGCCGATCGCGAGAATGTTGGTGTAGCCGCGGAACTGGCCGGAACTGGTGCCGTTATACTCGTACAGCATGCCGGTGTTCGGGTCGGTCATCAGGCCGGACTCGATGGCGTTGCCCAGGCTGAGCACACGGTTGCGGTTGTGGGTGAACATCAGCGTGCCGCCCACTTTCCAGTCACGGTTGGAGTATGCGATACCGTCCACGGTGATTTCGATACCGGTGTTCTGGATCTTGCCGTCATTCACCCACATGCGGTCGAAGCCGGAGGAAGGGGCGATGTTGCGCTCGCGCAGAAGGTCGTCGGTGATTTTGTTGTACCAGTCGACGGTGAGGTTCAGGCGATGGCCGAACAGGCTCACGTCCATACCCACGTCCACCTGGGAGGTGGTTTCCCATTTCAGGTTCTTGTTGGGGATACCGCCCCAGAGGACATAGATGCCGTTGTCGCCGGTGCGTCCCACCTCACGGCCGGGGCCGATGGCGGTCTGCCAGGAACCGTTGTAGTAGTACTGGTGCTGGCCGTAACGGCTCAGGGTCTGGTAAGGGGAGATACCCTGGTTGCCGGAAACGCCGTAGGAGGCGCGGAACTTCAGGACATCCAGCCATTCCACGTCCTTGAGGAAGCTTTCATTGTGCGCATTCCAGCTCACGGCGCCGGAAGGGAAGATAGCCCACTTGTTGCCGGAGCCGAACTTGGAGGAACCGTCGGCACGGGCGGTGAAGGTCACGAGATAACGGTTGTCGTAGCCGTAATTCAGACGCATCAGACCGGAGACGAGCTGGCTTTCGGACAGGCCGTTGGAGATTTCGTACAGTTCGGGGTTACCGGCTGCGAGGTTCTCGTTCCCGAGGGTCTCATTCACGAAATCCTTGCCGGCAAGGCTGGAAGAACGCGCACGGTAGTTTTCATAGGAATAACCGGCCATGGCCGTAATGTGATGCTTTTCGGCCAGGACTTTGTCGTAGGTGCCGTACACATCCACCACAATATTGTCGTCCTTGCCGTTGGTGATCTGGCCGAAACCTTTGTTGAAGGTACCGGATTCGGAGTACTTCTTGGGGTTGTAGATATCCTGGATGCTCTCGCCATGCTTGTAGTTGAACTGGCTGGTGAGGATGAATCCGTCGAAGAGCTTCCACTCGATACCGGCATTGGCGATGACGCTGAGGCCCTCGGTGGTATTGGTGGAGAGTTCTTTCAGGGCAATCGGATGATAGTAGTCGCTGGCGCTGTACAGCCAGTAATTGCCTTCGTCGTCGTAAACGGGGAAGATGGGATTACGGTTGTACGAGCGGCCGGGATTGTAGTTGCGCCGGCTGCTGGTGATGTTGGCACCCGCCTTGAGCAGGAAATTCTTGAACAGCTTATGCTCGACGGAGAATTTGCCGCCGAACTTCTGATACCAGTCGTCCACGAACACGCCGGTGTTGCGGTAGTAGTTGGCGCTGGCCAGGAAACTGGTCTTGTCGTTGGCGCTGCGTACCTGCACGGTGGTGTTGTTGGAAACGGGGAGTTTGTTCAGGACCAGGTCGTCCCAACGGGTGTTGGTGGTCCAGGTGGTCTGCAGTTCCTGGATGGAAGGATAATAGACGCCATTGGCGCTCACGGCACCTACATACAGCGGAGTCATGCCTGCATTCAGCTTGGACTCGTTCTGGGTGATGGCCATCAGGACGGGGTCACGCCAGAGGTTCAGCTCGGAAGTCATCTGGGACAGCGTGGTCTGCTGACGGACGCTGATGGTCGTCTTGCCGGCCACGGCCTTGTTGGTGGTGATGAGGATGACGCCGTTCGCACCGCGGGAACCGTAGATGGCCGACGCCGATGCATCCTTGAGCACTTCCATGGAGACGATGTCCTGCGGATTGATCTGCGAGAGGTTGCCGGCGTCGCCGAAGGGGAAGCCGTCCACGACCAGCAGCGGGGCATTGGAGCCCTTGATGGAAGAATTACCGCGGACACGCACGATGGACGATGCACCGGGTTCCTGGGAGTTGTTGGTAATCTGGACACCGGCGATACGGCCCTGCATCAGGCTTTCAATGGAATTGGCAGGGACATTGGTAATGCTTTCCGTCTTGACGGAAGCCACACTGCCTGTAAGGTCGCTCTTTTTCATCTGGCCATAACCTACGACCACGATCTCCTCCAGGAGTTCGCTGTCCTCGGAAAGGACGATGGTGAGCCGGGTGCGTCCGCCGAGCGCTTCCTCCACGGTCTTGTAGCCGATGAAGGAGGCTTGGATCACGGCATCCGCAGCCACATTGCTGAGCGTGAAGTTACCATCACCGTCGGCAGAGGTACCGTTCATGGTACCCGCCACGATGACCGAAGCACCCGCGACAGGCGCCCCGGAGGGGTCTGTCACCTTACCGCGAACGGTAAGCTGCCCTGTCTGGGCAAGTCCGGACCACGATCCAGCTACCAGCAGGAGCGCGGCGAGGAAAGAGTGGATTTTTAAGCTCATAAACTTACGGATTGGTTATTTGTTAGGGTTTGTTTTCCTTTATAAGATATAGTTCTACGCGAAAAGATTATACTTTTTTGAATTTTTTTAGAAAGTCCAGTAAATCGGCCAGGGGACAGGTCGCGACCCCGACGTATTTGTCGGCACAGCCGTAGTAGACATACAGGATCCCGTCCACTACGACATTGCCTGTCGGGAAAACGCAGCCATTGTAGAAGCCGTCAGTCTCGTAAGGGAATTCCGGTTCCAGGATGGGTTCCGGGGTGCGGGCAAGCACTTTAAGGGGATTGTCCCGGTCCAGCAGCACAGCGCCCACGCTGTAGTGCGCGACACCGCCGTCGGCCACGCCGTGGTAGAGCATCAGCCAGCCCTCGTCCGTGAGGATGGGCGGCGTGCTTCCGCCGATTTTCTCCTCCCAGCTGTCCGGACGGCCGGTCAGAAGCAGGTGGCTGGGCTGGTTTTCCCACTCCAGCATATCTTCCGAGAACTTCATCCAGATGGAAGGGAAATCCACGCCGTACTTCGCCCCGACATACTCCTTGGGCCGGTGCAGAAGGACAAACTTCCCGTGCACCTTTTCCGGGAAAAGGATGACGTCACGGTCGTCCAGGACCGGGGAGGTCAAGCGCCCGAGGCGGCGGAAATGCTTGAAATCGGGGGTCATGGCAAGGCCCGTGTTGCCCAGGCTCTGGGCCCAGGCCTTGGGGGCGTAGCTGTCCACTTTCGGCAGGCGCACCACGTCGTGCGGGAAAGTCCAGTACTGGCCGGGAGCGTAGGGCCTGTACGCATAGGTAATGTAGAACGTGCCGCCGAATTTGACGATGCGCGGATCCTCGACGCATCCGCTGTCGGGTCCGTCCTCGCTGGGGCCGAACACAGGCTGGTCCGACGCCCGCTGAAAATGGAATCCGTCCCGGCTGGTGGCAAGGCCCATGCGGATGACATGGTCCTCGTCATCCCCGGCCGCCCGGTAAAGCATGTAGAACGTGCCGTTGTCATAGATGACACCCGGATTGCAGGTGACCAGGTTTTCCCAGGGATGGTCCGGGCAGGGACTCAGGATTGGATTGCCTTCGTATTTTGTAAGTTTCATAGCGTTATGAGAAAAGGACCAGGATAAGGGCGCAGGCAACCAGCAGGCAGCCGCCCCAGAAACGGTAATTGTTGTACCAGCGGCCCTGCCGGAGCGCCAGCCCTTCCTCGCGGAAGTCCTTGAGGGAGAAGGTGGTGTCGGAGAGTTTCTCCGCAGCGGGGCGCGGATAGGCCAGTCTGGCAAAGTAGATGACCGCCATGCTGAACAGCAGCAGGATGGGGATGATCAGGAGGAAATGCATCTCCCCGAAAATCCGGTGCCGCCACAGCAGCATGACCACAGCCATGGCCAGGCCGCTCAGCAGGCCGACGAAAGCGCCGTTCCCGTTCACGCGCTTGGAGAAAATACCCAGCAGGAAAGCGGCCACGACAGGAGGGGCGATGTAGGAAAGCATCTCCTGATAGTACTTCAGCAGTGAGCCGAACTTGCCGATGTTCGGGGCCCACAGCGCGGCAATCACGATGATGACCAGCGCCGTGATCTTTCCGATCAGCACCAGCTTCTTAGAATCGGTACCCGGGCGCGCCTGCGCGTAGAAGTCCATGGTGAAAAGGGTGGACGTGGAATTGAGGATGGCGCTGAGGGTGGAAGTGAGCGCCGCCAGGAGGGCCGACAGCATGATGCCCAGGAGCCCTGTCGGCAGAAGTTTCAGGACCAGGGTGGGATAAATCATGTCCGGACGTTCGATGCCCGGGAAAAGATTCCGTGCGATGACGCCGGGGAAGACGATGATAAAGAGGGTGATCAGGGTGAGAAGGCCGGCGAACATGACACCCTTCCGTCCCTCGTCCACGGACTTGGAACTCAGCACCCGCTGGACCAGGGTCTGGTTATTGGCCCAGAAGTAGATCCCGGACACGGGCATGCCCACGATCAGGCCCAGCCAGGGGGTAGCCGGGTCGCTGAGCGGACGGATCAGCTTGACGGCGCTGTCGCCGGAAGCGAAAAGGCCGGCCAGATACTCCCCTCCTCCATTGGCGAAGCAGGCAACGGTCAGGATCACGGAGCCGACGATCAGGATCACAGCCTGAATCAGTTCCGCATTGATGGCCGACGACAGGCCGCCCGGGATGGTATAGGACGCCGCCAGGATGGCGAAGATGAGGATGATCAGCTGAAGGTCGGCGCTGGGGAAGACCAGTTTGATGATGAGGGCGGCAGCATACAGCGCACCGGCAGCATCCAGGAAGATGTTTCCGATGATGCAGATGGCGGAGAAATAGTAGCGGGACCGCTTGTCGAAACGCTTTTCCAGGAACTCCGGAATGGTAAATATCTTGGATTTGATGTACAGCGGCAGCAGGAACGTCGCGAAGAACACCATCACCACCACGCCGGTCAGGTTGTAGTTGAACACCGCGATTCCGGTGTCATAGGCGTCCCCGCACTGGCCGATGAGCGTGGTGGAGGAGATGCTTGCGGCAAAAAGCGAAAGCCCCACGACCCACCAGGGCATGCTGCGCCCGGCCAGGAAGTAGGAGCCGGCGTCGGAGCTTTTTCCGTGCCGAAGGCCCCACCAGATAATAAATATAAGGTATAGAAAGACTATGGTAATGTCTATCCAACCGATTGAGACTGAACCCATAGCTGAAAAGGTTATATAGTTTTACGATACAAAGATAGGAGGCAAATACATAGAATGATTACAAATACAAGTTAAATAAGTATACTTTTTTGAATCGTCTGTTTTAAAATAGGATTTATTTGTCTATGTTTGCAAAAACGATCGTCCCATGAGCGAGTTGCAACAGGAAATCGTCCCCATCAACAAGGACGACCTCTTCATCATTCTGAACCACCCGAACGCCAAGTTCGACTATCCCGTCCACTACCACCCGGAGTTCGAGATCAACCTGGTCATGAACTGCACGGGCACCCGTGTCGTCGGCGACTCGGAAGAGGAATTCGGCACGTCAGACCTGGTGATGGTGGGCCCGTCCCTCCCCCATGCCTGGAAATCGGCCGACAGCACCAACCACGTCATCACCATCCAGTTCGCTGAGGAGATGCTCAACTATCCCATGCTGTCCAAGCGCATCTTCTCGCCAATCCGCCAGCTCCTGCAGGACGCCGCGCATGGGCTCAGCTTCGAAGGGCCCGAGCAGCCGTCCATCCGGGAACAGATCATCGCCCTCACCCGCATGCAGGGCTTCCAGTCCGTCACCACCTTCCTGGGCATCCTGAGCCTGATGGCCAACGCCAACCGCAAAAGGCTGGTCACCAATCTCTACGAACAGGAACTGGGAAGCAGCGTAAAAAGCCGACGGATCCACAAAGTCTGCGAATACATCGGCAAGAATCTGGACAAGGAACTCAGCCTCCCGGAAGTAGCCGCCCTCGTGAACATGTCCGACTCGGCCTTTTCCCACTTCTTCAAGAAGCGTACGGGGATGTCCTATATCAATTATGTGAACAACCAGCGCATCGCCAAGGCCTGCACCCTGCTGGCCGACACGACGCAAAGCGCCTCGGAAATCTGCTACGACTGCGGCTTCAACAACAAGTCCAACTTTATCCGCATCTTCCGGAAAAAGAAAGGCATGACACCCATCGAATACCGGAAGTACATCTCGCAGATGCTCATCAAATACTGAACCGTCCCCTCCAGGACGCCGGCACAGGCAGCCCGAGCGCGTCCGCCACGATGGCGGCAATGTCGTACTGGTAGACAGGCCGACGGATCTCCCCGGCCAGGATGCCGGGTCCATAGAGCACCAGCGGGCCGAACAGGTCGCTGTCCACTTCGTTTCCATGCCAGGTGGCGTGGCCGCCGTGGTCGGTGGTAATGATGATCAGCGTGCTGTCCGCGATCTCAGAATCCTCAACGGCTTTCACGACGGTTTCGACAGCCTTGTCCAATTCTTCCAGCATGTCATAGTAAGCCGGCGTATACCAGCCCAGCGTGTGGCCGGTATGGTCCGGAAAATCCCAGGCGAACAGGGCCAGGGCAGGTTTTTCGCGGACCGTGTATTCGGCAGCGGCGGCAGCCATGGGCTGAATGCCTTCCTCCCTTTCCGGGAAAGAGCGGAGGGTTGAGATGGCGGTGGTATCCACGACGTACTTGATGCCGTCCCACTGCCAGAAACAGGCCGTTTCCGCCTCCGGATATGCGATGCGGCACTGCGTGAACACGGTGGGGAACATGCCGCCGGGACCGCGGTCTGCGGGCGTGAAGACGGAGGTCTTGGAATCCCACTGGGTATAACCCGTGGCTTCCGGGCCGGCGCCCATCATCATGGCGGCCCAGTTGGCGGCGCTGGAGGTGGGCAGGATGGACCGCTTGCGGGTGGTCCAGGCACTTTTTTCCATGAGCCCTTTCAAGAAGGGCATCCGGTCCGTGGAATCCAGGGCGGCGCCGGCAAAGCCGTCAAAGCCCAGGATAATGACATGGGAGTAACGGGGTGCGGCGCTCTTGGGAGAAGCGCAGGACAAAACCGCCGCGCAGGCGGCTACGGCAAGGAAAAACTTTTTCATAAGCTACATTAACCAGCGGGACATGTCCTTCCCCGCCGCCAGGCCTTCCCGGATCTGGGTGGAGGAGATGGTCACAAGCGGCGCTTTCAGGAGGGTAATCTTGTAATTCGGGTTCTCTTTCAGGAGCCGGGCCCTGGCATGGCCGCGGTGATACCCTTTCCGGGGAAAAACCACCACGCCGTATTCCAGCAGGATCCTTTCATGGAAACGCCATCCCTGGAAATTCGCCAGATTGTCGGCCCCGATGACGAGGGTGAAGCGGTGCTCCGGCTCCCGCTCCCGCAGGGCGTCCAGCGTGCGGATGGTGTATTGGGGCGGAGTCATGGTGAGCTCGATATCCTGGGCCGATACTTTCAGGTCCGGATGACGGGCAATGGCATCCAGCGCAGCCTGGAAGCGGTCCTTTCCAGCCGGAAGGCTGTGGTTCCGCTTGAAGGGGTTCTGCGGGGTCACCACCAGGTACACCTGGTCGAATCCGGCTTCCCGGGTCAGGAAGCGGATAATGGCTTCGTGCCCTTTGTGCAAGGGATTGAAACTGCCGCTATAGACTGCGATGTCCATCACTCAGGAAGCGTATGCCGGCCCTCCCGGGCGAGATAGCCGATCAGGAACTCCGGCCGGTCGGTCTGGATCATGGAAACGCCTTTCTCCAGCAAAGGCCGGTACACAAGCGCCGGATCCCCGGCGATGAAGGCGGCATCGTCGTCGTGACCGTCGCCGCCGCAGAGGCTGGCCCAGATGGTGTTCACCCAGACCTTGGAACCATTGTCCAGCACTTCCCGGCAGGCTTTCTCAAAAACGCCGTCCTGGGAGTTCCAGCACAGCTCGAATGCCAGGGGGGCGGGGCCCTCTTCCAGGAAAGTCTGCAAAAGAAGCTGTCCGGAAGCATTGTTGAGGCCCACGACGGGCATGTACATCATCTGCTCCGGGTATCGGCCCATCTTTTCGCGGACGGTTTCCGGCTGGTGGCCGCTCTTGATGAGAAGCTGGTCCACGACGCCCAGTTCCCGGGCTACCTCCATGACCTGGTCGTAGTAGCCGAAGCCCTGGTCCACATTCACGCAGATGCGGTCCTTGCACACGGCAAGCGCCTCCCGGAGCGTGGGCATGCGGAGCGTGTCGATGGTGACGTCATGCGCCCGCTTCAGGCTCAGGGACTTGATCTCCGCGAGGGTAAGGTCCTGAATCCGGGCACTTTTTCCGGGCTGGTCCCGGAACACCCAGTCAAAATTGGTGCAGCGGCGGACGTCGCCGTCGTGGCTGAGGACGAGGACGGAATCGGCCGTCAGTTTGAGGTCCAGTTCCATCATGTCGGCCCCCATGCGAATGATGCTTTCGATGGCGGGAATGGAGTTTTCCGGGAAGTTTCGCCAGTCGCCGCGATGGCACACGACCACGACGTACTTGGAGGCGGGGTCATGGATCTGGGCGGCGATGGCGGCGGCCCGGTTCGCATACCGGGGCGCTTTGGGGGCACAGGCCGCCAGGCAAAGCGCGAGAAGGAGCAGAAGATACTTTCTCATGGCCGATTACGCTTTCAGGAAACCGTCTACCATGGACTCGGCCTCCGCGAAGGCGACATCCAGCTTGTCATTGACGAGGACGCGGTCGAACTTGGGGGCGTAGGTCATTTCCTCAGCGGCTTTGGCGACCCTTTCCTCGATGGCTTCCGGGGTGTCTGTGGCGCGGACGACGAGCCTGCGGCGCAGTTCCTCCACCGACGGAGCCTGGATGAACACGGACAGCGCCGCGTCCCCGAAATACTTTTTCAGGGAGACGCCGCCCTTGACGTCCACGTCGAAGATGATGACGTGCCCCTTGGACCAGATGCGGTTCACCTCGCTCTTGAGGGTGCCGTAGAAGCGGTCCTGGTACACCTCCTCGTATTCGACGAACTTGCCGTCCGCCACCAGGGCGCGGAAAACGTCCGCGCTGTAGAAGAGGTATTCCACCCCGTCCTGCTCCGCCCCGCGCGGCGGACGCGAAGTAGCCGATACGGAAAATTCAATCTCGGGATGCAGGCCCAGGATGTGGTTCACGATGGTGCTCTTTCCGCTTCCGGAAGGCGCCGAGAAAATCAAAACTTTACCGGACATAGTTTTATTCAATAGCGAAAGACAAATATAGCAAAAAATCCGTATATTTACGCAGACCAAAAAAGCACAGTCATGAAACGGATTCTCAGTATCCTTATCCTTGTTTCGGCCTGCACGGCCGTCTGGGGGAAAGAGGCGCGTCTTCTGCGCTTCCCCGCCACCAACAGCCGGGATGTCGTTTTCTCCTATGCCGGAGATCTCTGGCGCGTGCCCCTGACGGGCGGCGAGGCCGTGCGCCTCACGAGCCATATCGGCTATGAAATGTTTGCCCGCTATTCCCCTGACGGCTCCCGGATTGCCTTCACCGCCGAATACGACGGAAACCGCGAAGTGTATCTGATGCCCGCCGAGGGCGGCGAGCCGGAGCGCCTGACCTTCACCGCCACCAACCCCCGCGACAACCTCGGAGACCGCATGGGGCCCAACAACATCGTGATGACCTGGAGTCCGGACGGCAGCCGCATCGTGTTCCGCAACCGCGTGGAGGACAGCTTTGCCGGGCAGCTCCTCACCACGACGCCCCAGGGCGGCATGCCGGAGCGCCTTCCCTTCCCGGAGGGCGGCTGGTGCAGCTACTCCCCCGACGGAAGCAAGCTGGCCTTCAACCGCGTCATGCGGGAATTCCGCACCTGGAAATACTACCGCGGCGGCATGGCCGACGACATCTGGGTCTGGGACCCGTCGGCCCAAAGCGTTACCAATGTCACCGGAAACGATGCGCAGGACATTTTCCCGATGTGGGTGGGCGACGAGATTTTCTTCGCCTCCGACCGGGACATGACCATGAACCTGTTCGCTTACAATACGCTCACCGGCTCCACCCGGAAGGTCACCCACTTCACCGAATACGACGTCAAGTTCCCTTCCACCGACGGGAAAACCATCGTCTTTGAAAACGGCGGCTTCCTGTACCGGCTGGTCCCCGCCACCGGCGAATGTGCAAAAATTACCGTCACGCTCTCGTCCGACGCCATTTACGGCCGGGCCGAGAGGAAGGACGTCAGCAACCGTCTGTCGGCCTGGAGCCTTGCCCCCGACGGGTCCCGCGCCGCCGTCACCGCCCGCGGCGAAGTCTTCGACGTCCCGGTGGGCAAGGGCGTCACCCGGAACCTCACCCGCTCCTCCAACTCCAACGACCGCGGCGCCGTCTGGAGCCCGGACGGCAAATGGATTGCCTGGATTGGCGACGCCACCGGCGAAACTGAAGTGTACCTGTACGACGTCGGCGCCGGCACCTCCCGCCAGCTCACCTCCGGGGCCGACACCTACATCCGCTCGCTCCAGTGGGCTCCGGACAGCCGGCACCTTTATTATACTGACCGCAAGAACCGCTTTGTGGAAGTGGGCCTTGACGGCGGCAAGCGCACAGGCATGGAAAGCGAAGACGGCGAATTCCGCGGCGTGGAGATTTCTCCCGACAGCCGCTGGATCGCCTACACCCGCCCGGCCACCAATGACATGGATATCATCTACCTGCGCGCCCTCTCCGGCGGCGAGCCCA
>ODAI010428960.1_pt1 | contig 11234 bp, 8 predicted proteins | sample 1539321 | NCBI WGS metagenome assembly ODAI01 (sample SAMN02144231, study PRJEB22623) | gut metagenome | biome: sheep rumen | host: Ovis aries | place: New Zealand
GAAGTGACCGCTCAGCGTAAAGAGCACCAGCATCAGGAATATGAAGAAGAGATGCACGAACAGCGCTGATATTTCCTTCACGATCGGCAGGATGGATATCTTGAACACGACCTTCTTTACGAGGTATGTGTATTCAAGAAGAGCGTTAGTTCCGCCCACAAGTGTATCCTGGAAAAAGAACCATGGGACAAGACCGCAGATGAGCCAGAGCACGAACGGATATGTGATCCCCGTCGGCGCCGTTACGTCAGCCGCTCCGAGACCCACCTGAAATACGAACCAGTAGACAACGATCGTGATGGCAGGCTGAATGAAAGCCCAGACGATACCGAACACAGATCCGGCGTATTTCGTCTTAAAATCATTCCGCGCGAGCTGCATAATGAGCACGCGGTTCTGAATGAGTTCCATGGGAAGCGTTGAAAACTTTTTCCGGAAAAGGACAGCAACGACACACATAAGGTCGAGAAGGACCGCAATGATGACATTCTTTACGGTATTTTTCGTGCGAATTCCCGGCAGAGCGTCAGCGAGGATCTGATCCGGACCCTGCTCATAGATGATGAAGGGGTCCCCTTTTTCTGTAGAGACCGAAAAAGCGTCCTGATTACTCTCGTAGGATGCGATATCATTGTCACTTTGAACCTGCGACGAGTCAAAAAGCTGCTCTCTGTCACCGCTTACGAATCTGGCTCCCCGGATCCTGTATTCCGCCTCCGCGGCGCCGAAGTCGATCCTGACATACCTGGTCGTGAGCGGGAGGGCGAATTCCATTGTGACGTCCTTCCCGATATCCTCGGTCTCGTAACCGCAAGTATGCTGGTTGGACGGGTCAAAATCCGCCGTGTCGCTGTAAAACACCTGTATATTGTCCGACGCAGTGCCGTTCAGGGAGAACGTAAGTACAGCTGTCCCGCCAACTCCCCCGTCATGCGTCAGAATAAAAAAGTTCAGCAAAAGCACCAGCACGACAAGGCATGCCAGCACGATCTTCTTTTTCAAAGACATAAATGCTCCCCGTATTATTTGCGATTCTCAGTATATTCCCTGAAGCTGCCCCACTTTTTGTCTTTCTCGGACAGATTCAGCTCCATTCCCTCCGGGATCGGCCATTCAACACCGATTTCCGGATCATTCCATGCAAGTCCGCCCTCATCATTCGGATGATAAAAGTCAGTGCATTTGTAGCAGAACTCGGCGTGGTCTGAGAGGACAACAAAGCCGTGCGCAAAATTCTTCGGGATAAAGAACTGCTTCTTGTTGTCGGCGGAAAGAAGCACGCCGTGCCACTTTCCGTATGTAGCCGAACCCGGTCTCAGGTCGACGGCAACATCGAAAACTTCTCCGGCCACCACCCGGACAAGCTTGTCCTGCGGGAAATTGATCTGAAAGTGAAGTCCTCTGAGAACACCCTTAGAGCTCGAAGACTGATTGTCCTGAACGAATACTTCGGGAATGCCGGCAGCCTTGAAATCATTGTAGTTATAAGTTTCCATGAAGTAGCCGCGCGCGTCCCCGTAGACAGCCGGCGTGATGATCTTCAGTCCTTCGATTTCGCATGTTTCCACATTGATCTTACCCATGATTTTCCTCCTTATTTCAAACAGCCGCATGGCCTGTCGTTATTCATGATCTTGTTTATTTTTGCAGGATCGCCCCAGACTTCCGGTGAGGCATCTGCCCTGTCCGGGAACTTGCCGTAGTCGAGCCGGATCTTCATGTTGTTCTCGCGGATGAAGCGCTCCGCCTCCTCCGCGAGGGGGATGGCCACACCGCTGCAGCAGTTGATGATCCCCGTCACCTCCCGCTGGCTTGCGACCGCCGCGATCTGTCTTGCCAGATCTTCGACTTTAATAAAGTCGAATTTATTCTTGCCTGTTGTGAACGGAAAGAGCTCCTGCCCTCTCTCCTCAGCCTCAGTCATCTTTGAAAAGATGGAGTGATTCTTCGCGTCATCCCCGAGGATATAGTAACCTCTCAGCCACTGCAGTGTTACGCCCTTCTTTTCGGCGTAGACCGTAACGAGCTCCCTCAGCGCATTCTTTGCGATTCCGTATGGGGTCACCGGGTTAGTTGGGACCGTCTCATCGATGGCTCCGACATGATAGCCGACCTCATGCATTGTCCCCATGACGAGAAGCTGCGGGAGTCCCCCGTCCATCATATTCACAAGAAACTCGTAGTGGGACGGCAATTCCGTCACATGGGACATGTTATAGTGGTCAAATCCATTTCTCCAGGCAAGATGAATGAGCGCGTCCGGACGCATAAGCTCGTCATATATCTCTCTGCTGCCGGAAAAAATGTCTGTCTGGATCCGCCCCGCTCTCCCGTCTACGCCGTCGAACGCGACGTCACAGGCAAGTACCCTGTGACCGTGTTCTATGAGGGCTGTGACGAGGTGCCTGCCGATATAGCCGTTTGCGCCGGTTACAAGAATCTTCAAAATCAGTGCTCCTTCTATTGGCTTATTAAAACCACAATAAGGAGACAGCCATAAGGACCATCTCCTTTCGTTACTTATTTGTTTGCGTACATATCCTCGTAATACTTCTGATAATCGCCGCTTGTCACGTGCTCCATCCACTCCTGGTGATCGAAGTACCAGCGGATCGTCTTTTTAATGCCGACTTCGAATGTCGTCTCCGGATACCAGCCCACCTCAGCCTTGATCTTATCCGGCGCGATCGCGTACCTTCTGTCGTGACCCTTGCGGTCCTCTACGTACTTGATCAGGTCCTCGGTAATGTGCTCTTTTCTCGGATCGCTGTCCGACAGTTCCTCGCGGAGAGTCGAGATGATCGTCTTTACGATCTGGATATTCTCGCGCTCATTGTGGCCGCCGATGTTGTATGTCTCAAAGAGTCTGCCCTTCTCCTGCACAAGGTCGATGCCCTTGCAGTGATCCTCGACGTACAGCCAGTCACGGATGTTCTTTCCGTCGCCGTATACCGGGAGAGCCTTGCCGTGAAGAGCGTTGTTGATCATCAGCGGGATCAGCTTCTCCGGGAACTGATAGGGGCCGTAGTTGTTGCTGCAGTTGGTGATATTTGCAGGGAACCTGTAGGTATCCATGAAAGCCTTGACCATGAAATCGGAAGAGGCCTTGCTCGCTGAGTACGGGCTGTGCGGATCGTACGGCGTCGTCTCATAGAAATAATCGTCCGGGTTCGACAGGGATCCGTAGACCTCGTCCGTCGAGACGTGAAGGAATTTCTTTCCCTCCTTAAATGTGCCGTCCGGGAGTTCCCATGCCGCCTTGGCTGCCGCCAGCATCGTGAGTGTTCCGAGCACGTTCGTTCTTGCAAATACGCCCGGGTCCTTGATACTGCGGTCGACATGGCTCTCTGCCGCGAAATGTACTACGCGGTCGACATCATTTTCTTCAAATATCTTATTGATTGCTTCCGTATCGCAGATATCAGCTTTTACAAATGTATAATTGGAGCGGTCCTCGACGTCCTTAAGGTTCTCGAGATTACCTGCATATGTAAGTTTGTCGACATTGATGATACGGATCTCATCGCCGTATTTTTTGAACATATAATGAATGTAATTTGAGCCGATAAATCCGGCACCGCCTGTGACGACATATGTTCTCATAGTTTCACCTCATTAAACGTTGTTATGTATAGACAGTTAAAGACAGTATACCATTCAAAGCACCATCGCGCAAGAAGGCTTGCCACGTCCGAATGTTGATAGTATACTATTAAAAGTTGCTTTTCAAGACAAAAGGTGCAAATTTATGGTTATTTTAGAAAACACTCCGATCACAAAACTGAACGTCCCCGGCAACAATTTCTACATTAAGAGAGACGATCTGCTCCCCTTCTCATGCGGCGGTAACAAAGTGCGCATTGCCCGTGAATTCCTTGCGGACATGAAGGCAAAGGGCGGGAACTGCCTCATCATGTACGGAAACAGCCGGTCAAATCTCTGCCGGGTCCTTGCAAATGCATGCTTCATGGAAAATATTCCATGCATGATGATCTGCTCCGACGACCCGGACGGCGTACACAGAAAGACCGGAAACAGTGTCCTTGTCGATCTTCTCGGGTCAGAGATCATCTACTGCGCAAAAAACGCGATTGCCCCCGCGGTGGACGAAGCCATGAGGAGAGCATCCTCCCGCGGTCTCACGCCATACTACATCTACGGAAACCGACTCGGCACCGGAAATGAGGGCTGTGCCGCCAGAGCCTACGCCAAGGCCTATGGGGAGATCTGTGCGCAGGAGGAGGCCATGGGTATCCGCTTTGACTACATTTTCCACGCCTCGGGCACCGGCGCGACCCAGAGCGGTCTCGTCTGCGGACACCTTGTCCGGGAAGATGAACGAAAGATCGTCGGCATCTCCGTCTCAAGGGACAAAGAGCGCGGGACCCGGATCATAGAAAACGGAATCACCGAGTGGTTCCGCGATGAGGGAAGGACTCTTCCGCCGCGCTATGCGGATGAGATCATCCTTGCGGATGACTATCTCGCCGGCGGATACGGGGAATACAGTGAGGAGATCCTTGAGACCATCCGCACGGAGTGGCGGCGCGACGGGATCTGCCTCGACCCGACCTACACCGGAAAAGCTTTCACCGGCATGCTCTCCTATGTAAAGGAGCATGCTATTCATGGCAAGAATATCCTCTTTATCCACACGGGCGGCACTCCGCTCTTCTACGACGCGCTGGAGCTGCTGTAAGCGGGGGCTCTCGCCCTGCGGTTGCTTCGGCTGTCTTTATACAGAGCAGACATTCTTCCACATAGATATGACAGGAGAGGAACAAATGCTGGTTTCAATTATCATTCCATGCTACAACTCGGAAGCCACAATAGAAAAAGTCGTCACGATGGTCATGGACGAGTTCCGTCAGCACGATGAGTATGACTGTGACTTCTTTCTCGTGAACGATTATTCACGCGACGACACATTCGGGGCCATCACACGCCTTGCCGAAAAATACCCGACCGTGCACGGCATCAATCTGATGCGCAACTTCGGTCAGCACAACGCCCTCATGGCAGCCCTCAACTATGCCGACGGCGACTACGTCCTCGGTATGGACGATGACATGCAGACGCACCCGTCACAGGTCTTCAAGCTGCTGGACAAAATGTCGGAAGGCTATGACCTCGTGTACGGCCAGTACGCTCAAAAGAAAAACGGGTTCCTGAAGAACCTGACAAGCAAGTTCAACGAGGTCTCATCCCGCATTCTGCTCGGACGGCCGAAGGAGATCGTTTCCAGCAATTTCTGGGTCATCACCAGAGCTGTCCGCGATGAGGTCATCCTCTACAAGAACTTCAACCCTTACGTCGACGGCCTCTTCTACCGCACGACGTCCAACATAGGAAATGTCATGGTCGAACACCACAAGCGCGAGGTCGGCACATCCAACTACACGCTGCGAAAGCTCATGCGGCTCTGGCTCGCCTATTTCAATTATACGGTCCTGCCGCTCCGCATATCGTTCTTCCTCGGCGTGATATTTTCCATGATCGGCCTTGTGTCCGCACTCGTGACCATTATACGAAAGCTGGTCACCCCGGATATGACCGTCGGCTGGGCATCCCTCATGGCCTGCCTGCTGATCTTCAGCGGTGTGATCATGCTGATTCTGGGTATTCTCGGAGAATATATCGGAAAACTGATTCTCTCCATCAACGGAACCCCCCAGTATATCATCCGCGAGACAGTGAACCTCGACATGCCTGTCCATCGCAGGCACGATAAGGCATCGGAGACAGAAACTGTCCGCTATCACGGGCTGGCCGAGAACTATATAGACAGGGAACAGACCGGCCGGTGATTTGCAAAAGCTGTCTGTATATTTATGAATCCGGCTTCGGCCGGATTCCTTGCTGAAAGGAAATAATTATGACGAACAACCTCATGATCCTCGGAGCGGGCATCTATCAGGTCCCCCTTATCAAGAAAGCAAAAGAGCTCGGCTATCACACCATCGTTGTGAGCTACCCCGGACCGTATCCCGGATTCGACATCGCTGACGAGGTGCTCTACCTCGACACGACAGACGCATCTTCGATCCTCGGCGCTGCCGAAAAACTGAACATTGCCGGGATCTGCACGACCGGTACCGATGTCGCTATGGGCTCCATCGGTCTGGTCAATGACACGCTCGGTCTTTCCGGCATCTCCGGGCAGGCCGCCCTTGTGCTCACGGATAAATCCGTCATGAAAAAAAGATTTGCGGAAGCCGGGGTCCGGACCGCCGCTTTCGAGAAAATATACTCAATGGATGAGGCCACCGCCGCATTCAGGAAAATCGGTCCGCCCTGCGTCATCAAAGTGACGGACAAATCCGGCAGCCGGGGCATCATCCGAGTCGACTCGGAAGACGAGATTCCCGGTGCCTATGCGGATGCCATGAAAGTCACAAATAAGGAATACCTCCTTGTTGAAAAGTGCATCATCGGCCACGAGATCGGCATTGACGCCTTTGTGTCAGGGGGACGTCCCGTTCTGCTTCTGCCCCACGATAAGCTCGTGTACAGAGGCCGTTCGACGACAGTCCCCGTAGGCCATATCTTTCCCTACGAGGCCTCCCCTGCCCTCTATGACGACATAAAGGAGCAGGTGGAAAAAATCATCTTGGCCTCCGGCATGGACAACTGCGCGATGAACATCGACGCCTTCGTGTGCGGTGACGAGCTCTACGTGATCGAGGCGGGCGGCAGATGCGGCGCGACCTGTATCCCGGAGCTCATTTCCATGTACGGCGGGATCGACTACTACGGCCTCATGATAAAAGCCGCCTGCGGCCTGCCGACAGACTTTTCTCTTCGGACAGCCGTTCCCTGCATGGCCAGTCTCCTCTATGTGACGGAAGAATGCCGGGTCGTCTCTTACGACAGCGATAAGATCAGTGCGCTCAGGGACCGGGGCATCTTCGTATCCTTTGATTATGCCGAGGGTGCTTTACTTCCCGCCATGCACAACGGAACCGACCGGATCGGTCAGGTCTACGCGCCGTGTTCCTCCGCCTCGGAATTTGAAAAAATCCGTGCAGAAGCTCTTTCCGCCTGCCATATGGAATAAATCTTACCCGCCTTACTTCATGACTTGCGCTATGCCTATAATTAGTAGTAGAATATTACTACTTATGACTATAAGGAGCATTACTATGATTGATTTTAACATTCCCCCATTCACGGGCAGGGAAATCGAATATATGGAACAGGCAGCCCGCGGCGGCAAGATCTGCGGTGACGGTCCGTTCACGAAAAAATGCCAGGCATGGATCAACGAGCATTTCAATTTCCCGGCTTCGTACCTCACCACCTCCGGCACCGCTGCCCTCGAGATGGCAGCCCTTCTCACAAAGATCGGTCCCGGCGATGAGGTCATACTCCCGTCCTACACGTTCTGCTCCACGGCAGACGCATTCGTACAGCGGGGAGCCACTCTGGTTTTTGTCGATATCCGTCCGGACACTATGAACCTCGATGAAAAGAAAATCGAGGCAGCGATCACCGAGCGGACAAAAGTCATAGCGACCGTCGACTACGCAGGCGTCGCGTGCGAAATGGACACGATCAACAGCATCGCCGCCAAACACGGGCTTCTCGTCGTCGAGGACGCCGCGCAGGGATTCGGCTCGACATACAAGGGACGTCCTCTCGGAAATCTCGGCGACTTCGGCTGCTTCTCCTTCCATGAGACAAAGAACTTCTCCATGGGTGAGGGCGGCGCTCTTGTCCTGCCGAACCTCGATCACCGCGACGAGGCCGAGATCTACCGCGAGAAAGGTACGGATCGAAGCAAGTATTTCCGCGGCCAGATCGACAAGTACACCTGGGTCGACTACGGTTCATCCTACCTCCCGAGCGATCTGAACGCAGCTTATCTCTGGGCTCAGCTGGAGAGCTATGATCTGGTCTACAATGACCGCATGAAGACCTGGAACACCTACCACGCGGCATTCGAGGATCTGGAAAAAGAGCATCTCATCGAGCGGCCCACGATTCCGGAAGAATGCGAGCATAACGCCCACATGTACTATATCAAGCTCCGCGACATTGAAGAGCGCTCTGCCATGATCCGTCACCTGAAGGAGCACGGAATTCTTGCGGTATTCCACTATATCCCGCTCCACTCCGCTCCTGCCGGTCTCAAATTCGGCAGATTCGACGGTGTCGATGAATACACGACAAAGGAGAGCGAGCGCCTCCTGCGCCTCCCGCTCTACTACGGAATCGGAGACGAGAACAGACAGACTGTTATACGGGAAGTCCGCGCCTTCTTCGACCGCTGAAACGCTCCCAAGCCTTCCCCTCTGATATGAGAATGATATCCCCCCGCCGCCAGAAAGCGGGGGGCTTCCACTAATAAGATAAAGAAACGGATCCCCAAGCCTTCATTCCGCAGGATCCAAAGGAAAGAGGATGGATATGACCTTCTTTAAAAAGCACAGAATTCTCCTTCTGCTTATACTGTCTTCCGCGATTTTCCTCGCGCTCTACCGGCGTTTTATCTTCGGCGACGCGATCTTCATGTATACCGATCTCGGCTCGGACGGTATGTCGTCCAGCTATCCGATCATAACCATGCTGTCCCGCCTTCTGATGAACCGCGACTTTTCCGCTTTCACACTGGAATCCGGTCTGGGCAGCGACACCACCGCGACATTTCTTCAGTATATAAATCCGCTGAAATTATTCCTTCTGGTCTTCGGAAGGGATCGGTTCCACATCGGTATTCTCATTTTTCTGTATATACAGCATACTCTGACCGCCCTCCTCGGATACGGTTATTTCAGCATACTCCTTAAAAACAAAGATGCAGCCGTGATCCCCGCCCTCATATGGGCCTATGCAAGCTATATTGTCCTCTGGGGACAGAACTACAGCTTCGGCACCTGCATTTTGATGTTCACTCTGGTCATGTATCTTCTGCAGGGAGCCTATGACACAGGGCTGAAGAGATTTTATTTTCTCCTGATTCCCGCCCTTGCCCTCTCCCTGATATCCAATTACTATTTCTACTATATGATCGCTGCGTTCACAGCCGTGTACACATTCCTTTATACGCTGATTGCAGGCGACAGGCGGGATCTGCCCGAAGGCGCAAAAAGAGAAAATCGTATCCTCACAGTAGTCCTCCGTCTCATGAGGCTTCTGCTCATAGGCATTTTCTCTGTCGTGATCGGTGCCGTATCGGTGCTCCCGATTATTTCATCTTTCCTGACCAGCAATCGCACGGAGACTACGCAGCAGTACAGCTTTCGCATTATAACGCACCCGTATGATCTTCGGACATATCTGACATTCATCGGCAGATTTTTTTCGACCGATCTCTTCGGTACAGGAAATGCCTTCACAGGTCAGCTGAATTACTACGAAATAGCGATCCTGTTTGTCAGCACGCTGTTCTTTTTCTCCGTCATCTACCTGCTTTTCAGCAAAAAAGGTGTGCTCCCGGTAGTACTGCTCACTGCCTTGTGTGCCGTCATGCTCTATTTCCGCGGGGCTGCCTGGCTGCTTACATTCAACATTTCAGCTCAGCGCTACTCTTTCATGATCTGCTTTGTGGAAGTCATCGCTATTGCTTTCTTTGTCCGCGCTCTCACAGAAGGTCCCGGTAAAGTCCGTCTGGCTCTGTCGGTAATCATCGCTCCGGCAGGATGCGCGGCCGTACTCTACGGTCTGCATCACTATGCACCGCTGTTCAATTTTGACCTCTCAAGGCGCGCTGTTATCATTGCTGCCGGTTCAGTCGCTCTCTACGCCCTTCTGCTCTTCCTTCAGATATTCGATAAAATCAGAGGCGGAGTCAGAGTACTTCTCGTGCTGGCAGTGTGCGCTGAACTTGTAATCGCCAATTCAGCTTCTCTGTACGAGCGGGATTACGTCACCCGCGAAGAATACGCGTCGTCACTCTATAATGACGGAACACAAAAAGCGGCGGAATATCTATCCACGCTGGACAACAGCCTCTATCGAATCAATGCCTCGACAGAATATAATTATGCAAATGAAGGCATGGTCGACGGTTTCAATTCCACGACCAGCTATTCAAGCGTCAACCCCGCCAGTCTTCACACGCTGAGCAGAGCACACAGGGTCAATCAGCTGTCCGACAACTTCTTCATTGTCAGCTACGACGATTACTACCTTTTCACTCTCCTCAGCGGAAAATATCTGATCACAGATAACGGGGAGGACCGCATCGGCGACTCGATGGAGACTTCCCTCTTTACTCAGGTCGATGTGACCGACACAAATAAAACATTTGTCAACAACAATTCGCTTCCGTTCGGATATCTGTATCACGATCAGATTCGCAAATCCGCCTTCGAGGAACTTGACTCATTTGAAAGAATGAAAATCCTCACACAGGCCTATTACAAGACCAACGGCGGAGACGGCAACATCTCCCTTCGGGAATATGACATTCGCCGCGGCAAGTCGATGGCGCTCATCGACAAGATCAGTCACATCAATAACTGCAGTATTGAAAAGAACGAGGACGGCACATTTACAGCGACCGCCCAGGGTGAAGATCCGTTTTTCATTATGGCACTGAATGATGCCCTGACCGATGACGAATTCGAGGTCCAGTATCTGCACATCGCGGTCGACCCGGCAAAAACTGTCGGTGACGGTACCCTCCAGACATTCATACTGACTGAAGCCCACCCCGATCTCTCAGACTGTGACAATGAGATTATTCCCATGAGCCAGGCTCTGCCTGACATGACCAAGCTTCTTCCGGACCGGACCAACAATATCCGTGTGGATCTCAGTGACAACAGTTCGGTAACCTTCCGGGATCTGAGTCTCATAACGGATATAAATGCCGCACTCGAATTCCAGGATCTCAAGGCGACCGATATCAGCGATATCTCATTTGAAAATGACGTCTACAGCGCCGTTGTGAAGAACCCGGAAGAATCAGGTATGCTCTGCGTCCCGATTCCCTATACATCGGGGTGGACAGCGACCGTTAACGGCAAAAAGGTACAGGTCCAGAACATAAACGGCGGTCTGTGCGGTGTCGAAGTTCCGAAAGGCAGCTGCAAGGTCAAAATGACCTATCGCCTGCCTTACCTCGAACTGGCGGCGATGATCTCAGCCGGAGGTCTGGCCGTGTGGTTCATACTTTTCATTCTGCCGTTCGGGCGAAGAAAAAAGCCAAAACAGTCCGTTGCACAGTGATTTACGCATAAAGGCCATTTGACAATTAATAGTCAGGGGGGAGAAAGTGAAAAATAAAA
>ODAI011352413.1_pt1 | contig 11234 bp, 8 predicted proteins | sample 1539321 | NCBI WGS metagenome assembly ODAI01 (sample SAMN02144231, study PRJEB22623) | gut metagenome | biome: sheep rumen | host: Ovis aries | place: New Zealand
AGGAGATAAAATCATGAAAGACTTAAACGCATTTGAAAAAATCAACCCGGTCATCACATCAGCAGGTTATTCGCTCACAGGTCTTGCCGGCTGCGGCATTCCGGCAGCCGTATCTCTCCGTGATCGGCTCGCCCCCGTTCTTTCGGGGATGGCAGCGGAAACAGACGGGAACGATTCGAAAGACCAGACTTCCGTTATCAGCCTCGAATTCCGTTACAGGGCCATCAACAGAGCCATTGAAAAAACCGGCATTCGGAACGTGCTGGACCTAGGCTGCGGATTCTCTCCGAGACCCCTTGAGCTCGCCGGACTCGGCTATAATGTGCTCGGCGCCGATCTCCCGGCGATCATTCAGGAGATCGGGCCGGTTGCGGAAGCATTGGCGGGCGATGCAGCTTCACGCATATCTTATGTCGAAGTCGATGCGACAAATGCCGCCTCTCTCAGCGATGCGGCCGATTCCCTCGGGGACGAACTGATCATCGTGACGGAAGGCCTTCTGCCGTGCCTTACGGAGCCTGAGCTCTGGACAGTTGTGGAAAATATCCGTACTACCCTGCTTCGCCACGGCGGCGTATGGATCACATCCGACTTTAACGGGGATCTTTCCGGAGACAAATGCGCGGACAAGGATAAGGATATGCCTCCCGCCTGGATGATCGGTACAGATATCCTTTACGAGCTTCACCTGAAAGAAGACACTCTTCCGTTCTATGACGGAAGCTATGACATTGCTTCCCTTTCCCTGATTTCGGATGAAGCGGCGGAAGCCTGCAAGGACACATACAGCGCCTGCCGTCTCTCTGTGATCTCCGAGGATGATTCAACTCCGGCGATCGACAGACTGGCCGCCCTTTTCACAACACAGGACGGAACTCTGTCCATCCGCCACGAAATAATAAACGGTATTCTCAGAATATCTCTGAAGGGACGTCTCGATTCTCTTACCTCCAAGGATCTGCTTGATTTCTATGAGGAGGAGGTTAAAAAGAACAGTTTCCGCAAGATTCAGCTCGACTTTAAGGAGCTGGATTATATCTCCTCCGCGGGACTTCGGGTACTGCTCATTATGTACAAGGGCACTCCGAATCATGATGTGAAGCTTATGAACATCGGAACGGAAGTGTTCTCCGTACTTGAGATGACCGGTTATTCGGATATTTTCGGGCTGTAAGGAGCAGGGCGCCGCAGCTTATCATAATTTTAAATCCGGACAATACTGACGGGGGCTGTCGCATTAAGACAAAACACCACTGCATACAGCAGACTTTTTTGCATATGTCGGCTATATGCAGTGGTGATACTGTCTATTGCGACGGCCCCCGTTATGTATCAGGAACGCCTCGGCGTTCTTGCCGCCTGTGTCAGAGATTAAACCATTTCTTCCGGATGGAACACCTCATCAAACCGTTCTCCCGTCAGGAACCCGAGCGCGACGCAGGCCTCCTTCAGCGACGTGTTCTCCTCAAAGGCCTTGTGAGCCACTTTCGCCGCATTTTCATACCCGATATAGGGATTGAGCGCCGTGACCAGCATGAGAGAATTATGGAGGTTATGGTGCATTTTCTCCTCATTGACCCGTATTCCCACAGCACAGTTATTATTGAACGCGAGAATCGATTCCGTAAGAAGTCTTGCAGACTGCAGGAAATTATAGATCAGGACCGGCATGAACACATTCAGCTCGAAATTTCCCTGAGACGCAGCCATCCCGACCGCCACATCATTTCCCATGATCTGAACCGCCACCATCGTCACCTGCTCGCACTGAGTCGGATTAACCTTTCCCGGCATAATGGAGGATCCGGGCTCATTTGCGGGAATCGTGATCTCACCGAGGCCGAGACGCGGTCCCGATGCGAGCCAGCGGACATCATTCGCAATCTTCATCATATCCGCAGCGGTCGCTTTGATTGCGCCGTGAGCAAATGCCAGCTCGTCTTTCGATGTAAGCGCATGGAACTTGTTTCCCGCGGTGACAAATGCCTTACCGGTAATCGCCGCCACCTCCTCTGCGACTTTCACATCAAATCCCTCCGGCGTGTTCAGGCCGGTTCCCACAGCGGTCCCGCCGAGAGCGAGCTCGCGGAGAGGTCCCGCCGCAAGCCTTAAGAGTTCAATATCCTTTTCCAGCGAGCTTCTCCATCCCGACACCTCCTGTGCGAAACGGACCGGCGTCGCATCCTGAAGATGTGTGCGTCCCGATTTCACGACATCGGGATTATCGGCCTCAATCTTCTTAAATGTCTCGATCAATGTCTCTGCAGCAGGGATCAGCCGGTCTTCAATGGCGATCACCGCCGCGATGTGCATGGCCGTCGGAAACGTATCATTGGAGGACTGGCTCATATTGATATCATCATTGGGATGACACAGCTTCTTGCCCGCAATCTGATTGGCTCGGTTGGCAATGACCTCGTTGGCGTTCATATTGGACTGCGTTCCGGATCCAGTCTGCCAGACGACCAGAGGGAACTCCCGGCTGAGCTTTCCGCAGATCACCTCATCACAGGCCTCGGTAATAGCCGAAAGCTTTTCGCCGGTCATCCTGTTCGGGACAAGCGCATGGTTCGCCTTAGCCGCTGCCTTTTTTAATATTCCGAATGCGTGAATAATCTCGGCCGGCATGGTCTCAATGCCGACCCCGATCGGGAAATTCTCATGGCTGCGTTCTGTCTGAGCTCCCCAGAGCCTGTCTGCCGGGACTTTGACCTCGCCCATCGAATCGTGTTCTATTCTGTATTCCATAATCTGTCTCCTTTGTCAATAAGTACCTTACTCAATAAAGTATTTTCTGAAATCAAGCAGCAGCATCGTCGTATCATCAAACGGCGGAGCCTCGCCCACAAAGGCGTCGATCGACTCTTTCACCACACGGATGACTTCCGCCGCGCTCTTATCCCGCACAGAATTCAACGTCTCACAGGTCCGCTCAAGACCGAACATCTTATACTCAATGTCCTGCGCTTCCGGGACGCCATCCGTATAGATGTAGAATCGGTCGCCCGGCTCCAGCTTCATGCTGTGTACCTTATAGCGCATATCTTCCATCGCGCCCAGTACGATCGAATGCTTTTCCTTTTTCAGAGAAAATGTCCCGCCGGCCCGCATAATGAAAGGATCTTCATGACCTGCATTTGCATAAAGAAGTTCCCCTGTCCGAAGATTGAGGATTCCCTCGAACGCGGTAATGAACATCGACTGATTGTTCGTTTCAAGCAGCAGATTATTGACTATTCGGAATGCGTCTCCGATATTTCCGGTCTCTATCGTGAAATTCTTGAGCATGGTCTTACCGATCGCCATGACAAGAGCTGCCGGCACTCCCTTTCCGGATACATCGGCTATGATAAAGGCGAGACGATCCTCGGATAACATGAAGAAATCATAGAAATCACCGCCTACCTCCTTGGCGGGATGCATGGAAGCCGCCAGATCAAAGTATTCGCGATCTGTGAAGTCAGGTTCGACGGAGGGCAGCATGTGTGCCTGAATTCCCTGAGCAATGTCAAGCTCCGTACTGATACGCTCCTTCTCGGAAGTGGCGACTTTCAACCGGTCCATATAGTTGTAGATTTCCTCTTCCAGGGCGTTTACGGAATTATACAGATGCTCGATCTCATCTCCCGTATCTATGCTTATTTTGTCATAGACGCGGACATGGGGCACCTCATCGGACGACAGATTCCGAATCAATTTCCGGCTCGCCTCGGACAGAGTGTTCAGAGGCTGTACGACCGTATAATTCACCAGAATAAGAATCAGGATACCGAGAATCACGGTAAGGACGATCATCATAACAATCGTATTGGCAATTTCATCCCCCGCCATAAACCGGCTGAATTCCAGATAGGTATCCATAAAGAGGTATACGCCGAATTTATCATTCTCATATTTTTTAATAAGGTGAGGTACCGAATTCACCTTACCAAATGAAAAATCGTTGTCTTTAAGAAACTCATAATCACATTGGGGATCGTCGTCAGCCACCGGTTCGAACGGATCCACACGGGTCACCCAGGTCTCTATGGAAGGATCGTCATAGACGGCAAAAGCCGTAAAGAACGTGAATAATGTTCCGCTGTCATAGTCCACCAGTACGAGCCGGAACAGGTCCGTTCCTATAACATTGTACAGTTCTATCGCTTTTTTAAAGAGCTTCTGGTACCGTTCGTCTTCATATATCGACCTGAATTCTTCCTCAAAAGCCTCCCGGTCGTTCGTATAGTAATCATACAGGTCCTTATGGGATTTGTAGAACTCCACGCCCCGGTCACAGACATAATCCATTTCGTCGGAAGGCAGCTCATCAAGGATATGGTAAGCCAGAATTCCGTTGTGTGAAGTGTTCGAACTCAGATACCCTCTTTCCGAGGCATAGAACAGCAGTTGAAAAATTCCGAATGACATGGCTATCACGAAAACCGCCACGAACGTTACCGCTTTTCTTCCCAATGACTTTCTAAACCATTTTATGATATTGGTCAGCATCCATTCATACCTCTCTGACAGCCTTATTCAGAGCGTTCAATACCCTCTTCTTATCTCCGCTCCACAGCGGAGCAATTAACAGATTCTTCGGACCGTCACCGGTCATCCTGTGTATCACAACATCCTCCGGAAGTATCTTAAGAGAAGCAACGATAAGGTCCGTATACTCTTCCATTGAAAGAATGTGAAACGGTTCCGATGCATATTCTTCCGCCAGCTTCGTACCCTTGAGAACATGAAGAAGCTGTAATTTCACGCCGTCCGGATGCGGATCAAGTTCCGATATATACTTCACCGTATCGAGCATATCCTCCCTCGTCTCACCGGGCAGCCCGTATATAATATGTATTATAACAGATAAACCTTTTTCTTTCAGCATCCGGTAGGATATTTCAAATGTCTTCAGAGGATATCCTCTGTTGATCCTCACCGCAGTCCGGTCATGCATAGTCTGCAGTCCGAGTTCGATCCAGATATCCTTGCAATACCTGTCCTTAAGCCTCATAAGCATGGACATGATTTCCTCCGGCAGACAGTCCGGCCTTGTTCCGAGCGATAAAGCCACAATGTCCTCTCTCTTAAGGGCCTCAGAATACAGTTTTTCAAGCCTTGCGGGATCTCCGTATGTATTGGTGAATGACTGAAAATACGCTATATATTTTCGTTCATCCTCCGGGATCTTCGATGATATCTTCCGCGAGACCACTGACTTTGCGTAATCGATCTGTTCCTGAACGGAAAAAACGGGAGATGCAAAATCTCCCGATCCTCCTTCCGAACAGAATGTGCAGCCCCCGTAGCCGACTCTGCCGTCCCGGTTGGGACAGGTGCAGCCGCTGGACAGAGACAGTCTGTACACTTTCGTTCCGTATTTTGTTTTCAATTCATCTGATATTGTCCGAACTTTCATGCCCCGGGTCATTCCCCATCCTGCTCCGGTCTTTCTACCTTGACGAGGACACGCTCAACACGTCTCTCTCCCATCTCAAGGACCGTCACCGTAATATTATCGTGTGTAAATTCTTCACCCTCGGCCGGAAATCTGCCGAAGCTTTCAATCGTCCATCCTCCCACCGTCTTACTCTCACAGGAAAAACTGTCCTGCCTGATATCGATGAATTCCAGGAAATCCGGGATCGTCATATCACCGTCAATCTCGTAGAGACCGTCATTGCGTTCCCGCACCTCGTTCTCCACCGTATCGGTCTCATCCCAGATTTCACCGACAACTTCTTCGAGAACATCCTCCATGGATATAATTCCCAGAGTTCCGCCATATTCATCCACAACGATGCCCAGATGCTGCCTGGCCGAACGGAAGGCAGACAGAACCTCGGGCAACTTCATCGTCTTGTAAATATAGCACGGCTCCATTAAAAGCGATCTGATATTTATATCGTCTCCCTCCGTCAGAGCCTTCAGATATTTGTTCAGGTGAAGCACTCCGACAATGTGATCGATATTTCCCTCATAGACCGGAATCCTGGTATAGTGCGACTGACGGATCGTATCCAGAATTTCCTCCTGCGAATCGTCAATATCAATCGCCAGAACATCGACTCTGGCTGTCATGGCCTGACGGGCGGACGTGTCATGGAACTCTATAGCCGCCTGTACAAGTTCGCTTTCATCCTCGTCGATAACGCTTTCATCCTCCGCGGTCTCGATAATGGAAGCCAGCTCCTCCTTTTTCTCATCCGGGTCCTCTTCCGCTTCACCTTTCATCGGAAGGGTGATCACATAGACAAGCCCCACCACGACGAGAACAAGCGGCCTTAAAAGGATCATAAGCGCGCGAATCGGATAAGCATATTTTTTGGCGTAACTGTTTGCGCCTTTTTTCGCCGTGATCTTCGGAATCGTCTCCCCGAAAATAATGACTGCGATCGTAATCAGCACGGTGGCGATTCCTGCATACCTGTCAGTTCCGTCGATAAGGATTACCGCAACGGACCCGAGTGATGAGCAGGCAATATTGACCAGATTATTCCCGATCAGAATAGCCCCGAGCGCATCATCAAAATGCTCTGCGATATAGAGTGCAATTCCGGCCTTCTTTGAACCCTCCTCCTTCTCATTCAGGAGGCGCATGGTGTTGCAGGAAGAATAGGACATCTCCGACCCGGAGAAGAATCCAGAAAGGTATATGCACAGGATGATTCCGGCTATGACAAAATATGTCGTCATGCCTCTTCACCTCCTTTTCTCTTCCACCCCTTATTCCGGGCTGCCTCTTCATTGTTCTGATCAGAGGTCTGTTCCGCGGCATGTCTTTCGGCCAAGCGTTCCGCAATCCTGCTGCTCGGCAGCCTCTTTACAATTTCCTCCATCTGGCTGTCACCGTCCTCCCGGGCAGAATCAGCCGGAACAGGTGTGATCATGACCTTGCGTATACGGTTGTGATCCATTCTGGCTACGTAAATTCGAAGGCCGTGATATTCAAATGACTCCCGCGCCTTCGGGATCATGGAAAAATGTTCGTACACCCACTCTCCGATACGCTTATTCGTCAGGCTCTCATCGTTCTCCGGGTCCTTAAAGCCTATGTAGTCAAATGTGTCCTCCACTGTCTCCTCGGCGTCCACAAGATAGCTCCCGTTCTTCAGGAAGACAAACGGATCCTCCACCTCGTCTTCCTCATCCCAGATCTCACCGACCAGAGATTCCACAATATCTTCCACCGTCACAATGCCGGCCGTTCCTCCGAAGTGATCGGATACGATCGCAATATTCTGTTTCTGAGCAGACATCTGCGGAAGAATCTCATCGACTTTGGCGCTCTCCGTGACATAGAAAGGCTCATCTAAGAGCTTTAAAATATTCACTTCCGCTCTCCCGTGGTTCCAGTGTCTGACGCCTTCCGTTGTCACTAAGCCCAGCTCTTTGCCGTCAGCGTTCCGTTCAGCCGCATCCTTCGCATATGCGCGGGCTCCGATATAAGCGCGCAGATACCGGCGGATTCGGAGGATACCGATTATATTGTCAATGCTGCCTTCATAGACCGGAAGTCGGCTGTGATTCGTATTCCGCACGATTTCCAATATCTTTTCGGGATCATCATTGATGTCAATGCCCACAACATCGACACGCGGCGTCAAAATGCTCTCCACCGTCACATCGTTGAATTCGAGTGCGGAAGAAATAAGCTCACCGTGCTCCTCATCAAGGCTGCCCGACTCTGTCATATCTTCAATAATGTCATGAATCTCATCCTCCGTAACAGAGATTTCCGGATCTCCCTTTGTCATCCTGCTGGCAAAATTTCCGATTGCGGACAGGACGGTCGTGACCGGGGTAAGAATTTTGATGAACACAGTTAACGGCCCTATGCACCATAGAGCTAACCGGTTGCTGTATTTTTTTGCAATACTTTTGGGAAGCATTTCACCAAAAAAGAAGACCACAAGAGAAGTCAGGATCGTACTGACCGTGACAGCGGATAGCCCCCACTTTCTCGTGACTGCGACTGTGACCAGAGATGCGGTCGCAAGGTGTGCGATATTTGTCAGGATCAGGATCGCACTGATTGTGCGGTCGAATTGATCGAGGGCATCAAGTACCTTCGAAGCTTTTTTGTTGCCGTGCTCGGCCAGTGTTTTCATTTTCACTTTGGAGACCGAGGCGATTGATGTCTCGCATACAGCGATATAGTCCGCGAACAGAATAAAGAACGCGGATATTAACCAGGGCGTAAGACCCCCTTCGTCCATGGAATGTTTAATCCTCCTTAAATTTAATACATAGTAAAGTTTATTTGAACAGACCTAAAAAGTCAACTTGAACTATGGTATAATGAAAAAAATTTCAGGAAAGGAACTGATGATATATGAAAGAACTGCTCGACCTGTATCTGTGTTTCATGCGGATAGGTCTCGTCAATTTCGGAGGCGGCTACGCGATGCTTCCCCTCCTTGAACGCGATCTGGCCCAAAAACGCGGCTGGGTCACCACCGAAGAACTGATGGACTATTTTGCGATCGGCCAGTGTACGCCCGGCCTTATAGCTCTGAACGTCGCCACCTTCATAGGTAATAAAAGAAAAGGAGTCCTCGGAGGAATCATCGCCACGCTGGGCTTCCTGACCTGTCCGATCCTGATCATTCTGATCATTGCCATGTTCCTCACCAATTTCGCGGAGCTTCCGATCGTAAAGAACGCCTTTGCCGGCATTCGTGTCTGTGTGTGCGTCCTCATTCTGGAGGCTGTATTGAAACTCTGGAAGAAAGCGATCATCGACAAGACAACGCTCATTCTCTACCTGATCATCTTCCTGCTCATGGTATTCTCCTCCGTCCTTCCGGTATCCGTTCCGGCATTCGCCATGGTCATCGCGGCTGCCGTATTCGGTGTCTTCTTCGGAAAGGAGAGTAAGAAATCATGATTTATCTTCAGCTTTTCTGGAACTTTTTCAAGACGGGACTGTTCTCGGTGGGCGGCGGTCTTGCCACGCTTCCGTTCCTTTACGAAATGTCCGACAACACACACTGGTTCACCCATGCCGATATTGCAGACATGATTGCCATTTCGGAATCCACCCCGGGTGCCATCGGCATCAATATGTCGACCTACGCGGGGTATATGACAGGCGGCATAGCGGGCGGCCTGACCGCCACGATCGGCCTGGCATGCCCAAGCGTTATCATAATACTGATTATAGCGCGTTTCCTGGACAGGTTCCGGGACAGCAGCTACGTGCAGAAAGCCTTCTACGGTCTCAGACCCGCTTCCATCGCAATGATCTCCGCTGCCGGCATCAATGTCGTAAAAATTGCACTTATCAATGTGAGCGCCCTGACCGAAGGTCATGACATCATCGGATTCTTTCATATTCCGCAGATCATTATGGCAGTAGCGCTCTTCATCGCAATAAAGAAGCTGAACTGGCATCCGATCGTGTTCCTTGCGATCTCGGCCGTGTTCGGAATCCTCCTTCATCTCGGAGGGGCTTGAAAATCACTGACGCGGGCTTTGTGCCCGCGTCATTTTTTTACAGTCTTTCTTGGTTTCTTTACCAAGTTTACCTTTGTTTTTTGTTCATTTTGTGTTCAAAACATAAAATTATGTTCAAAATCCCGTACTGCCCCAAAAAAATCATACGCATTTTATTTTTTTTGTTATAATAGCTGTGTTATATCCATTTCAACATGAGTGCAAGAGCGCAGAAACGGAGTGTACATTGGGAGGATTTTTTGCATCAGCATTGAAAGAAGATTGTGTCTTTGACCTTTTCTTCGGAACGGATTACCATTCACATCTCGGAACAAGAAGAGCGGGAATGGTTGTATACGGGAAAGAAGGTTTCAACCGGGCCATTCACAATATTGAGAACAGCCCTTTTCGAACCAAGTTCGAGCGGGATGTAAATGAAATGAATGGTTACATGGGTCTCGGATGTATTTCCGATTATGAGCCCCAGCCGCTTGTTGTGCGCTCTCACCACGGGACGTACGCCATCACGACCGTAGGTCGTATCAATAATATAGAAACACTATCCGACAAAATTCTGGGGCTTCAGGGTGTTCATTTTCAGGAAATGCGGGGAGGAATCATCAACGCCACTGAACTGGTTGCGGCCCTGATCAATCAGAAAGACAATATCGTGGAAGGAATTAAATATGCGCAGGAAGTCATTGACGGATCCATGACGATCCTTCTGCTCACACCCCTGGGCATATACTGCGCGAGAGACCGGCTGGGAAGAACGCCTCTCGTGATAGGAAAAAAGGCAGATGGCTTCTGTGCGAGCTTCGAGGCATTTGCCTATCTGAATCTCGGCTACACGGACTATAAGGAGCTGGGACCGGGCGAAATCTGCATGATGACACCTGATTCGGTCACGACGCTTGCCGCGCCCGGAAAGAAAATGAGGATCTGCACATTCCTCTGGGTCTACTACGGTTATCCGGCCTCCAGCTATGAGGGCGTGTCCGTGGAAGGCATGAGAGTCCGCTGCGGAAGTTATCTCGCAAAGCGGGACGGTATGACCAGAAACGAGATCGACGCTGTGGCCGGCGTTCCCGATTCGGGCACCGCTCATGCGGTCGGTTATGCAAATGAATCCGGCGTCCCGTTCTCACGCCCCTTCATCAAGTACACGCCGACCTGGCCGAGGTCTTTCATGCCGACCATACAGACAAAGCGTGATCTCATTGCCAAGATGAAGCTGATTCCGGTACATGAGCTGATCGAGAATCAGAGACTTCTTCTCATAGACGATTCGATCGTCCGCGGCACACAGCTCAGAGAAACGACAGAATTCCTTTACAGGAGCGGTGCAAAGGAAGTGCATGTCCGCCCGGCATGTCCTCCTATCCTTTTCGGCTGCAAATACATCAACTTCTCCCGCGCGACATCGGAGATGGAGCTCATCGCGAGAAGGGTGATCTGCCGTGAGGAGGGCGGTGATGTAGAGCGTTCCATCCTGGATGATTACGCCAATCCCGACACTGACCGCTACCCCCGCATGCTTGACGGGATCTGCAAGGAGATGGGCTTTACATCCCTGCACTACAACCGTCTGGACGACATGCTTGAGTCGGTAGGTATTCCGAGAGAAAATCTCTGTACATACTGCTGGGACGGGAGAGAGTGAACTTAATTACACTTCCCTCATACAATATCGGGACAGTCTCATCATACATATACTGCATCGGCGGGACGCTCTCGCTCTGTCTCGCAGGCAGCGGTACATAAGAAATTTTCTGCGTTATCACTTGAAAATTTCAAGTACCGGCCGCGAGACG
>ODAI011840648.1_pt1 | contig 11234 bp, 7 predicted proteins | sample 1539321 | NCBI WGS metagenome assembly ODAI01 (sample SAMN02144231, study PRJEB22623) | gut metagenome | biome: sheep rumen | host: Ovis aries | place: New Zealand
TCAGCGTATCGAGGGAGAAAACCTCCTCCTGCGGCTTTGAGAATAAGCCGCACACCTCACATTGTATACCCGCAGTCAATCCAGGCTTTTTCCCTTCGGGCAGGCGACCGGGGACAGGCGCGAAGCGGTGCCCGCCCGGCGGCGCGTCCTGTCTGTAGAAAGGCCCGCCAGTGTAGGTCTTTCCCTCATAGGTCAGGCTGGCTTTGTATTCGGTGGTTCCATGCGTAATACAGGTAGAGGGTGATATGATGCCGACCTTTTCGATGGAGGCGGTCAACGCCTGCTTGTCCCCGCACCGGGTACAGGTGAGGGTGACGCGGCATTGATCAGAACCTTCTTCAAGAGAGAAGTCGCTCTCATAGTCGTGACCCAGAGGCGGCACGTCTGTGCATTCAAAGGTTTCGCAAAACGTTTCACCGTTCCATTCCGCCGTAGCGGTATAGAGGGTTGTTCCCATTTCGGTACAGGACGGGGACAGGCCGGGAGCGCTTTGAATCTGGACGCTCTCGGCGGAAACCGGGTCTGCCGTGCCGGCGGGACGAACGAAGACTTCGCAGGCGCTGCCGTCGGCTTTCCAATTGAAAACGGCTTTCGGCAGAACCGTCACGGGAACGCGGACGACCTTGCTCCCCACGGTGACGATCATCTCGGTGGTGCCGGGATTCAGCGCTTTTACTGTTCCGTTTTCTGCGGACAGGATCGAGGGATCGCCAGAAGCTAAGAGGATCTCAGGCTGATCAGTGTCGGGAAAGACAGAGACAGTGATGCTTTGGCTTTCGCCGGGCACCATTGGGCGGAGTTCGGAGAGCTCGACGGAACGGACAGCATCCAGTCCTCCGTCTCCTTTCGCGATGAGATGGCAGGGCTGACCGTTTGCCTGCGCCCATGCGGCTGCTGCTGAACCTTCGTAGCAATAGAGTTCAGTATTAGGGGAAAGCCCGACGCCCTCCAGCGTTTGCACGCCTGCGGGAATATAAAGACGGCGGAGCTTCCCGCAGCCTTCGAAGGCGAGTGCGCCGATGGAGGTGACGCTTTCGGGAAGGGAGAGTTCTTCCAGGCTGCTGCAGTTGTTGAAGGCGATTTTTCCGATGGAAGTAATGCCGGAAGGCAGCCGGATGTCTGCCAGGCTTTCGCAGCCCCGGAAGGTGCCGTCGGCGATTTGGGTGAGCCGGGATGGAAGAACAGCGCTTGTGAGCGCTCTGCAGTTGCTGAAAACAGAGAAACCCAGATGGGTGATGCTGTCGGGGAGGACGACCTGCTTTAGTGTGTCGCTTTCGCGGAACGCGGTGACCGCGATGCCGGTGACGCGGTAGCCGCCAAGCGTTTCGGGAACCGTCAGAACAGCGTCGGTTCCCGTGTAGCGCGTGATCTCACAAGTGCCGTCCGGCTGAGGAAGAATGGTAAAATCGCCCGCCTGAATGGAATCGGCCAGGGAAGAAGTTGCAATCAAAACCAACAGGAGAATAAGAAAGAAAAGGACAATGCGTTTTTGTATCCAAAGTTTGGCGGACAAGGGAAACGCCTCCTTGCGCTGGCATGAATTAAATATCAATGAATACTATTATAGCCGTTTCCGCATGCCCGTCAAGGGAGGCGCTGGGGATTGATTTTGCGCATTGAAGTCCGTATAATGAAATCAGCCGCGAGAGCGGTAAACCCCGGAATGGGAGGAAGACATGAAGCGGGTACTGTTTATTCTCATCGCCTGTCTGCTGGCTGCGTCGGCTGCGCTGGCTGATCAGCACGCGGAAATGCTGATTTCCGTGGCGGCGGGAGAGTTGGGCTATACGGCCACCAAGGGCGGCTATACAAAATATGGAGATTGGGGCGGAAAGGCCTACGGCGAATACTGCTCAGAATTCGTCTCCTGGTGCGTGAACCGGGCGGATGAGCTCTACGGCACAGCGATGCTGGGGAAGGATTACCCCCTGCAGAAGAGCTGCGAAGACGGGGCAACCTGGTTCAAGGAGCGCGGCCGATATATCACGGTGGCGGGAGGCCTGCACGGAGAGGAAGGCCAGTTCTGGATTGCCGACGGAATGCCTGTGGCAAGCAGGCCGTATGTTCCGAAGCCGGGGGATCTCATCTACTTTGAGTGGTATAAATACAACCGTCTGGATCATGTGGGCATCGTGGAGTTCGTGACCAAAGATGCGGACGGCAGCACATGGGTGCATACCATCGAGGGCAACAATCACATTCTGGGCCCGACGCCGACGGCGGTGGAACGCTATACCTACCGGCTGGAAGATACCAGCATCCGCGGTTACGGTGTCCAGGAGGAAGGCCTGGTGGGCTACACGCTTTCCAAGGGATCCGCTGGCGGCGACGTCACCTACTTCCAGAAGACGCTGAAGATGCTGGGATGGTACGACAGCGATCCGGGCGGAAAATTCGGGAAGGCGACGGAGGACGCGCTGAAAGCCTATCAGAAGGCGAAAGGACTCACAGAAAGCGGAACAGCGGACGCTGACACGCAACGCTTTATGGCCTCAGAGCTTGCGAGCGTGCGGGTTCTGGCGGAGGAACGCGCCGAGCAGCGCGCGAAGGATCAGGCAAAGAGCATGGTGGAGGAGGCGAAGCAGGCGCTTCGCTCTTCTTGGTTTGGCGAGTTTGACCCTTATGATGAAAAAACAGTATGGGAGCGGCTCATGTCGCCCATTGTCGTCCTGGATGTGGACCAGACGGAAAAGGTCTATCTCTCAGACGGACCGAACGGCAAGCGGAAGACCTATAAGGACTATCGCGGGTACTTCTATGGGGAGTCAGCGGCGGTTCGCGTGCTGGAGGAACAGGACGGATGGGCGCACATCGAGGCGTACAACAGCTGTGATGAGCTGGAGGACGGATGGGTCCGGTCTTACCGGCTGAAGACGGTCACGCCGAATCAGCAGTACGGGATCGTTGTGGATAAGCAGACACAGCGGCTGTATCTCTATAAAGAGGGGAAGCTGCTCACGACGCTGCTGGTTTCCACGGGAACAACGTCGGGACAGAACGAAGCGTTCAACGAGACGGCCTCCGGCGAATTCCTGCTGTGCAGCCCGACAGGCGGCTTCTGGGCCGGGGAGCTCTGGTGCAATTATGCGATCCGCTTTAACGGAGGGGACCTTCTGCACCTGGTGCCTTCGATCTTCGCAGAGGACGGCAGGGAAGATTTCTCCCGTTGCGAGAGCGCGCTGGGCACAAAGGCAAGCCATGGCTGTATCCGCGTGCAGCGGAAGGAAAACGAAGACGGATACAGCCATCTCTGGATCTGGGAGAACCTGCGGAAGATCTACGGCATCAAGATCATCGTCTGGGACGACGACGGACGGAAGCTCCCTGTGACGGCGGAGAGCACCCCTGTATACTACAACCCGAAGGGCGGGGCCAAGTACCATATGACAGCGCGATGCCAAAGCGTAAAGAGCACGTACCTGCCGCTGACCGGCATCACCTATGGCGATCTGACGCGCTATCCGTATACGGATCTGGTGCCCTGCGGAACCTGCGGCGCGCCGAAGAGACCGGAAACTGTGGCAGCTTGGAATGCTGCGCTGGACCAGGCACGCATGGAACTGGATGCGGAGCAGAAGCAGCCCTGAAGACGATCGACTTGAAAGTTAAAATGACTACGCAAAGGGAAAAACACTTCTGACGGCAGCGTGATTCACTGAGGTGCCGTGTCTTTCCGAATAAAGAAACGAGACGGCGAGTGTGCGTCCCTGTTTGACAGACTGAAAGAGCTGCATGCATCGGCATGCAGCTCTTATATGGAGAGGGATTATCGTTTTGCGGCCTGATACGCGCCGAGCAGCCGGCAGGAGACGCAGTCAGCCTGCAGCGCATTCAGCAGTACGGAGAGATTCTCCCGGCCGACGTTGCCGGTTACATCGACGTAAAAGCGGTATTCCCACGGGGTGTCGTGAAGAGGCCGGGATTCAATATGTGTGAGATTCAGACCGAGCGCGACGAAAGCGGAGAGCGCACGATGCAGCGTGCCGCGTTCATGCCGCAGGGAGAAGGTGAGGGTTGCCTTGTCCGGCGTACCGATGGAGCGGGGACTGGTCCCCACGATGATGAAGCGCGTGTAATTTCCTGCGTAGTCCTGGATACTTGGGCAGAGGATGCTGAGACCGTACTCCTTGGCGGCCAGGCGGGAGGCGATGGCCGCACAGCCGGGGTCGCCAAGTTCGGCGACATGCCTGGCAGCGATAGCCGTGTTGAAATAGGGGACTTTCTGCCATTCGGGATGTTTGGAGAGGAAGGCGGCGCACTGCAGGAATCCCTGGTCATGGCTGTATACCGTGCGTATGCTGTCAAGAGAAGCGCCGGGCAAAGCCAGCAGGCAATGCTCCACGGCGACCAGCTGCTCGCCGACGATGTGGCACGCATACCGGTTCAGAAGATCATAGACATCGTTGATGGACCCTGAGGAGGAGTTTTCCACCGGGAGCACGCCGTAAGCGGCCTGATCGCTGGCTACAGCGGTGAAGACCTCGTCGAAACTACGACAGGAAACGCGATCACTGTCTTCTCCAAATGACTGAATGACGGCGCTTTCGCTGAATGCGCCCGGAATGCCGCTGTAGGCGATGGCCTTTCCGTGGAGGCCGCTGTCCAGATAACGGTACTGTTCCTCCCGCGACAGGCGCATGATCTCCCGGAAGAGCTCGGTCACGCTGGCGGTGAGCGCAGGATCGCCCGCGAGGGCTGCGCGGCTTTTGAGCACCTGCTCCTCGCGTGCCGAATTCAAGACCTCCATGTGGTGCGCCCGTTTGTAATCGGCGACCGTGCGGGAGCATTCCATCCGCCGGGCGAACAGGCGCACCAGCTCGGCATCGATTTCGTCGATGGCTTTTCGGCTTTCTTCAAGGGAGACAGGTTTTTCCTGCTTCATAGACGGCTCCTTTCTGCGCTGAAGGATGACGCTGACGCATCCATCCAGAGGTCCAGCAGGGCGATGGCCAGCGCGCTTTCCACCACAGGCACTGCACGGGGAACGATACAGGGATCGTGTCTGCCCCGAATGGCAAGCGTTGTATCGGTGTGCGAAGAGAGATCCACGGTCTGCTGCGGACGGGCGATGGAGGGAGTCGGCTTGACTGCAACCCGGACGATGACGGGCATGCCGTTGGTGATGCCGCCGGTGACGCCGCCGTTGTGGTTGCTGCCGCAGCGGACGCAGCCGTTCTCCATGTGCATGGAGTCGTTCGCTTCCGAACCGCGCATGTCCGCCAGGTCTCCGCCGTCCCCGAATTCGACGGATTTGACGGCAGGAATGGAAAACGCAAGCCGGGAGAAAACGCTTTCCACCGAATCAAAGAAGGGCGAACCGATCCCGGCGGGGACCCCGACGGCTCCGCATTCAATGAGCCCGCCGACGCTGTCCCCGTCTGCGCGGGCGGCATCGATGCAGGCGCGCATGGGCGCTTCCCTGGCCGGATCCAGCAGGGGGAACCTCTGTTCCCAAAGCACAGAGAGGGTACCTGCCTGCAGGGCAACGGGATCGAAACGGGTGTCCTGCAGTCCGTTGACGGCAGCAATATGCGCGCCGATGGTGACACCGCGCTGAGCGAGGATCTGCCGGGCGACGCTGCCCGCGAAAACCAGAGGAGCGGTCAGCCTGCCGGAGAACATGCCGCCGCCGCGGGGATCGTTGTGCCCGCCGAAACGGGCGTGAGCGGCATAATCTGCATGCCCCGGACGAACGACATAGCTGAGATTCGCGTAGTCAGAAGGCCGCGTATCCGTGTTCTCAATGAGCACGGAGAGGGGCGCGCCGGTTGTCCTCCCGTCATAGAGGCCGGAGAGAATACGAACCTCGTCCGCTTCCTTCCGGGGCGTAGAAGAGGAGTCGCCGCCTGGAGCGCGCCTATGCATATGCCGGGCAAGTTCCTCCATATCCAGCGGGAAGCCGGACGGCAATCCGTCCAGCACGGCGCCGATTCCCTGCCCGTGAGATTCGCCGAAAAGGGTGACGGTGAAATGCTTGCCGATTGTGGCGCTCATGGAGATTCCTCCTTCCAATGGTTCTGATTCAGAGCGATGTGTTCGGTTTTACGATGCCGCGAAGCTCGTCAAAAGCCTTTTTGCGGTCACTGGAGAGGGTCAGCTGGCGCAGCAGCGCATCGTGATCGCCACCCCGGACGAGGTCAGCGTAAACGGTGAGCCGCTTTGCCACCTCGTCAATCTGCTCGGCGAGGACTTCGCTGTTGGCTTCGAACAGTTCGCACCAGAGCTGCGGATCCAGCGCTGCGACGCGTGTAGCGCCCCGGAAGGAATTCCCTTCGAAGCCGTAGCTGTCGAACAGGAGATCCTGATCGCAGAGCGCGAGCGCCATGATGTGCATGAGCTGGCTGGTGTAAGCGATGCGTTCGTCGTGGGCTTTCGGATCGGACATGATGATGTCGGCAAAGCCCATGAAATGCGCCAGACGGGTGAGAAGCGAGATGTATTCCTGCGCGAGTCCCGGTTCCGGCGTGAGAATGTAATGCGCTCCGCGGAAAAGATCGGCGGAAGCGTTGGCATAACCGCCGCGTTCCTTTCCCGCCATGGGATGGCCGCCGAGATAATGGAAGCGCCTGTCTTTGACGGTCCGGACCGCCGTGAAGAGCGGCTGCTTGACACCGCAGACATCTGTAAGCAGCGCATCAGCTTTCAGTCTCTGCGCGTGCCGCTGCACGAATTCCAGACAGGCCTGCGGCGGGAGGCAGAGGACGACGACGTCCTGTTCCTCGAGAGGCGCGCTGTCCGCATCCGGCCATGCGGAGAAGACCGCGCGCTGGCGGAGCGCTTCCACGCGCACGGCGGGGTTACGGGTGATGCAGGAAGGCTCCATTTCCGGGTAGCCCCTGAGAGCAAGCGCCATGCTTCCGCCGATCAGCCCCAGACCGACAAACATGATTTTCATGCTGACCTCTCCATTCTGGCGCGATTGCGCCGTACAGGTAATCCTTTGTTCAGCGAACGTCCATGCGTCTGTAAGATAAAACAAAAACGCCTGCCTGTGCGGCAGGAGTTCTGTCTGTCAGAATCCGGACAATACGGAATGCACCCATATCTGTCTATGCACGCACAAAAGCAACGCCATTTCCCATAAAGAAATAGCTGCTAAATCGTGCATAGTCAAGCTTTTTCATATGGACGCCTCCGAAAAGTTTGGATGCAGTATAACACGAGGTTTGCATGAGCGCAAGGGGTAAACTGCAGTTTTTGGAAATCGGAAGAGAAAAGGGGGAGACCCGCCGTGAGACGGGTCTCCGAATATGGGAGAAAAGAAGATGACTCAGTTCAGCGGCGTTTCGAACATGAAGTCCGGGAACTCGCCGGTGGAGGCCACGTAACCGCTGATGAAGCCGAAGGTGCAGGCATCAGCATCAGCGTTGGAGCCAAGACGGTTTGTGCCGTGGACAACGCCGGTGATTTCGCCGGCCGCATAGAGGTTCGGGATCACTTCGCCGTAGATGTCATAGACATTCGTGCGCTCGTCGATGACGAGACCGCCCATCGTGTGATGCACGGAGGGGAACTGCGGAATGGCATAGTAGGGGCCATGCTCGATCTTGGCCATTGTGGCAGCCATGACTTTGGCAAAGTCCGGATCAACACCGGAGTCGATATAGCCGTTATGCTGTTCGATGGTGGCGACCAGCGTGGCGCCGTCGATCTGCGGATGCTGTCCATGGATCTCGAGGGCATTGATCTTTTCAGCAAGCTCTTCCAGCGTATCAGCTGCAAGAATGCGGCCTTCTTCGATGCCGGCAGCCAGCTCTTCTTCAGTGGCATACGCCTTGACGACGTCCCAGTTGAAGATGGAATAGGTGGAAACGAAACCGGTGTTCACAGCGGCATTTGCGCAGACGTCGCGGCGCTCGCCTTCAGAGACATAACGCTTGCCCTGCCAGTCGACATACACGATGCCGTAGCTCGGGCCGGAGAACGGCCAAACAGCATATTTATCCAGAACGCCATTGGTGGGATCAGCGAACGGATAGCGCTGAATGTTGCTCATGTTGGTTGTGTTTGCGCCGATAGCCTGAGCCAGGGTGATACCCTCGCCGGTGGAGGCAGCCTTATTGTTGGTAGTCGGGATTTCCTCGGTCAGGTAGGGCACCTGCGTTTCGCGCATCTTCACATTTGCGCCGAAGCCGCCTGTCGCCAGGATGACGCCCTTCTTCGCTTCGATGGTCTTGTAGCTGTCGCCGGTGGAAACGCGGATGCCTACGACCTTGTTTTCCTCGTCACGAGTGCGGTAGATCTCGACGAGCTTCGTGGCCAGCTCCAGCGTCACATTCTCTTCAGCATCAATCATTTTGCGCTGCAGATTTGTAATGTCGGAACCGACGAAGTTTTCGGTGGAGTAGGTACGGTAGCCGTAATGTCCGCCCGGACGAGCCAGTGTATCACGGATGACGAGACCGTTATCCAGCAGCACGTTGAAGAAATAAGGCGCGCCTTTGCACATCACTTCGACCATGCGGGGCCAGCCCATGTTGTCGCCGCCGACCAGCGTGTCTTCGATATGCTTCTCTGCAGTATCAGGCACCAGATTGAACATCTGCTGCAGACGGGCAGCCTCTTTCGAAGTATAAGCAGCGTACTGACCGCCGTTGATAGCGCTGTTGCCGCCAGTGTTGGAGAGCTTTTCGACCAGAACGGTGGAAGCGCCGGCTTCACCTGCCGCATATGCGGCCGCCATTCCGGCAAAACCGCCGCCGACGATCACCACGTCATAGCTCTCGTCCCATGTTTCCGGCACTTCAAATGAGCCGAGGACGGGGTTATACGCAGGGGCAGCTTCAGGAGCAGAGGCGACGACGGTTTTAAAGGCATCAACGTCTGCGCCGGCTTCTTTGAGGGCAGCTTCGACACCAGCCTTGACGCCGTTCGAGCTCATGGTTGCGCCTGCAATGCCGTCGATGCCGATGGACTGCGCGTCCACGATCATTCCGGGCAGCTGTTCGAGGGCTGGCCAGCCGGGAGAGGTTTCCTGGTGCTCCTTGACTTCGACGGAAGCGATTTTTCCATCTTTGATGGTCGTTTCGACCACGAGTCCGTCAAACATGCCCTGGACGGTTTCGGTGTACACGCCGTCTTTTACTTCGGCGCAGCCGCAGGACAGCAGGGAGACCAGCATGCTGACACAGAGCGCCAGCGCAAGCAGTTTACGATGCTTCATGTTATTTCCTCCTCTTGCGATCGTTTTTTCAGAAGCAACTCTTTCGCTTCCGATTGATAACAGTATAACAGAGCCCAAAAGAAAGAACGTACGGTTATACGCAACCGTGCGTTCGAATATGCGCAATCTGTCTTTATAATTGCGAAAGATAAGGATCAAAGGAAGCCGGCCCCTTGAAAAACTCCGGGTATTCCGCCAGCTGACTGCGGGCATATTCTGCGCAGAACCGGATCAGGCGGCGCGCAGAAGAGGTCAGCTCTTCACTGTTGCGATAGAGGACGGATTCCCAGAACCAGAGGGGTTTTTCGTCCATGTCCAACGGAACAATACCGAAGTCTTCTCCAAAACGTTTCAGCGAATGCTTGGGAATCAAAAGGAGCGTGTTTTCGCGCTGCGCGTGCTTGGCGACCAGCGTGATGCCGCCAAGAAAGGTAAGACGACCGACAGAAAGACCGGAAGCACGCATGGTATCCTTGTATTCTGTGATGAAACAGCAATTGTCGTGCGGATGGGCGACGTCCATTTCGTCCAAATCGCTCCAGTGAAGCCCTTTCCGATCACGCAACGGGTTGGAAGGGGCGACACACGGATGGAGAACCTCCTGATACAGGGGAACGTGCGCAAGGCCCTGCGGGCGACGCGATGAGGTACTGTAATAAAAACCGATATCGATGATGCCGCCGCGCAGCAGATCCGGTACCGCAGCATTCGGTGAAGTGGTCATACTGTAGCGCATGTCCGGGAACTTCGCTGTGAACTGCTGCAGAAGCTCCATAAGGGAATAAGAAGTGTTCATTTCGCATCCGCCCAATGCAAGCGCCTGATCCGTTTCGGCTTGACGCGCTGCGGTCAGGAAATCCAGATAGCCGGCCAGAAGACGTTTCGCGTCTGGAAGAAGACGCTGTCCGGTAGCGGTGAGCTCCAGCTGTCTGCCGTTTTTAAAGAAAAGCGTTGCGCCAAGCTCTTCCTCCAGCTGCTGAACATGACGGAAGAGAGAAGATGGCGCATACTGCAGACGTTCAGCTGCGCGCTGATAGTTCAGCGTCTCTGCAAGCGTGGTGAAGGTCATCAGTTGCCGCGTATCCATCTGTCCGATCCCCCTTTAGACTGTCAGAAGAGAATGAAGGAAGTGCTGTGAGCGCTGAAAGCGTTTTAAACGTGGAACCGCTCCAGAAAACTGTGCGTCTCGCCGCCTGTTTTCCAGCCGACCATGGTATCCAGGCAAACCGAGTGGATGCTGCTGAAGATACACTTCTCGATGTCAGGATTGTTTCGGCGGAGGCTGCGGATCAGCGCCTTGACTTCCTGACGCTTGGACTCGCCAATACCGTCTCCGGAAGAGGAGACGCTTTCGGTAAACCGGCATGCGCACTGGATGAACGCCAGACCATTATACCGTTTCCAGGAGAGAATATCGTCTTCATGGATGCAATAAAGAGGCCGTATCAGCTGCATGCCCGGAAAATTCTGGCTGTGAAGCTTCGGCGGCATCGCCTGCAGCTGTGCGCCGTAAAACATGCTCATGACGACGGTTTCGATGACATCGTTGAAATGGTGCCCTAAGGCGATCTTATTGCAGCCCAGCTCCTGCGCCTTGCTGTAAAGGTAACCGCGGCGCATTCTGGCGCAAAGATAGCAGGGATTCTGCTCCTGGATGTTCGCAACGTCAAAGACATTGGTCTCGAAGATCTGGATGGGCACGCGCAGAAGCGCGGCGTTTTCTTCGATCTTTTTCCGGTTTTCCGGGTTATACCCCGGATCCATCACGAGAAAGACGAGGGAGAAGGGGACTGTCGTGTGCCGCGCAAGCTCCTGCATAAGCTTTGCCATCAGCATGGAGTCCTTTCCGCCGGAGATGCACACGGCGATGCGGTCGCCGGACTGGATGAGTTCATACTCCCGTATCGCTTTCATAAAGGGAGTCCAGAGCTCCTTGCGGAAGCGTTTATTGATGCTGCGCTCGATCATCTGACAGCGGTCCAGCTCGCGGGACATGGCAATCTCCTTTTGCGTATTCAAAGATTAATGATAAAAGTATATCCGCACGAGCAAACGATGTCAAACCGAAGCA
>ODAI014794009.1_pt1 | contig 11234 bp, 8 predicted proteins | sample 1539321 | NCBI WGS metagenome assembly ODAI01 (sample SAMN02144231, study PRJEB22623) | gut metagenome | biome: sheep rumen | host: Ovis aries | place: New Zealand
CAGCAAAATTTATCTGCACTGGCTGGAGGATATCCATGACTGGTGTATTTCCCGTCAGCTCTGGTGGGGACACCGGATTCCGGCATATTACTGTGAGGACTGCGGAGAGATCGTGGTCGCGGAAACAGCGCCGGAAGTCTGCCCGAAGTGTGGCGGAAAGCATTTCCATCAGGATGAGGATGTACTCGACACCTGGTTCAGTTCTGCCCTGTGGCCGTTCTCGACTCTGGGCTGGCCGGAAAAAAATGAAGATCTGGATTATTTTTATCCAACCAGTGTGCTGGTCACAGGCTACGATATCATCTTTTTCTGGGTCATCCGTATGGTTTTCTCCGGTATCGAGACGATGGGAGAGATTCCATTCAAATATGTATATGTTCATGGGCTGGTGCGTGACGCGGAAGGCCGCAAGATGAGCAAATCCCTCGGGAACGGTATTGATCCGCTGGAGATTATCGAGCAGTACGGCGCAGACGCGCTGCGGTTCATGCTGATGAATGGTGTGACGCCGGGCAATGATATGCGTTTCATTCTGGGCAAGCTGGAAGCTGCGCGTAATTTTGCCAATAAACTCTGGAACGCGTCCAGATTCACCCTCATGAATATTACCGATGAGCAGGGCGAATTCCTTCCGGCCGCTTCTGCGGAACATGGTTTTGAGGGCCTGCCGCTTAAGGAAGAAGATCAGTGGATGCTTTCCACTGTGAACGGGGCAGTTGCGGAAATCACGGCAAACATGGAAAAATTTGAGCTGGCCCTTGCGTCCCAGAAAGTATATGACCTGATCTGGAACAACTACTGTGACTGGTATATTGAGTTTGTCAAGAGCAGACTTTATGGGGAAGACGAGGAAGACAAGCAGATCGCGAGAGCGGTGCTGATATACTGCCTCAAGTCCCTGCTGATCCTGCTGCATCCGTTTATGCCGTTTATTACTGAAGAAATCTGGTCCGCTCTGCCGAAAACAGAGGCTGAGAAATCCCCACGGAATCCGGAAGGTTTCCTGATTCGCCAGGAATGGCCGGAATTCAGCGAAAAGTTCTCTTTCCCTCAGGAAGAAGCAGCCATTGAAACGGCCATGGAAGCGGTCCGGACGATCCGGAATATCCGTTCGGAAGCGGGGACTGTTCCGTCAAAGAAGGTCAAGGCGGTGATCCTTGCGAAAGACGCGGAACAGGAAGCGCAGTTCCGTGCTGTGGAGAGACATATCATGACACAGGCCGGCGTGACGGAAATCACGTACATCCATGACCGTCAGGAACTGACCGAGGATGTGATGTCTGGTGTCATGACGGGTGCGGAAATTTTCATCAATACGGAAGAACTGGTAGAGTACGCAGCTGAAAAAGAACGTCTGCTGAAAGAGAAGGAAAAGCTGGAAAGCGAAGTATCCCGTGTGGAGAAAAAACTCTCCAACAGTGGTTTCGTCAGCAAAGCACCGGAACAGGTGGTGCAGGCGGAGCGTGACAAACAGGCGAAATATCAGGAAATGCTGTCAAAGGTCATTGAGAGACTGGCCGTAGTGGAAGAGAAGATCAGATAATATGACTTACGAACAGGCGCTGGAAAAAATACATACCTATCAGCGGTTTGGTTCCAGACTGGGTCTGGAACGGATCAGGGAACTGCTGAAGAGACTGGGAAATCCGGATCAGAAGCTGCGGATTGTCCATGTGGCCGGAACCAATGGGAAAGGATCCGTATGCCGGTTTCTGTATGAGATTCTGAATGAAGCGGGATACCGTACGGGGGGATTTTTCTCACCTTATATCGAAAAATTTACCGAGCGGATCCAGTGCGCGGGCAGGCAGATTTCTGAAGAAGATCTGGCGCGCTGCGCTGAAACGGTGCTGGCCAGGGCAGAGGAGATGATTGCCGAGGGGCTGGACTCCCCTACGGAATTTGAAGTAGTGACAGCGACAGGTCTTCTGTATTTCGCGGAGCAGGCCATTGATGTCGCTGTTCTGGAAGTAGGGCTTGGAGGTGTTGGTGATTCCACGAATGTTTTTGAGCGTCCGGAAGTCACTGCGATTACCTCCATTGATTTAGATCACATGGAAGTACTGGGAGATACTCTGCCGGCAATCGCGGAGCAGAAAGCCGGAATCCTGAAGCAGGGGGTTCCGGTCATCGCCTCGGTAAAAGATGAAGAAGCCAGGAATGTAGTGAAGCAGAAAGCAGGGCAGCTGGACGCGCCGTTTTATGATGTGACGGAAGCGGAGATTACCGATGTGGTACAGGATATTTCCGGTTATTCCTTCAGCGTTTCCTTCCAGATGGATGATGACATGGTTCGTTATGATCATCTCAAACTGACGATGCCGGGAATGCATCAGGTGGAAAACGCTGTCTGCGCGCTTCATATTATCCACTCTCTGATACGCAGTGGTTACCGGATTCCGGAAGAAGCCGTCAGGAACGGTCTGAAAGAAGCGGTGCAGCCGGCCCGGTTTGAAGTGCTGTACGACGACCCGTGCTATATTATCCTGGATGGGGCGCATAACTATGGTGGATCCCGCGCGCTGGCCTATACGCTCCATGAACTGTTTGACGGGAAAAATATTCTTTTGTGTGTTGGCATTCTCAGGGACAAAGAATACGACAAGATGGCAAAAATGCTGACAAAGCTTCACTGTGATGTGATTTGTACATCTGTTCCGGTAGAGCGCGGGATGCCCGCCTATGATCTGGCGGATGCTTTTGGCAGGGCAGGCGCGTTTGTGATAGGGATTTATGATGATTACAGAGAGGCTTTTGACGCGTCTGTAAGGTCACTGCAGGCATATGACGCGGTGGTCTGGGCGGGATCACTGTATCTGATGGGCCCGGTGCGCCGCCTGTTTGAAGGTGAGGACAGCTGATGGAAACGGTTCAGAAGAAACCGACAGCAGATTCGCGGACAGAACACAGGCCTGTCCGCAGGAAAAAAGTACTGCTGTTTTATAATCCCCGTTCCGGTGACGGGATGTTCAAAAACAATCTGGATAAGATTGTAAGAAAATTTCAGGAAATCCAGCAGATGGTCATCCCTGTCCGCGCGGATGATAATACCAGTATTGAAGATATCCTGCTGACGATGAATCAGGAGGAATACAGTAAAATTATCGCGGCCGGAGGTGACGGGACCATCAATATCGTGGTCAATGCCATGATGAATGCGGGATGTCAACTCCCCATCGCGATTTTTCCGGCGGGGACGGCCAATGATTACGCGCATTATTTTAATATCCCGACGGATCTGGATGGGATGCTGGAGATTGCGACCGAAGAAAACTACGTGACAGCGGATATCGGACGCTGTAATGATCGTTATTTTGTCAATGTCGCGGCAGTTGGTTCGGTCATTGATGTCAGTCAGAAAACCGATTCCAGCATGAAGAACGCGCTGGGAATTTTCGCGTATTATCTGAAGGGGCTCTCGGAATTGCGTACACTGAAGCCGGTCCGTGTGACCATTACAGCGGATGACCGGAAGTTCACGGAAAGTATTTTTTTCATGGTCGTCCTGAACGGGACTTCTGCGGGAGGATTCCGCAGGCTCGGTGTGAACTCTGCGATCAATGACGGCGTTTTTGATGTCATTATTTTTAAGGAAACCAGTTTTCTGGAGCTTCCTCTTCTGGCTCTGGATGTGCTGCAGGGAAAGCATCCGGATAATGAACATGTCCTGTATTTCCAGACAAGCAGGATTCATATTGATTCGGAAGAGGAGATCAGTACAGATGTAGATGGCGAAATCGGAGCGCCGCTTCCTCTCGACATTGAAATTGTCCCGAAGCGGATCCGGATTCACGTCAGTTCCATGGAGCAGGTTATTCTGGAAGATGATGACGAGTTATAGGGAAGTGTGCGCAGATAACCTTTACAGTTTGTGCAGCTCCTGATGAGCGGCCAATGTAACGGAAAGCCGGGGGGGGGTCTGTATATGAACGGGATGAAAAAGAACAATATATACAGATACCAGCATGCGTTATGTCGGATCATCGCCTTTCTGCTGTGTTTTTCCCTGATTCTGCCTGTATGGGATGTGCGCGCGGATACTGTGGAGTCTTCATGCTGCAGGGACTGCAGTATTCTTGTGGAAACACAGGGAAACCATATCAATGTCACCGTGCCTCAGCGTCCGGACTTCAGTTATGTCAGGCTGGGCCTGCTGTCCGGGGATACCGGGATCACGGAAACAGGCAGTATGCAGAAGGTCGTATCCGGAACGGTCACCCTCCGTACATCCGCGCTTCGCGATGGAATTTATTATCTTCAGCTCTGGAAGTCGTCAGATGGCGTGATCCCGACGGAGATCCTGACAGACCGGCTGGGCTATGTCATCCGGATCGCCGGTGGGACGGCGTCCCTCCAGAAATCCGCGGCGTATGATGCCTATCATCGTTATTACAGCCAGAAGGACCAGTCCGTGGAAGCGCTTTATTATTATCTGAAGGTTTCCTATCTGGTACAGAGCGAGGACAGCAGGATCATCAGCCGGGCACATCAGATTACCGATGGCATTGACAGCGCCTACGGGCGCGCGAAAGCCATCCACGACTGGGTGGCGGATAATATTTATTATGACGTGGACGCGGAGCGTTCGGATAATATTATGATCGGGAATAACCTGTTTATAGACGCGGTGGGGACACTGAACAAGCAGACTTCGGTCTGTCAGGGGTATGCCGATCTGACGGTGGCCCTGCTCAGGGCCAGTGGGATTCCCGCGCGGACGGTGATCGGATACGCGCTGACCGGAGTTGATGAAGAATGGGATCAGGAAAAAGTTTCCGGCAGTGCCGGTCAGAACCACGCGTGGGTGGAAGCGTATCTTGGGAACCGCTGGGTGCTGATGGATCCGACCTGGGATTCCCGCAGTATCTATTATAAAGGAAGCGGAATCAAGGCGGATTGTGTCGATACCTATTTTGATTCGACTCTGGATTTTTTTTCCTATGGTCATTTTCAGACAGTGGCAGATGATTTTTCGACAGAGGTGATCCGGCTGCTTTTCGCGGATATCCGTGATCACTGGGGATACAGCAGTATCCGTTTCGCGGTGAACAATGAGATCATGCGCGGGATGGGAGACGCGTATTTCCGTCCAGACGGGACAACGACACAGGCGATGTTCATGACGATGCTGTCGAACTGTGCCGGAGCAGGGATCCAGAACGCGGAGAGTGGTCCCTGGTACACGACTTACGCGGCCTGGGCGCAGTCGGAAGGGATTACGGACGGAATGGAAGGTTACGATCCGGAGGCGCTGATCACCCGGGAACAGATGGCAGTGATGCTGTGCAATTTTGTGGTCAGGCAGCAGGCGTCAGTGGAAGATCATGAGACAGTTCCGTTTTCCGATATGGGAGAAGCCTCTGTGTGGTCACGGGAAGCGATCCGGAAGCTGGCTTCCTGGAATATGATTCTTGGCAGAGGTGACGGGTGCTTTGATCCGCAGGCATATTTTACACGGGCAGAGGCGGCGGCCATCGTCACCCGTGCCTGTGATACGCTGCTCCGGACTTATCTGAATACATAAAAATACAGAAACTGGAAACTGGCTTTGCAGAAAAAAGGGTTGTCGCGGCAGACATGAGAAATGTCAGCGCGGCAGCCCGTTCTTTTTTACAGATCAAATTTCAGTGTATGCTTTCCGAAGTGTTCTTCCTTGTACTGGAGAAGGTAGGCCAGACAGTTGGATTTGCCGTCACTGGCCATTTCCAGGTAGTCGTCGATCCTGGTTTCTGTAATGATGTCCAGATCCCCGGCTGCCGTCAGCTTATCCACCTGATCCGCGCGGATGATACGGGGGATGGACTGATAAATTTCGTTTTCATAGACCCTCCGCATATAATCATCCAGCTGGTCCGGGTTGCGGAGACGGTATTCCGCGATGTTGAAGCGGTCATCAAATTCTGCCAGTACCCCGTATCCTTCGTCGTATTTCCGCATGTTGTACGCGTCGAAATAGATCAGGGACGCGTTCATATAACTGACCCGGCGGCTTTCGTTGATCCGGGCGACGACAAATCTCCTGGATTCTGTCCCTCCCTTATTCATGTCATAGACGATAAAATCCGTCAGGGCCGGACATTTATCAAAGGCTTTGGCGTTAAAAGACATGATGGAACTGGGAAGCGTGACACTTTTCAGGCGGGGATTGGACGCGAACGAATAGGGCGCCAGTGTCCGCAGGCTCCGGGACAGAACGACTGTTTCCAGACTCGGACATGCCCGGAACGCGTTGCTTTCGATCGTTTCGACTGTATCCGGAAGGGTGATTTTTACAAGATCCGTATTGCCGCGGAATGCCCCGAACGCGATTTTTTTCAGAGGGACTCCGTCCCAGTATGCCGGAATCGTAATTTCCGAAGCTCCGTCTTCGATGGCGGCTGTCAGCGTCGCGCCCCTGCCATCAGAAGCAACGCCGTATCCATTGTAATCGTTTTTATCTTTAATATATCCCAAAATGAAACCTCCTGATATTCGTGTTATTTCGCGTTTCTCTCAAAGGAAACGGGCAGCAGTTTGGAATTCATGAATTTCTGCCCGCTGTAAAGACTGTAGTAACCGCTGAGCATATAACTGACCGCGGCAGCGATGCCGAAGAAAAGGAAATTGTCCGCGCCGAACAGTTCCACACTGAGCAGGATCGAAGCGATGGGACAGTTGACGGCACCGCAGAACAGGCCGATCAGGGCGACTTCCGCCGCGAACATCGGATCCAGGCCCAGCAGGGGGGCCAGTGTACATCCCAGGGACGCTCCGATAAAGAAGGTCGGGACAATTTCGCCTCCTTTATAGCCGGCCCCCAGTGTGACAGCGGTCAGGATCAGTTTGAGCAGAAAATCCTGCGGAGCGGCGTGGCCCTGCAGTGCTTCCAGGATCACAGGCATGCCGAGACCGTTGTATTTCCCGGTTCCGAACAGCAGTGTCAGCAGGATGACCAGGATTCCGCCAGCCACGATCCGTATGAACGGACTGGAGAAATACTTCTGGTAGAGGCTCCGGGCTGTATGTACGGAGCTGCAGTAAAGAATACTCATCAGTGCCATGATCATGGAGAGCAGGATGACGCGGAGCAGTGTCGAAGGATCCTGAGCCTGCGCGGCAGCAGCAGGGAATGTCGTCAGCTGCACTCCAAAAAAGCGGGCAGTGACCATCGCGGTCATCGAAGCCAGTACCGATGGGACCAGCCCGGCATAAAAAACCGTACCGACACCGGCAACCTCAATGGTAAATACCGCAGCCGTCAGGGGCGTACCGAGCAAAGCGCAGAAAGACGCGCTCATACCGCACATGACTGCCATCTGATGCTCGTACTGGCCAAGATGGAACCGGCGCCCCAGAAAAGAGCCGATACTGCCGCCGATCTGAAGCGCGGCGCCCTCCCGGCCGGCGGATCCCCGGCAGAGATGCGTCAGGAAAGTTGAAAGAAAGATCAGAGGCCCTGTACAGAAGCGGGTGACGGCTTCTCCCCTGGCTGACCGGAGGATGGAATCCGTGCCCTGATCATCCAGGTTATTCATGATTTTATAGGAAAAAATAATGAGCAGCCCGGCTGCCGGTAACAGAAACAGTGTCCAGCTGTGGGTTCCGGAAAAAACAGCGGCAAAATCGAGTGCTTTCCGGAAGAAAGCGCCGACCAGCCCGCAGAGAATCCCCATGATCAGAGCGAGAAAAATCCAGCGGAAAAAGATCTTCAGGTGATAGTAGGAATGTCGGAGCCTGATGATCGCGCGGAAAAGCATGCGCCGGACCAGTCCGTAGGAAGAGTGTGGCCTGTGATCGTTCTGACCCTGAAAAAGCTGCCTGAATCTGGACAATGCGGGTGACGGGGAGATTTTCCGTTTCGCCGCTCCTTCCTGTTGAGTGTTTTTCTGTATCATTATCATAAATCGTATTGAAATCGTGTCGGATGAAGTGGCGGGAGACGCACCTTCATCTCTGTGTTTTTCAGCTGATAATCAGATCAGGAAAAGTATATCACTTTGCGGAATCGGATGCATCTGCTTTTCAGAGATCACCCGGAATACGGTTAAAATCGTTACTGTTCCGTGCTCGCCCAGAATCAGTATTTGGTCTGGTATATAATTATTTAAATTTTATAGGTTCAGGAGAATAAGTTTGATTTTATTTGGTGTCAAGACACCTTCTGCCTCAAAAAAATACACTATATCCAAATCTAAATCAATCAATTCAAATTAATACATAAATACTACTAAACCAATCAAAACCAATTACAATCTTGAAAACACATAATGTGTTTGCTATACTTGGTAAGGTTCATAACCGCAGAATGGAATAATATCATTCCGGAAAGCGGAAAATCAGAGAAATCAAGGGAGAACGGATTATGGATTTGTTTCCACTTTATAACTCGCTGAGAATCGCGCTGTTTTCCGCAGTGATTGTGTTCTTTCTCGGAATCGCCTGCGCGTATTATATTGCCCGTCTGCCGAGACTGGTAAAGGGCGTACTGGATGTCATCCTGACACTGCCGATGGTACTGCCGCCGACGGTAGTCGGATATTTTATCCTGGTGGTTCTGTCCCCGAACTCGGCACTGGGCGGATGGATTATGGATCTGCTGAACCGCAGGATTATCATGACCTGGTACGCGGCGATCATTGCTTCATCCGTTGTCGCTTTTCCTCTGATGTACCGGACAGCGCGCGGCGCGTTTGAAAGTTTCGACATGACGCTGAAATATTCCGCGCAGACACTGGGTTTGTCCAATACCAGTATTTTCTGGAAAATCATGATGCCTTACTGCAAGCAGGGGATTATCGCCGGTACCGTGCTGGCTTTCGCCAGGGCGCTGGGTGAATATGGCGCCACCTCCATGGTGGCAGGCTATATACCCGGGAGGACAGCGACGATTTCGACAACGGTTTATCAGCTGTGGAGAACAGATGATGATGCCGGAGCGTTTCACTGGGTAATGATCAACCTGGCGATTTCTACGGTTGTTCTGCTGACTGTGAATTTTTTTGAGAAAAAAGAAGGATACCGGAAAAAGAAAATGGAGCAGAGCCTTTAAGGAGAAGAACAGATGTCCCTTGATATGAAAGTGAAAAAAGATTTTGGAGGATTTGTTCTGGATCTGGAACTGCACGCGGAAAATGAAGTCCTGGCTTTGCTGGGCGCGTCAGGTTGTGGCAAGAGTATGACACTCAAATGTATCGCCGGGATTGTCACACCGGACGAAGGATATATCCGTGTCAATGGAAAAACTCTGTTTGACAGTCGTCAGAAGATTAATCTTCCGCCGCAGAAACGGCACGTCGGACTGCTGTTCCAGAATTACGCGCTGTTCCCGAACATGACGGTAGAACAGAACATCATGATGGGAATGACAGGATTTGACCTGCCGAAAGCAGAAAAAAGGCAGCGCGCCCGGGAAATGATGAAGAGTTTTTATCTGGACGGGCTGGAGCAGCACAGGCCTTCGCAGCTCTCCGGAGGGCAGCAGCAGCGGGTGGCGCTGGCGCGTATCATGGTTTCCAGGCCTTCGATCCTCATGCTGGACGAGCCTTTTTCGGCGCTGGACAGTTTCCTGCGCTGGGAGCTGGAGAAGGAACTGATGAAAGTACTGGAAAGCTTTGACGGGACTTCGATCATTGTGTCACATAACCGGGATGAAGTGTACCGGATCAGCGATCATATCGCGGTCATTGTAGACGGTCATAAGGATTGCTTTGACAGTAAAGAAAACCTGTTTGAGAATCCGCCTACATATCAGAGCGCGAAGCTGACAGGATTCCGTAATTTTACCCGGGTGGAGAGAATCGACGACAGCCACTTCCGCGCGCTGGACTGGGACGCGGTACTGCCGTATCCGACAGATGAAGATACTGAACTGGCAGCGCTGCGGCCGGAGCCGGTCCAGCTGTCAGCGGAAATGACTGACGACACCGTCTGTTTCCGGGTCGGCAAGGCGATTGATAATATCAATGAAATGATTCTGCTGCTTACGCCTCAGGGCAATGACCGTCCGATGGACGCAGCGGATGATTTTTCCTGGCTTCATGTAACCGTAAAAAAAGAAGATTTCGCGCCCTTTGCCGGAAAGAATGTTGTCAATGTAAAGATGCGGCGGCATCAGCTCCTGATGATCAGGAGGTCCCCACAGTATGAATGAAAAATGTGAAAGCATCCAGCGGAAGCATTTTTTCATATAACAACTATTTTCATTTCTCTTTTAATGAGCGTCAGATCAGGCGCAAGGAGTATTCACCATGAAAAAGAAAATTTTAGCGATTGGATTGTCTCTGGCAATGGTATTTGCGGTTACAGCATGCGGCAGTACTTCCACAGAAGAAAGCTCTTCCGCGGGAAGCAGTTCCGGCAGCGCGGCTGCCGAAAAGGTTTCCGGAGAACTCTATGTATCAGCGGCAGCTTCTATGACAGAATCCCTGGATAAGGTAATCGCCGCTTTCGAAAAACAGAACCCGGACTGTAAGGTGACAGCAACGTATGATTCTTCCGGTACCCTGGAAACGCAGATTTTACAGGGCGCTTCCTGTGATGTATTCATTTCCGCTGCTCAGAAACAGATGGATGAACTGGATGGCAGCAGTGACAAATGTCTCGGGGAAAACTATGTCCTGAATGGCTCCCGTATCGATCTTCTGGAAAACACCGCGGTTCTGGTAGCTTCTGAAGATAACGCAGGTGAGATTACAAGCTGGGATGATTTTGTCAGCAAACTGGAAAGCGCGCAGAGCAGTGATGACCTGATCTTCTGCATGGGGAACTCTGACGTACCGGTAGGTGCCTATACCTCCAAAATTCTTGAAAACCTTGGCGTCAGTGAAGCGGATCTGGTCAGCAAAGGAATTGTAACCTATGGTTCTAATGTAAAGGAAGTCACTTCCCAGGTTCAGAACGGTGCTGCGGACTGTGGGATTATCTACAGCACAGATGCGTATTCTGCTGGTATGAAAGCTGTCGCGACAGCGGATTCGGAACTCGCGGGAAAAATCATTTACCCGGCGGCAGTGATGCAGAATGCGGAAAACCAGGAAGCAGCCCAGGCATTTGTTGATTTCCTCCAGACCGATGAGGCGATGAAGGAATTCACAGCGGTTGGTTTCAAGGCAGTATAAGTACCATCTTCTGCAGCTCATTCCTGAGACAAAACCATAGAGTTTTCAACGTTACTGACTCGCCGGTTTTAAGGTAGTTCTTTAAAATATCTGCTGTGATGGCCTCGCTCATCCATTTGCTGTAAGGAACCTTTTCCA
>ODAI011511511.1_pt1 | contig 11233 bp, 9 predicted proteins | sample 1539321 | NCBI WGS metagenome assembly ODAI01 (sample SAMN02144231, study PRJEB22623) | gut metagenome | biome: sheep rumen | host: Ovis aries | place: New Zealand
AGTGGAGTTGAAAAAACTTTAGAAATACTTATTTATTATTTAAACAACAATTTCAAAAGAATTGAAAAAATGAGCAATGTGGATATTTTTTATAAATAATTCTCTTAATATCTTTTTTTTAAGTTTTTTAATATTAAACTTTATTAAATATTATTCTTGTTTAAAATTAGTCTTTTTTTATTTTAGTTGTTTTTTTTTTTAAGTTTTTTTTATATTAATCTTTTTTTAAAATTAGTCTTTTTTTAAAATAAAAAAATGTAAATTTATAGAATTTCTCTATAAAATTTACAATGTTCTATTAAATTTTATTTTCCAGCTTCGCCAATTAAAGCAGTGTCATTTGCTTCAGCTTCAATGACTCTGATTTCATCAGCTTCTGGAAGGACAGACTTTGTGCTTCTTACTCCAAATAGCATTGTAGACAAGTTATGGAGTAATGAAGTTGTTGTAGGAGGTATGATTCCCATAACACCAAGCACAATCAAGGATCCATTAAACATGACGATATGCCTATAGTTTGCATTGATCTTATCAAGCATTCCAGTGGATAGCTTTCTAAGTGTTACCAAGTCATAAAGGTCATCGGAAAGTAAGGAAATGTCTGCAACTTCCCTTGCAATGTCTGATGAGTTTCTCATAGCCACTGAGACATCTGCAGCAGATAATGCTGGAGAGTCGTTTATTCCGTCACCAACCATGATTACTTGGTGACCTTCTTCCTTAATGTCTTGGATGATGTTTGCCTTATCTTCAGGAAGCACTTGTGATTTGTATCTTGTAATTCCCAAATCGCTAGCTATTCTTTTTGCAGCGTTTTCACTGTCACCTGTTAGCATAACTATATTAGTAATGCCTAACTCTTTAAGCTCACTTATTACATCATGAGCCTCTTCTCTTACAGGGTCTGCAATACAAAGAATTCCTTGAAGTTTTTTGCCGATTGCAAGGTAAATTACTGAATATTCTTCAATATTCTCTTCAATAATCTTTTCTTGCTTTTTGGTAAATCTGATTCCTTCATCTTCCTCTACGAAATGTCTGCTTCCAATGATTGCTTTCTTACCGTCGTAAGTGGTTGAAATACCATGTGCAACGATGTATTCAACTTCACTATGGTCTTCCTCATGTATCAATCCTTCTTTTTCTGCTTGCTTTACGATAGCAGTAGCAACACTATGAGCAAAGTGCTCTTCAATACATGCCGCAATTCTTAAGACCTCATCCCTTTCGTATTTGCCGCAAGGAATTACCTTTTCAAGAACAGGGCTTGCATTGGTTAAAGTGCCTGTCTTATCAAAGACAATTGTGTCTGCATTTGCATAAGCCTCTAAGTGTTTTCCACCTTTAACCATCATCCTATTGTCAGATGCTTCTCTCATTGCAGAGATAACAGAAATAGGTGTGGTTAGCTTAATTGCACATGAGAAGTCTACCATCAATACAGCTAAAGCTTTGGTTACATTTCTTGTAAGCAGGTAAGTAAATGCAGTTGCAAGCAAGCTGTATGGTACAATGCTGTCTGCTAATTTTTCAGCCTTACTTTGAATGCTTGCCTTTAGCTCTTCTGAGTCTTCAATCATGTCAATGATCTTATTAAGTCTGGTTTCATCATTAACTGAACGAACTTCTATGACTATTGAACCTTCTTCAACAACAGTTCCTGCATGGACAGCTTTACCTTCATTCTTATGGACTGCTAATGATTCTCCAGTCATGGATGCCTCATTGATCATTGCATCTCCATCTGCAATAACCCCATCAACAGGAATGATTGCACCAGTTCTGATTCTTATCTTATCTCCTTTTTCAAGTTGAGATAATGGGTATTGACTTTCGATTTCGCATCCGTCATCGTCTACATCCACTTTCCATACACTATCAATATTTAATGCCAAACTGCTTTTGAGTGTGCTTTTGGTCTTTTGCATAGTGTAGTCTTCAAGCATGTCAGAGATGGATAATAGGAACATCATTGAACCTACAGAATTGTAGTTTTTAGTAAGCAATGATGCAAGTATTGCAGTTCCATCAAGTAATGCAACATCTGCACGAAAACTGGTTAAGCTATCAAATCCTCTCCATATGAATCCTGCTGCACGAAGTAGCATTTGGATTCTTCTTAGAGGAATAGGCAATATAATTTTAAATATATATCTCTTTAAAACACGTTTTGCAAGTCTTATTGCAAAATCATTAGATAATTCTGCTAATGCTAGTTCATCACTTGGTTTCGCTTCGTATAAATCTTCTTGAGTAATTTTAGATAAAATTCTAAGAATCTTTATTCTTTTGCTTGGATCATTGTATAGTACTAAAATGCTTCCATTTCTGTGTGAAACTTTCACTTCATCAATGAAATCATATTCTAATAAGGTTTCAGCTAAGCCATAGGATTCTTCTTTGGTAAATGCCTCTTTACCACAACGCACTCTTAATCGAGTGCCCTTATCATATTCTATAGTAAAAATCATGGCTCTCAATAATTTTGCAATTTAAAAAATAAAAATAATTATGTTTAATGAATTTGTATTTAAATTCTTTTGATCTTATCAAATTAATTTTTTTAAATTTGCATTAAAATTCATATAAAAATAAAAATTAAGAAAATGATAAAATTATTATTTTAAAATATGGTTTAAAAAGTGATTCATTGGATAATAATTATTATTTATTGTCAATATTTTTGTTAATATTTAAAATATTCAATATTTGTAAATAATTATTATTTATTGTCAATATTTTTGTTAATATTTATAATATTCAGTATTTGCAAAATAATTATTATTTCAAAAAGTTAATAATTTAAAGAATATTTTAAAATGCATTTATCATTTTATTTATTCGTCGTCTTTGGTTACATCTACGCAGATAGCTTCTTTTTGAGCAGCTTTTGCATCAGTGTGAATGTCTTCTGCATTGTCTTTAATGTCTTGGATGGATTCTTCTATTTCACTTTTGCAAGTTAATACTTTAGCCATTCCTTTAGCTGCGTAATCTTTAGTAGTTTGAGATTTTAAGATTTTAGCACCTATGATTGCAGTTGCAATTCCACCAGCGAAGATTAAAGCATGTTTGTGTTCGTACATTTTGTCAATAATTTCTTGTCTTCCAGTCATATAATCACCTTTTATTTAATTTAATTTATTTGATTCAAAGATAATTGGATAAATTGTTTTTAAAATTTGTATATTTTAACAATTTTCATTTCATATCATTGAATTCTATTAATAGTTTAAATGTTAATTTTATTTAAAGTTTTGGTAAACCTAAAAAATAACATTAATACTATCATATCTATTTTGGATAATAAAAATACATTGATTATTTTTATATCCTAGTTTATTAAGCCAAATAATTTTTCACGATTTTGGGTAAAATTTTTCCAAATTTCGCCTAAAAAATTTTAACTTTTCTCACAATTTCATGCTATTAATTTTATAGATACATTATTTTATGAGATAATCTTTTTTATGTAACTATTAGTATTTAAATTATTCGGTTTTATTTTGCTTTATATGCTAAAATAAGCACATATGTTTAGTTATACCTAATTTAAATTTAGTTAATCCAAAATTTTCTTTAGTTAAGCCTAAATCAATGTTTAATCGTGCCTAAATTATTTTTAATCAAACCTAAATTTCCATGATTTTAGGCCTATTTTTTGTATTTTTTTTTTAAAACAAATTTTTAATTTTTCCTTCAAATTTTCATAATATATTTTTGATTATTGTATTAGGTAAACCTAAACTTTATATAGTAGTAGGTAGAAAAATAGTATTAGGTTTTAGGTAGACCTAACTTTGTTTGTTTGGTAATTTTTTTATTTTCATTTTAATCAACAATCCAAAAATATTTTTAAAAACCAATGCAATTAATTTTAAAAATATCCCCATTTTTAAAACTAAATTTTAAAAATTTTAATTAAACTACAAATACCTCAAAATAATAAGATTCCAATAAACATGGATTTAGGTATACCTAAATTTACCTACTATTATCAGATGATTACGTTAATATTTATAGATATTATGTGAGGTTTTAATTATGATAAAAAAATTAAGTGAACTCAAATCTGGAGAACATGGTACTTTGGCTTCTTATGGATCTGGAGGAGATTTAGAATTAAAAAGACATTTACTCGGTATGGGATTTATTAAAGGAGCAGATATTGAAGTAGAAAAAGTAGCTCCTCTTGGAGACCCTATGCAAATTAAGGTAAAAGGATACTCCGTATGTCTTAGAAAAGAAGAAGCTAAAAATATCGATGTTGAAGTATAATTTCAGATTTATGAAATTTATTTTTTAAAAAATATATATTTAAATTTTAATATTCTAAATTTAAATTTCTAAAGTCAATTAATTTAAATTTTTAATATGAAAATTTAAAACTAATAAATTTATACTTATAAAATTTTTAATCTAAAAATTTTATAATAGCGGTTTAGAGTTTTTTATGGGGGTTCAAGTCTCTAATTGCTTTTTATAATTTTTATTGATGCAAAACATACTATTTTGATTTCAGTAACTATTTATAATTTCAGTGATTCCATAGTATGTTTTTTAATTAATCAATTACAGAATTAATTAATCAATTACAAAAGGTATACAATATGGCAAATCTCAAAATAGGTTTAGCAGGTAACCCTAACGTAGGTAAAACCACATTGTTTAACAATTTAACTGGTTTAAACCAACATGTAGGTAACTGGCCTGGTAAAACCGTAGCACAAGCGAAAGGTCATTATAAGCATAATGGCAATGAAGTGGAAGTAGTGGATTTACCTGGTAACTATGCTTTAAGTGCTCATTCAATGGAAGAGATCGTATCAAGAGATTTCATTGTAGATGAAGATGCTGATGTAATTGTCAACATTATTGATGCGGCTAACATTGAAAGAAACTTATATCTCACTGTTCAAATGATGGAACTCGGAGCTAATTTGGTTATTGCATTAAACATGAATAAATATGCTCAAGATAAAGGGTATACCATTAATGCAAACAAGCTCTCTGAATTATTAGGAGTTCCAGTAGTTGAGATTGAAGCAAATAGTGATATAGGTAAAGAAGAATTACTCAAAACTATTGAAGAAGCAGCAAATAATCCAGTCAACACTAGTGAAAGATTAGTTTATAACAGTGAGCTAAAAGAGCATGTGGCTGAATTGCAAGCTGCTATTGAAGAAGATAAAAACTTACTTGATGTTCCTTCATTCTGGACTGCAATCAAATTACTCGAAAACGATGAGATTGTAGAGGAAAAGATTGAGGGTTCCTCAAAAAGAAATAATATTGTTAATGAAACTCAAAGAGTTAAAGATCACTTGAAAGGCATCTTTGGCGAAGGCAGTGAAGAAGTAATCGCAAATGGAAGATATGCATTCATTGACGGATTGCTTGCAGAATCTCTTACAAAACCTGCTTCAGCTAAAGCAACTATTTCAGAAAAAATCGATAGAATCGTTACAAACAGAATATTAGGTTTCCCAATATTTATTCTTATAATGTATGCAATGTTTGAAATTGTATTTACATTTGGTGCACCATTCCAAGACTTTATTGATGAATGTTTCGGAATGCTTGGTGATTGGATCCTTGCAAGTCTTGGAGAAACCATGCTTTCCTCCTTCCTCGTAGACGGACTTATTGGAGGAGTAGGTGGTGTACTTGTATTTATACCACAAATTGTTCTTCTGTTCTTGATTATAAGTTTCCTTGAAGACTGCGGATACTTGGCAAGAGCAGCATTTGTTATGGATAAGCTTATGCACAAGTTTGTAGGATTACATGGTAAAGCATTTATCCCTATGCTTTTAGGATTTGGTTGTGGTGTACCGGGTATTATGGCAACCAGAACAATGGAAAACGAAAAGGACAGATTAATCACTATGTTAATCGTTCCATTCATGTCTTGTTCTGCAAGAATGCCAGTATACTTATTGTTAGTAGGCGCATTCTTCGCTGCAAACCAAAGTTTAGTAATCTTGTCTTTATATTTAGTAGGTATTATTGTAGCGGTTATCGTTGCATTCATATTAAGAAAAACCACATTTAGTGAAATGGACGCTCCATTTGTAATGGAATTGCCTGATTATAAATTACCTACAATTAGAGGTATTTTAATGCACACCCTTGAAAAATCTTGGGGATTCATTAGAAAAGCAGGTACTATTATTCTTGTTGCTTCCATTGTAATATGGATATTAAGTTACTTCCCTGCTGGAGTTGAATACGGATCTCAAGAAAGTGCTATTGGTACTATTGGTACTGTAGTGGCACCTCTATTTGCACCTTTAGGATTTGGCGAATGGCAACCTGCTGTAGCATTAATCTTTGGATTAGTTGCTAAAGAGGTTGTTGTAGGAACATTCAGTTCACTCTTTGGAGTGGCCGAAGAGGGAGCCGCCATAAATGCAGCAATGCATGGTATCTTTACCCCACTTACAGCATATGTATTTATGGTATTTGTATTGCTTTATATTCCTTGTTTCGCTGCATTGGGTGCAATCAAACAAGAGACTGGCGGATGGAAATATCCATTGATGATGTCTGTTGTAACATTGATTACTGCATATGTCGTGTCCTTCATATTCTATATGGTAGGACTTGGTTTAGGATTAGGTTAATTTAACCTTTTTCCTAATTTTTTATTTTTTTCTTTATTTGATTTAATATTCCTAATATTTGCGCTATTTTTCTTAAGTGTTTATTCATTATTGATTTATTATGGGTATTAAATGAAATAAGGATTGAATTATTTCAAGATTAATTGTGGATATTCGGTGTTTTAATGATAAATACATTAAAATCAATTTTGTTCTTTATTATTGCAGGTTTTTTTGAAATCGGCGGAGGATACTTGATTTGGCTTTGGATTAGAGAAGGTAAAGGCTTTGAATTTGCAATTTTAGGTGCAATCCTGTTGATTCTCTATGGTATAGTTCCAACCTTTCAGCCTGCTACATTCGGAAGAACTTATGCTGCATATGGTGGAATCTTCATAGCCCTTTCTGTTTTATGGGGATGGAAAGTGGATAATATGGTTCCAGATCAGTTTGATATCATTGGCGCTTGTATAGCGTTAATTGGTGTCTTCATTATTATGTACTGGCCAAGGGCAATCGCATAATCTCTTATATTTAAAAAGTTATTATAACATTTTATTAATTTATTAAAATAAATTCTATTAAATTTAAAAAATTCTATAAATTTAAAATAAATTCTATTAAATTATATAAATATTATATTTAGGTGGTGATATCATGCAATGTAGAATGTGTGGTTTTGAATTTGATCCAATGGCTGGAGGATGCTCTGGCTGTGCCAGTTGCAAAGGATGCAACAAGGCAGAATGTCCAAGATGTGGATATATGAATGATTTATCATATGAAAAAGAGTTTGATTATATTAGCAGACTTCAAGCTAAATTAAAAGCTTTTAAAGCACGTGGAAAATAATTGATTTAGCATTATTTTCATTAATTTAACTATTTTTCATTTTTAATTTTCTAATTTTTTATATTTTTAATTTTTTATATTTTTCATTTTTTATATTTTTTACAGTTTTTTCCAGTATTTCTTATACTTTTTTATAATTTTTTATATTTTTTCACTATTTTCTTATTATTTTTATCATTTTTTTATCATTTTTTATATTTTTTAATATTTTTTCATTTTTTTATTCTTATTCATTTTTCTTTGATTTCTATTTAATTCATCAATATTTCTTTATATTTTTATTAAATGATTTATTTTAATTATTTCTTATTATTATTCATTTTAATCTATTTTTTTTTAAAATTTTATTTATTGTTCTTATTTTTTTATATAAATTATTTATTTTATTCTATTAACTCTTTTATTAATTTAAAATATTTTATTTATTTTCAAATTATTTTTATTTTATTGTTTTTTATTTTTGCTATTATTTTGTCTTCTTATGGCTAAATAAAGATTTATTACAAATTTTTTATTTTTTTATTACTTATGAAAAAGTATTACTTTTTTGATTAATTTTTGCTTTTTTGTAATACAAAACAAAGTTTTATATATCCTTATTTTAAATATTAAACTGTATATTTAACTGATTGTACTCAAATTGGTTAAATATTCCTTAAAATATTAAAATAACTAATTATTTTTTGTATTCTGTAATACTTTTATATAAATGGGGATTAAAAAAAGTTGGCAAAAGTATTACTTTTTTTAATAATATTTTCTAAAAAGTATTACTGCTTATATATTTTTTTATTTTTATATGTGAAATTAAGGATTAATTGATTTCATATAAGATATAAATATGGAGGAAAAAATATGCATATACCTGATGGTTTTATACCTCTTGCTCAATGTGCAATCTATTATGTAATCTTAATAATTGCATTATACTTCTCAGGTAAATGGGCAAGGAAAAATCTTGATGAGAAACGTATACCTTTACTCGCTGTTTTAGCAGCAGGTATATTTGCTATCATGTCCATGAATATGCCAATTCCATTTGGTACCAGTGGACACATGGTAGGTGGAGCTTTAGTAGCTATTGTATTTATGGCTCCTGAAGCAGCAGTACTTGTATTTACTGCAGTGTTACTTATCCAAGCATTATTCTTTGGAGACGGTGGAATCACTGCATTAGGTGCAAACGTATTAAACATGGCAATTGTTGGTGGATTCGTTGGTCTTTATACTTTCAAAGGCTTACAAGGAGTTATTGGAAAATACCCTTCAGCATTTATTGCAGCATGGCTTGCAACTTTAATTGCAGCAGTTGTTGCAGCAATTGAAATGTTCATTGCTGGAACTTTCCCATTAGATGTTGGTGTGGCTTCTATGGCACTTTACCACGCATTTATTGGTATAATTGAAGGTGTTTTAACCGTAATTGTTCTTTACGCTCTTGAAAAATTCAGACCAGATTTATTGGCATGGAATAGGGAGTAGGTGAAAGAATGGAATTAAGTAAACAAGATAAATATTTAATCGTTGTAGGAATTATTTTCTGCATAGCATTAGCAGTGTTATCTCCTTATATTGCATCTGGAGATCCTGATGGATTAGAAAAATCTGCTGAAGATTCTGCAGTTTCAGAAGATGTTGAAACTACTGTTGTTGAATCACCCTTCCCAGATTATACCTATGAACCTTTAGACAAATTAGGTGAAATCGGTGTTTTACTATTTGGTGGTATTATAACACTTATTCTTGGTTTAGGTATAGGTTATGCATTAAAGAAATCTGATTAAATATTTTTAATTAGACATAATTTATCTTAGGTTTAATAATTATTATTAAGCATATCTGTTCATTATTTGTAAATGGTGGCGATCTGTTTAATTTTAATTATTCAAAACCTTAGGATTTACTTATTATTTTTCTTGTTTTATGATTTTTACAGATTTTAAATACTTTTTTTTTGTTTATTTTTCTATTTTGAAAATAGTAATACTTTTTTACCTTAATTTTAGTTATTTGTAATACTTTTTCTTTAAAATAAATAGTTTTTTATAATTTAAATCCGATATTTTATATTAGTATTTAATTTTCATTTAAACAGATTGTTGGTCATATTTTAGAAACTAATATTTTTAACAATAATGGCTGTTAGATTTAGAATTATTGGGGATAATATGAGTATAGAGCAAGTTACAACTTTAGAGGCTATTTCATCTGGTAACAGTGTTATTCATAATTTAGAGGGTCGTGTAAAACTCGTTTCTATTTTATTGATAATTGTTTTTGCTGTATTTTCAGATAGGCTGATTGTTCCTTTAGTTTTAGAGACATTCTTGTTAGTCGTAATGTATCTTGCGGATTTATCCTTTAAGGAAAGTTTTAAAAGAATTCTTCTTCTTTTGCCTTTTGGAGGTTTTGTTATTGCATTTCAGCCATTTATACATCCTGGAACTATAATATGGCAGAGTTCAATTTCTTGGATTCATATAACTGACACAGGTTTGAATTGGACCATACTCCTATTTTCAAGATTGCTTGTTTCTCTTACAGCTATTGTAATATTGTCTTCAACTAGCCCTATGCAAGAGGTTGTTCAATCATTTAGAAAATTAGGAATGCCTCGTGATTTGGCTATGATTTTAACTATTATGGTCAGGTTCCTGTTTATTTTTGTTGATGAGTTAAGGTCTATTCGCCAGTCACAAAGATCCAGAAACTTTGATATCCATAATAAGAACATTTCGTATAAATGGCGTGTTAAGCAGGTTGGATACAGCATAGCTATGATGTTTTTGAAGGCTTATGAGAAGGGAGAAAACATCTATTTGAGTATGGCTAGTAGATGTTTCTCAGAGGACTCCCGATTATATCATGCAAAAACAGTATTGGAAAAGCCAGAATTTGTTTATATTGGGATAATAATCGTTTTAATCATTTCATTGGAACTCGTTGTATTGTTCTTTTCACATAATTTGGGTTATTTCGGTTTATCTTTATCTCTATAAATCTTTTTTTTATTTTTTACTTTCTTTAGTTTTTTAAAACCTTTTTTAGCTATTTTTTATACTTTTTAGCTATTTTTTTATATAGGTGTTTTTATGCTTTTTGAGTATTTTTTATATTTTTATATGGCCTTATTTTTTAGGTATGCCTAAAAAATTAGAAACATTTATATACTATGAAGTACTACCTATAATTAACAATAAGTTTAGGCACACCTAAATTTATGTTAATAAAAATTATGATTATTTTATTGGTTCGTTAATAGCAATTTAAGATCCTCTTATAATTTTAATTATTGTCCTCCCTTTTATCTTAGATTGTTATTAATTAATCCACTATCACATCATTTTCTTCTGCAAATCGCTCTCTTTTTGTGGATTTTGAATTAGTAAGATATTGTAATTTTTAAACCATTTTAAATAACATTTATGTTATTGCAATCTCCAAAAAAGTACATAGTATTCTATAATCCCAAGTTTACTATGTGCTGCCTCTTATTTTATTTATTTTAGCTATTTTTATTATTTATTCCTACTGTTTATACTTTTTATAAGTCCTTTTTAGAAGAATATTGGGTTCTTTTAGATCTGTGCATAATTTTGTTATATTAATATTTTAGGTTAACCTAAAAAAATCGATATATTTATATACTATGAAGTACAACCTATAATTAACAATAAGTTTAGGCACACCTAAACTATTGTGTTATTGAATAAAAATCTGTAATAATCTTGTTAATTAATAATATTTATATTATATTCAAGTTTGTACAAGCTTTG
>ODAI010439302.1_pt1 | contig 11232 bp, 2 predicted proteins | sample 1539321 | NCBI WGS metagenome assembly ODAI01 (sample SAMN02144231, study PRJEB22623) | gut metagenome | biome: sheep rumen | host: Ovis aries | place: New Zealand
ATCACGGCAAGGAGTATCTGCTCTACCTGAACGGTGAGACGGGCGAACCCTATCTGGACTGGGATGGCTCGGCAAACTGGACCCCGATGCTCTATCCGCTGCCTCGTTTCGAGGCAGGCGAAGCGAAGGACGTCTACAACCAGACCTCTACCGAGTATGCTAACGTCTGGGGCGAGCAAGACACGGGCCACCGTTCGTGCAAGCACTATTTCGGTGCACCCTATCTCGATGGTCGTACACCTGCCATCTTCCTCGGTCGCGGCTGCTATACCCGTCATAAGATGTGTGCCTTGCAGGTCGATCCCGCTACCCATCAGCTGAAGCAGCTTTGGCGTTGGAACTGCTACGACTCGAAGTCGCCGTGGTTTGGCAACGGCTTCCACAACTTTGCCATTGCCGACGTCGATATGGACGGCCGCGATGAGATTGTCTTCGGTTCGATGATTTTGGATGATACGGGCTATGGTCTCGCAACGACCGGCCTGGGTCACGGCGATGCCCAGCACTGCGGCGACCTTGATCCCTACCGCTGGGGCCTGGAGCAGTTCACCTGTCAGGAAGGCTCTCAGGGCAACTCTTATTGGAACGCCACCACGGGTGAGGTCTACTATCGTAAGAGCGATGGTGGCGACGACGGACGTGCTCTGGCTGGCAATTTCTCGAACGACTACCCTGGCTGTCAGGGACGTTCGGTCTCCTCGGGTGTTATCGGCCTGTCGTGCGACAAGATTATCAATACCAACGGTGATGCGATGTCGGGCTCATACGCCAATCTGAACAATCGCATCTACTGGGATGGCGACTTGCTTGACGAGATTCTGAACTCTGCAGGTGGCGAAGGTCGTCCCGCAGCCATCATGAAGTGGGGCGGCAGCCGCATCTGGACGTCTGAAGGCGCTGTACACAACAACTCTTCGAAGTGCAACCCCTCGGCGCAGGGCGACATTCTGGGCGACTGGCGTGAGGAAGTAGTGCTTCGCACCAGCGACAACTCGGCCATGCGAATCTTCTGTACGAACTACACGACGAGCTATCCTATCTATACCCTCTGGCACGATCATGTCTATCGTAACGGCATGTGCTGGCAGAGCGTAGGCTACAACCAGCCGCCTCATGTCAGCTTCTTCCTGGGTGAGCTGGAAGGCATTACGATTGCTCCGCCGCCATTGGTGCTCCGTGGACGTACAGAGCTGCAGAACGGAGCCACCATCCAGACCACCGACGACCATCTGCTCGTCTCGGGTTACGAGGACCAGACTTTTACCGTTCAGGACGGGGCTGCACCTCGTGTCCTCACCGTCAATGCTCCTGCCTGGGTGAAGGGCTCCGGGTCGCAGCAGGCTACTGGCAGCACGCCGAAGTCTCCCGCGCGTACCATAATTAATTATACGACCACCCTCACTGGTGGTGCCTTCAGTGGCAGCACCCGACTGGTGAAGCAGGGCGAGGGCACGCTTGTACTGCCCAACGTTGTTGAGAAACACACGGGAGCCACCGATGTGTGGAACGGCACACTCTGTTTCGACGGCACCATGCAGTCGTCGCCCGTCTGGCTCAACCGCCATACCACGCTCGTCAGCAATGGCGGACAGTTCCTCGGTGGTCTGAAAGCTGACTACAACGCCACCATCCTGCCCGGCGGGCAGGACAAGATAGGTGCTATATCCGCCTCTACACTCACGCTGGGCTTCGGCTCACGTGTGGTCTTCGATGTCGCCGTTTCCGACGGTTCTTCATCCAGTGCCGCCTCCATTGACCAGCTGAATGCCGCCAAGCTCACTGTCGAGACGAAGAACTGGGCAAATGGACCTAAGTATAAGACACCCGTCTTCGAGTTTCGTGGTGCAGAGACCCTGCCGGCCGGTCGCTATCTGCTGGGTAACGTTGAGACTGTGGGCGGCAATCTGTCGAATATCCTTGTCGAGGGTATAGAGAACAAACGCTTCTTCCTGGAGTTGACCGAAGGGCGCCTGGAACTGGTGCTTGAGGATATGCGCGATGCCGCCACTGTCGTTTGGAATGGCTCCACGGGCAACAACGTCTGGGATCTGGGGGCGACACGCAACTTCCTTAACAACGGCGAAGCTGACTATGCCGCCTCAGGCGACGATGTGGTCTTTGACGACAATGCGACTTCGACAACCGTTAATGTGAAAGGCGCTGTATCGCCACGCAGTATCACCTTCAACAATGAAAAGAAGAGCTATATACTGACGGGCGACAGCATTCTCGGCGGTGGTCCCATCGTCAAGAATGGTGCCGGTCGCGTGACCATCAACAATGAAAACCGTACAGGTGCTACCACCATCAACGGCGGAACGCTTGTCGTCAACGCACTGGCCAATGTGACGGGCATTACTTATGGTGCATTGGGAGATGTCAGCCAGCCCATCAACATCAACGATGGTGCTACGCTGAGCATCAGCCAGCCTGTCATTACCGACCAGCCCATCAATGTCAGTGGCGAGGTGAATATCAATGTGCCCACGAACTATTCTCTCACCTTCAACAAAGGTATGAAGGGAGCAGGAGCTGTCGTCAACAAGACGGGTAGTGGCACACTGACCACAGGCAAGGCCAATACTTATTCGAAGCTGGTAGTGAAGCAGGGTAGAGTGAATGCTATCCATAGTTCTTATGTGGATCAGTTGCCTGCCACCGTAGAGTTTGAGGGCGGTGTCGTCTGGGGTGCCAACGACGAAAGCACCAGCATCACCAACCGTACCAACTTTGTTGTGCCGGAAGGCAAGACGGGTACATTCTATGGCTCCTATCGTGGCACTTACTCTGGAAAACTCACGGGCTCCGGAACCTTTAATGTCTATACCGGCGGTGTGCGCTGTTACTGGCAGGGCAACTGGAGCGAGTTTACCGGAACGGTGACTTGTGGCAAGGAAAATCGTCAGAACAAGAAACAGTACGATCCAGTGTTTGACTTCAATAACACCTATGGCCTGCCCAATGCCACGCTTAACGTGTTGGAGGATGTGACCGTCAGCAACGACGGTAAGGACTTCCCCATAGGCAGACTGTTGGGCAAAGGCACGCTCACGGGCACTGGTCGCTACATTCTTGGTCTGCTGGGCAGAGACTTTACGCTGAACACCACCATCAACGCCCCTGTTGTAAAACGCGGCGAAGGTAAGATGACGATGTCGACACTGGGCAAGCTCAACGGCGCTTTGACGGTAGAGGATGGTTTGGTAACGTTCAACAATCCATCGCTTTCTACCCTTGTCAATGGCTCCCACGCCACCATCGTCCGTAAGACAGGACGTATTGTTGGTCAGGGTGCGTTCAGTAGCCTTGCCCTGGAGAATGGAGCTGAACTGGTGGCCTGTGGTTCCTATATCAATGAGACCACACCGGGTACTATCAAGACGAACGCTCTGATGCGAGTTGACAAGGGCGCTACCGTGACGCTGTTGCTGAACGCCACCAAGCAGTCGCAGCTGCAACCATCCAGCCTCACGCTCAACGGAACGGTGAAAGTGGTGCTATTGTCTGGCTTTACTCCGAAACTCGGCGATGAATTCACGCTTTGGACGGTTGCCCGGACCTTCTCCGGCACGCCGACCTTCGATCTGCCACAGTTGCCTGACGGCCTCTATTGGGACACAACAGGCTTGACGGGCTCGACCGGCGTCCTCCGCGTCTCTGACGATGCTAACCTGGGCATCGGCCAGCTGGCTGCCGACACGGAAGTGTCATGCGAGGTCTATACACTCAGTGGCATCCACCTGACAACCTATCAGACAGTGAAGCGCGAAGCTGCACGGCAGTTGCGCCGGCAGGGACTGCCTCAGGGCACCTATATTCTGAAGATGTGCCATCAAAGCCAGACGGAGGTGGTCGTCAGGCGCATTGACCGCTAAGAAGTCATCGCAGATTGTGCTTTAATACTAAAGTGGACAGGAGAAAAACATGACAAGTTTTCTCCTGTTCTTGCTTTCTGTGACGCTTAAAATCAAAAAAAGTAGATGTTTGTCAAAAAATAATGGCGTTTTTTCTTGCTTCGTAGCGAGAAAATGATTACCTTTGCCCCCAAACTACTAATGACGATATTTGAAAATTCTCAATATTTATATCTATTTCTATAACTAATTCAAAACAAAAGTAAAAGAGTGATTATGAAGAAAAAACTACTTTTTGCTGCTTTTGCTATGCTGTGTGCCGGCAGTTCGTTCGCACTCGAGAACGGCGACTATGCCTTTACATACACGCAGAGGCTGAAGATTACTGGTGAGAATATTGTGCAGAATGGCAATTTTGCCAATGTCACCGAGGGTTGGACTGACGCCGAGGGCGCAGCTCTGAGTGCTGACGTGTGGGATTTCGCTGAGGGCGTGGGCCCCAACGGCGAGAATGCCATTCAGGCTATTGGCAGCACGGCTGGTGCCGCACTGTGCCGTAGCTGGCAGCTGGCCGATGGCGGTACCTACGTCGTGAAATACGACATCAAGGGCGAGACCACCAACGCCATTCGTACCTCGTCTGTGGGTGGCAACTACGCTGCCTTCTTCGTAAACAACGATGGACTCCTGACCAAAGGCGACGATGCAACCATCGTCTCTTCTGAAGGCTATGGCTATAAGCCCGATTGGCAGACCATCACCTACACTTTCACTGCTGAGCAGGGACAGTATCTGTGCATGCACTTTGAGCAGCTGACCAGTGGAACGATGATTACCAACGTGGAGGTCTATCCTGCCGTCGAGGTTTACGACATCCGCAAGCTGGAGCGTAAGCTGGCTTATATCGACAATCTGCTTGAAAGCGGTGCGTTCACCGAGGACGTTGTGTCAGAAGGTGGCACCAGCTTCATGGAGATGGTCGGTACTTTCCGTTCGTGGGTGGAAGCTAATGATCCCATGCTGGAAGAGATGGATCAGGTGGCTGAGATGGTAGCTGAGTACGACGCTACGCTCGAGGCTTTCCTGAATGCCAACTCTGCTGACCTGCTCTCAGGAGAGAAAAAATGGTCCTCTTACGGCGAAAAGCGTAAACAAGATAGTTTTGGCAACTGGCTCGGTTCTGGTGGCCGTTGGTTCCGCGTTAATAACGGTGGTAGTAACATGATTACCAACAATGGCGAGGAGATTGGACACCGCCTACAGGGCGGAACTTCTGCAGGCTCAGCTTGCATGCACTACACGGTAGTGCCCATCCGTGACGGTAAGATAATGTTCTCGCTCGACATCCTGGGTCACTACATGGCCAACAACAGTTCAAGCTGGGGTAACTATGTGCCCGACTGGAACCGCGATTTCAAGGGCGTGACCTTCTATGGTGGCCCCGATACCCTGTGGACCGATGCTGCTGTGATTGAGGCTTCGCAGAACACAAAGGTTGATTGCGGCGTCATTAGCCGTCCCTATGCTCAGACCTTCACAGTCATCGTCGACTGCAAGGAGGGTGAGCCCCTGACCTTTGGTATCAGCTATGTTCCCGATCCAGAAGTGACTGGTAAGTATGGCTCGAACGTGAACATCGCCAACCCGCAGCTCCGTCTTATCGGCATTTCTCAGGAGCAGCTTGACTACGAAGCAGAAGGTGTTGCAATCACAACACAGCAGGCAGAACTGGTGTCGCGCATTGCCACAGCCAAGGAAAAGGCTGCCAAAGCTAAGAGCGACGGCTTCCCTTGGGGACACGACGAGCTGAATGCTGCTATCGAAGAGGCTGAGGCTACGCTCGAGGCTTCTTATGCTTACATGAAGGATGGCGAAGTCATCGATGAGATTGGTATTCGCGATCTGCTCTTCACCGATGGCAATACGAAGGAAAGTGATGTGGTGCTGGCCAGCGTCAACGCCATTAAGAAGGCTTGGGAGGCTTACGAGAGTCTGAACGCAAGCTATACTGCCTTGGTTGACATTGCCAATGAGGGTCAGGAGATGGTTGATAAGCATGTTGGTATGGGTGATGCTGAGCGTAGCACAGCCCTGAAGAATCTGGTTGACGAGGCTAAGGCCATGATTGAGGCAACTGGTGCTGAGAGCGAGAAGGATGCTTTCGATGCCAAGAGAGCTGAGATAAAGGATGCAATTGCAAATTATTGGAATAGCTATGCATACTATGCTGAACCTTCTCCTCAGACCATGCAGAGCCCGAACCCCGAAACGGGTAGCGCTACTGGCTGGACCTTCACGGAGAATGTCTCTGGCAAGGAGAACTTCAAGAGGGCTACTCAGGGTGCCGGCTGGCGTGCAGGCTACTACACCGCAGTTTGGCGTGGTAACACCGTGTCGCCTCAGAGCAAGAGCGTGCAGGTGAAGACCCTGACCGATCCCGGTGTGTACGGCTTCATGGTGAATGGCTATGCTGCCAACGAGGACTTCTCGAAGCACCTGGGTATGGCAACGATTATCGATGCCGATGCTGAGGCTGGTGTGGTGGCCGATACCATCTACAACAAGTCTGAGGTGAAGTTCCTGTTCGGTCTGAACGGTGCTCCCGACAGCACACGCGTCGTCAGCCGTCTGCGTCTGGCTACGGGCGACAAGAATAGCGGTGCTGGCTCAGGTGTCGCTGGTCTCGCCTACGATGCATGCCAGTATGTGGTCTACTATGCAAAGACCGACAGCGAGCCCGTTGAGGTTGAGTTCGGTATGAGCAGCTATGGACAGCTGGACGGTGCTGGTGCCAACACCTACGGTTTCGGCGACACCGAGCTGTTCTACTATGGCGACGAGGCTAAGTTCCGTAAGGACATGGTCGACGACATGACCAAGCGTATTGCAGCCTGCCAGGATCTGCTCAACAGCAATCTCGTGCTGAACGAGGAGACGGGTGTAATGGAGTCGAAGGTGGCTGAGGCTGCTTTGTGGGTATCTCGCATGCAGCGCCGTCTGGTTGACGCCAACAATAACCTGAAGCAGACCGAGACGATGAAGGATCTCACCGAGCTGGCCAACAGCGTCTTCTTCATTGAGCAGATTGCTGCCAAGTTGGAGCAGCAGACCAGTGGTATTGAGGGCGTCTACGTGAACAATGGTGTTCGTTCGGCCGTTCAGGGTGTCTACACCATCTCTGGTCTGAGAATGAGTGACGACGTCCAGAACCTCCAGCCCGGTCTGTACATTATCAACGGTAAGAAGTACATCGTGAAGTAACAAAAGAGCTTCGCACATTGTGCTCCATGATAGATTGGGAGGCATGCCAAAAGAGTGGCATGCCTCCCTTTTTTGGCAGTTGCAGCACAGTTTTTGGGCTTTTTCGCCGTCTTTTTAAGAAAAAATCAATAATTGTACCCGATTTTTTTGGGTAATTCGTTTTTTTTTTATTATTTTGCACATTGAATTGAGCTCTACTAAAAACGTTTCGAAACAAAACAAACAATATTAGCTAATAAAACAATTTATGAAGAAATTCTTTATCTGTGTCTCTCTCGTGTTGACGGGACTGATGACCTCTTGCATAGACAAATATGAGGAGGTCGATGCTGACAACAAGCCGTCTTGGCTTGGTGAAAGTATCTATGCGGAGCTGAAGAATCCTAACCAATCGCGACTGACGGGTACGTTTAAGACCTATGTGCAGCTGATTGACGACTTGGGTTATGCCGAGACGCTCAACCGCACGGGTTCGAAGACAGTGTTCCCAGCCAACGATGAGGCTTTCGAACGGTTCTTCAGTAGTAATGAATGGGGAGTGAAAAGCTATGAACAGCTGACGGAAGCTCAGAAGAAACTGTTGCTTTACTCGTCGATGCTCGACAATGCTCTGCTCCTTGGCATGTTGTCAAACACCAGCAACGGTACTGCTGAGCCTATGAAGGGTGCGGCCGTGAAGCATGCTACTAACGTGAGTATCATCGATTCTATTCAGCACATTGCTGACAAGAGCGGTATGCCGAAGGGCAATCCTTACTGGGAGAAGTTCTTCGAGAAGGGTATTGACGTGGTGAACGACAATACTCGTCCCATGATGGTACATCTCACTCGTGAGTACATGCTGAGCAACGACATCACGACCGTGGGCGACCAGAGCGACTTTGCCATTCTTACCGGAACGCCGTTTACTGAGGGAACAGCTTATGTGTTCAACGACCGCGTGATTAATGGCAATGTGACATGTCAGAACGGATATGTACATCAGGTAGAAAATGTGCTCATGCCCCCGGGCAACATGGCTCAGGTGTTGCGCAAGCACAACCGTACAACCTACTTCAGCCGTATTCTGGACTACTTCGCAGTGCCTTACTACGATGCAACCACCACGCGTAACTATAACGACTGGGCACTCGCCAACGGTCGTGCCTTGAAAGACTCTATCTATCAAGTGCGCTTCCTGAGCCGTCGCTCGCAGGCTGGAAACGCGCTGCTTAATGACCCGAACAATAATCAGAAGTCGGCCAACCATGTGCTGGGCTTCGATCCGGGTTGGAACCAGTATTACCCCGCCGAGGCCAATGCTACTAACGTCGACATCACCATTAAGGACATTGCTGCCTTCTTCGTGCCTGACGACGATGCCGTGAAAGGATATTTCCTTCCTGGCGGTGGTGGCTCACACCTTATAGATATATATGGTACGCGCGAGAACACCGAGGCCAACCTTATGGAAAACCTCGACTCGCTGCACGCCAAGAAGCCTGAAGTGCTGTCGTCGTTCCTCCGGAACCTGATGAAGCCTCGCTTCACGCAGACCGTTCCCTCGAAGTTCCCCAACGTCACCAACGATGCCAGCGAGAACATGGGACTGACACTTGATATTCTCGACAAGAAGGCCGATGGTAAGTATGATATCACGATTGCCAACAATGGTGTCATCTACCTGATTAACGATATGATTGTGCCCGATGAGTATCGCGCTGTGCTGGCTCCTGCTTCGGAGTATCCTGATATGCGTGTGATGAACTGGGCCGTACAGGATGGTGTCGACAACGGCGACTATCTGGGCGTGGACTTCAAGTACTACCTCATGGCTATGAGTGCGAACTACGCATTCTTCATTCCTGAAGATGGCGCCTTTGACTTCTACTATGTCGATCCCGCATCGCTGGGTCACCCCGATCCTGAAGACAACCAGCGTGTGCGCGCTGATGTGCTCCACTTCTACTACGACACACTGGCTACACGTCAGCCCTACGTGAGATGCAGCCGCTACTACTACGATCCCGAGACAGGTGAAGTGAGCGGACTGGCCCGTCAGGTGGACATCACTTCTGTGAAAAGCCAGTTGGTCGACATTCTGAACTATCATACACTGGTGCTGAAGTCGGGCGAGGTGATTGGCGACAACCACTACTATAAGACCAAGCATGGTGGCGAAGTCTTCGTTGACGGTGACAAGGAAGGTGGCCGTGTGATGTCTGGTTCGCAGATCGATAATCCCGACCTGTTGCCTGCACCGACGATAAAGACCATCTATCGTGAGAAGAACGGTAATGCCTATCGTCTTGACCGTGTCATCCAGCCGCCCCACAAGAGCGTCTACGCCGTGCTGAAAGAGAACGACCAGTTCTCGGAGTTCGTCTTGGCTTGCACCGGCTTCGAGGCCACTGAGCTGTTGGCATGGGCAGGCATCTCCGATGTCATCAAGGAGACCACCGGTTCGTCCGAACAGGATGCCTACACCATCTTCACCCGCAACTACAAGCTGGGCAGTACCAAAACCGACGATGCCTGCCTGGATATGAACGTGAAGATGTTCAACACCTATAACTACACACTCTTTGCACCCGATAACGAGGCAATGGAGAAAGCCTATGCTGCCGGCCTGCCTCACTGGGATGACGTTGTGGATCTCTTCAACAAGTATGACCATGAAGAAGACGTGGAGCCCACCGACGAGGAGGTGCTCGACCAGCAGCAGGCTAAGAAGATGATTACACAGATTCGCGACTTCATCCGTTACCACTTCGTGACCAACTCTGTCTATGTCGACAACACCATTGAGGGTGGCCGCTATCAGTCTTTGAGCTCTGGCGAAACGGGTGTGGCCAAGGAAATGAATATCTCTGGCGGCGATGGACAGCTTGTCATCAGCGACCTCAAGCCCGGCCACAGCGTGACGGTGAAGGCCAGCGACACCTCTAAGGTGGTGAACAAGATGACTCGTGACTACTGGTTCAATGCCTCGAAGACGGTTGCTACCGGCATCCAGACATCGTCGTTCTGTGCTGTCCATCAGATATCAGAACCGCTGTTCTACAATGCTAACGGCCGTTTTGACCAATAACTAATGTAAACAACGAACTCTAAAGACAATCATACAATGAATATTAAGAAAGTCATATTTACCGCCCTATTGGGATTCATCTGCCAGATGGCTCTTGCCCAGGGGGTGCGCGTTTCGGGTACGTTGAGCGATGCCGAGGGTCCCGTCATGATGGGTAATGTCGTAGAGATCAATTCAGAGAATCGTATCGTCTCGGCTACTCAGACCGACTTTAACGGTAACTTCTCGCTGCAGGTGAAAAATACGAAGAACAAGCTGAAGTTCTCTTACGTAGGTGATAGAGACAGGATTGTGAACATCGGTTCACAGACCGTCTTTAAAATCAGACTTGAACCTGCTACCCAGATTAAGGAAGTGAAGGTCGTAGGCCGCCGTGGTAATTCGGGTGGTCTGATGCTGCAGAAGAAGGAGATTTCCGTTTCGCAGCAGACCATGAATATGGAGCAGGTGGAAGGTCTGGCATTTACCTCTGCCGACGAGGCCCTGCAAGGTGAGATTGCCGGTCTGGACATCGTGTCCAACTCTGGTAACCTCGGTGCCGGTACACAGATGCGTCTGCGTGGTGTGTCGACGCTCTCTGCCGATGCCAACCCGCTCATTGTCGTCGATGACAAGATCTTCGACAACCCTGATGAAAACTTCGACTATGCCAACGCCGATGAAGAGCAGTACTCTTCGCTCCTTTCGGTGAACGTGGAGGATATTGCCAGCATCACCGTCCTGAAGGATGCTGCTGCCACGGCTGTTTGGGGCTCGAAGGGCTCTAACGGTGTGATTTTGATTACCACCAAGCGCGGTGTGCGCGGCAAACCCCGCGTGAACTTCTCGGCAAAGTTCACGGGTACGTGGCAGCCCGAAGGCTACAAACTGCTGAATGGTGACGACTACACCATGCTGATGAAAGAGGAGTTCTACAACCCCACGCAGCAGGCCGACCGTACCACCAGCATGGCTGAGCTGAACTACGATAAGGGCGGCTATGCCGACTGGGAGAACTGGAACAACAACACCGACTGGGTGAAAGCTGTTACGCAGTTTGGTGCCATG
>ODAI012877522.1_pt1 | contig 11232 bp, 8 predicted proteins | sample 1539321 | NCBI WGS metagenome assembly ODAI01 (sample SAMN02144231, study PRJEB22623) | gut metagenome | biome: sheep rumen | host: Ovis aries | place: New Zealand
CGCCAGCGCAAGCCGCCTGTTCTTTCCCGACGAGATTGCCGACGAATACCAGGCCTGCGCCGACATCAAGGGCATCACGGGCGGCGTCATCGGCTACGAAGGGCTGCGCAAGACCGACCGCTACGGCAAGCTGAGCACATCCCCGGTTGCCGAGGGGGACGGCCCGAGCTGGACTTCATCAAATCCGAAGAGCACCATGTTCAGCCTGTACAGCACTTCCCCGATAGGCATTTTCGGAGCGATCATCGCAAAGACGGACGTGCCCGCAGAGACGTTGCCTGTTCCTGCGCGTACGCTGTTGGTGGCCGCCATGCCGGTCCCCGCATCGCCTTCCGGCGGGCAGAGGGGCGCGCCGGGCTCCAGCGTCCCGGTGGGGTCCAGCAGCTTCGCGCCTTCCGCCGTCAGCGTTCCGGCCGCTTCACCGGCGGAAAGCACCTTGGGCAGGATATCCCGCAGCTTCCAGGGATAGCCCTTGTCCGCCACCAGCGCGTCGAAGCTCTCCACGCGCTTCGCGTCGTAATCGCCCGCGACGCTGTCAATGGGGAACATGCCGCTGGCTTCGCCGACGCCGGCTACGCGGCAGCCCGTCAGCTTCCAGTGTACATAAACCGCCAGCGTCGCCAGGAAGTCGATGTCCTTCACGTGGGATTCGCCGTTCAGAATGGCCTGATAAAGATGGGCGATGCTCCAGCGCTGTGGGATATTGAAGTCGAAACGCGCGGTGAGCGCCGCCGCGGCCTCTCCCGTGATGGTATTCCGCCAGGTGCGGAACGGTGCCAGCTGACGGCCTTCTTTGTCGAAGGGCAGATAGCCGTGCATCATCGCGGAGACGCCGATCCCTGCCAGCTTCGTAAGCTTCACGCCGTACTGCCTCTGTACGTCCTGCGCGAGGTCCCGGTACGCATCCTGGATCCCTGCCCAGACGTCATCCAGATGATAGGTCCAGACGCCGTCTTCCAGCCTGTTCTCCCAGGTATGGGAGCCCTGGGCGATGGGTGCGAAGTCTTCACCGATCAGCACTGCCTTGATGCGCGTGGAGCCCAGCTCCATGCCGAGTACCGCCCGGCCTTCTGAGATGGCCGCCGCAATCTTGTCCATTTTTATCCTCCTTTACAAATTCAGGGAGACGGCAAAGCCGCCTCCCCTGCCTGATAATATCATTAATTCTTCACAGCCGGCCGCTTTTCCTTCTTCCTGCCCGTCGCGCTGACCACGATCTTCTGGATGCAGATAAACAGCAGCAGCAGCAGACCGGTCGCAATCTTGCCCCACCAGGAGAGCAGGTTGCCGTTGAAGGTAATCAGGGCCGGGATGATGGATTTCAGCAGGACGCCGAACAGCGTGCCGATCATATAGCCGACGCCGCCTGTGAGCAGCGTGCCGCCGATGACCGCGCAGGTGATGACATCCAGCTCCGCCCCCTGCAGGGACAGATTCCATCCGCTCTTGACGTAGAGTGCGTAGGTCACGCCCGCCAGCACGGAACAGAGGCCGTTGAAGCCGTAGACCAGCACCTTCGTGCGGCCGACCGGCAGGCCCATGAGCTTGGCGCTCTGCTCGTTGCCGCCGATCGCGTAGATATTGCGGCCGAAGCGGGTCTTCTGCAGGATGACAGTGCCGATGATGATCATGGCGATAAACAGCAGCACGTTGAAATTGATGAACGCGCTGGGCTTGATTCTCACCCATCCTCCGTCACCCGGCTTCATGAAGTAGATCTTCCAGCCCGCCAGCGCATCCATCATCGGATGCTTGATCTCGATGGATTCGCGGCTGATGAGGGAGCAGACGCCGCGCGCCAGGAACATGCCCGTCAGCGTCGTGATGAAGGGCGGGACATTCAGGTAATGAATCACCCAGCCCATCAGAAGCCCCAGGCCCACGCCCACCACGAGGGAGAACGCGATGCAGACCAGCGGATGCAGCCCCAGCACGGATGTGCCGTAAGCGATAAACATGCCTGTGAGGGAAGCCACCGCGCCCACCGACAGGTCGATGCCGCCGGTGATCAGCACCATCGTCATGCCGACAGCGGATATCCCGTAATAGGCGTTGTCGATGAACATGTTGACGAAAGTGCGCAGCGTCGTGAAGCCCTTGCTGCCGTAGAGAATCGCCCCGAAGAGATAGATGATCAGGAAGATGCCCACGGTGGCGTAGACCATCACGTATTTCGGATTCAGAAGGCGGCTGAGCAGGCTCTGCCCGCTCATGTTCTTTCTCTTGTCGCTCATTTCGCCGCGCCTCCCTTCGCGAGCTCCGCCCGGAACTTCGTCCGCTTGGCGAAGTACTCGCGCACCGGTTCGCTCTGCAGCACGATCACCACAGCGATGATGATCGCCTTGAAGGCCATGGTCGCCTCAGACGCGATTCCGAAGTAATACACCAGCGTGACGATGGTGCGGATGATAATGGAGCCCACCACCGTGCCGGCCAGGCTGAACTTGCCGCCCGTCATGCTGGTTCCGCCGATAACCACCGCCAGGATGGCGTCCATTTCGTAGTTGAGACCGGCGTTGTTGGAGTCATTCGACATGATCCGGCTGGAATAGATAAGGCCGGAAATGCCGGAAAGGAAGCCCGTCAGCGCAAAGACGATGAAAATGACCATCTGCGCGTTGATGCCGGACAGCCGGGCCGCGCTGCGGTTGATGCCCACCGCTTCCACGAACGTGCCGAAAGCCGTCTTTCGGACGAAGAGCGACACGCACAGCACGATCACCGCCGTGATGACGATGGGCGTCGGCAGATAGAAGATGCTGCCCTGCCCGATCACGCGGAACGGAGAGTACCCCGTGGTGAACTGCTTGCCGTTGGTGATGATCTGGGCGATGCCGCGGCCGCAGACCATGAGGATCAGCGTTGCGATGATCGGCTGCATTCCGCCCTTGGCGATGAGCAGTCCGTTGAACAGTCCCATGAGGATGCACACGACGAGAGGCACCACGATGGCCAGCACAAAGGGATACACCGTGTAGTCGCCGGGGGTGTTATAGATGGTCACGTCCCAGCGCATAAACTTGAGGGCGATCGCTCCGGACACTGCTACCAGCGCGCCCACGGAGAGGTCCGTGCCGCCCAGCGCGATGACCATCGTCATGCCCATCGCGATGATCGTAATCTCGCTGGACCGGTTGATGATGTCGATCAGGTTGCCGTAAAGCATACCCGTGGAGGGCTGCAGGCTGATCTTGAAAAAGTCCGGCCGCACGAAGAGGCAGACCAGCAGGATAAGCGCTTCTGCGATCACTGCCCAGGTCATTTTGGAGCGCATCAGCGACGAAAGTTCGAATCTCTTTTTCATCAGGCCTCACCTCCCGCCGCGGCAGCGCCTTCTGCGATGATGGAAAGAATCTTCGACTGCGTGCAGGTCTCTCCGTTCTGTTCCGCGACTTTTTCTTTGTCTCTCATGACGATGATGCGGTTGGAGCAGCGGATGATCTCATCCAGCTCCGAGCTGATGAAGATGACGGAGACTCCGTCCTCGCACATCTCCAGCATGAGCCGCTGGATTTCCGCCTTGGCGCCGATGTCGATGCCGCGCGTCGGCTCGTCCAGGATCAGCACCTTGGGCTGCGTCGCCATCCATCTGGCGAGGATCACCTTCTGCTGGTTTCCGCCGGAGAGCTCCCCGATCTTCTTTTCCGCGTCCGGCGTGGCGATGCCCAGCGCCTTGATGTACTTGTCCGCCAGCTCGTTCTGCTCCGCCCTGGAAATCGGATGGAGGAAGCCCTGCCTGGCCTGCAGCGCCAGGATGATGTTCTCACGGATGGACAGATCGCTGATGATTCCGTCCAGCTTCCGGTCCTCCGGACAGAAGGCCATGCCGCGCATCAGCGCGTCGAAGGGATTCCGGATCTCCGCCTTCTGGCCGTCGATCTCGATTTCGCCGCTGGTCGCGCGTTTGGCTCCAAAGAGCATTTCCGCCGTCTCTGTGCGTCCGCTGCCCAGCAGCCCGGCGAAACCGATCAGTTCGCCCTTCTTCAGGGTGACGGAGATATCGTCTACCTGTCCCGGCGCGCCGATGTGCGTCGCGCGGAGCATATACGGGGCGTCCTCCCGGACGTCCGCCCGCTTCAGATTGAAGATGGTGTCCATGTCCTTGCCGACCATCTGCGTGACCAGCTCCACTTTGCTGATCTCGTCGATGCCGTAGGTGCCCACCAGATGGCCGTTGCGCAGGATGGTAAGCCTGTCGCTGACCGCATACACCTGATCCAGGAAGTGCGTGATGAAGATGATGCCCATGCCTTCGGCTTTCAGGTCGTTCATCACGTTGAAGAGCAGCTTCACTTCGTTGTCGTCCAGGGAAGAGGTCGGCTCGTCCAGAATGAGGATCTTCGCCTGCACGTCCACCGCACGGGCGATGGCGACCATCTGCTGCACCGCCGTGGAATAGATGGACAGCGGCCGGGTCACGTCGATATCCTGGTGGAACCGCGCCATCAGCTCCCTGGCCCGGCTGTTGATGGTCTTCCAGTCAATCCGCCCGTGCTTCATCGGCTGGCGGCCGACGAAAATATTCTCTGCCACCGTCAGGTTCGGGCAGAGGTTGACTTCCTGATACACCGTAGAGATGCCCAGTTCGATGGCGTGCTGGGGGCTTTGCGGCTGGATCTCTTTGCCGTCCAGGATGATGGTGCCCTTGTCCTTGTGATTGACGCCCGTCAGGCATTTGATCAGCGTAGACTTTCCTGCGCCGTTTTCGCCGAGAAGCGAATGAATCTCCCCCGCACGCAGATTGAAATCCACTTTATCGAGCGCTTTCACGCCCGGAAACTGGATTTCGATCTGTTTCATTTCCAATAATGTCTTGTCCGGCAATGAAATCCCTCCTGTGAAAAAGCAGGGCGGACAGTTGCCTGTCCGCCCTGCGCACGGACTGTGTTTTCGCTTACAGCCCTACTCTTTTCCGATTAATACTGACGCTGATCGATGACATCAGCAGCCTTCACGGAGACGATGCCGCCCACGTCGATGCCGCCGTCCATATCGAAGACGCCCTCTTCGGGATGGATGACTTCCTTGGACAGGGTCTCGCCGGCCTGCAGCTTCTCAATGGTCTCCACGACGAACGGTCCGTAGAGCGGCGTGCACTCGATGGTGGCGTTCATGTCGCCCGCAACGATGGCATCAAACGCAGCCTTCACGGAGTCGCAGCCCACGATGATGATGTCCTTGCCCGGAACGAGGCCGGCAGCCTTGATGGCGTCAACCGCGCCCAGAGCCATGTCGTCGTTCTGCGCGATCAGCACGTCGATCTTGTCGATGGACTTCAGCCAGCTCTCCATCAGGGGCTGACCTTCAGCACGGGTGAAGTTGCCGGACTGCTGCGCGACAACCTTCATGTTCGGATAGTTCGCCAGAGCAGCGAGGTTGCCCTCGGTACGGCCAACCTGAGCGGAAGCGCCCGTGGTGCCTTCCATGATCGCCACGTTGATCTCTTCTTCGCCGCGGCCGATGCTCTTCAGATACTCGCCGGCCCAAGCCACCTGGCGGCGGCCTTCTTCGACGAAGTCACCGCCGAAAGCAGCGACGTAGTCGATCTGGTCGATGCAGTCAGGCAGACGGTCGATCAGCAGCAGCGGGATCTCTTCGTCGTTGACTTCCTTCAGGACCTCTTCCCAGCCGGTGGAAACCACGCCGGTGAACAGGATGACGTCGACGCCCTGGGTGATGAAGTTGCGCAGAGCCTTGATCTGGTTCTCCTGCTTCTGCTGCGCGTCGTCATAGATGAGCTCCCAGCCTTCGTGGTTCTCGATCGCAGCCTTGATGCTGTCCGTGTTTGCGGTACGCCAGTCGGACTCCTGTCCGATCTGAGAGAACGCCACTTTGTAATCCGCAAAAGCGGACGCCGCGCCCAGGATCATCACGAGCGCCAGAGCCAGTGCCAACAGTTTCTTCATGATTGTTTCCTCCTGTCTTCATTTGGCGGTTCTCCGCCATCTGCTATCATTTTACAAGAGGTCGCGGTTCATCACAAGGCGAATGATTTTTTGAAACGGATGAATTTTCTCCATCTGTCTTCCGCTCAGCCCGCAAAAGTTGAATTTTTTTCGGTCCGGTTCGTTTTTTCCTGTATCTGCTTCCGGTATTCGCTGGGCGTCACGCCCGTCTGCTTGCGGAAGAGGTAGCTGAAGTAATGCGGATCGTTATAGCCCACCGCCGAGGCGATTTCTGACGAGCGCATGGCTGTGGCGCTCAGCAGTTCCTTCGCCTTGCTCATGCGCAGCGTGGTCAGGTATTCCGTGAAGGTCATCCCCATCTGCTGCCCGAACACGGCAGAGAAGCGGCTGTCGCTCATCCCCACGTACTCCCCCACGTCCCGCAGCATGAGGTTCGGATTGGAAAAATGCTGGGCCAGGTAGGCGCGCGCCCGGGACAGCATCGCGCCGCCGCGCCCCGGCCGGCTGGCGTCCCTGTATTGCAATGCGCAGCGCAGCAGCTGCGCCGCGGCGTCCATGTCCAGCGGCCGCTCCGCATCGGAGAGGCGCAGCACCAGGCGGGAGGCTTCCGGAAGATCCGCCGTCCTGCCTCCCGCCTCGTGCAGGATGCGCGAAGCCGTCATCAGCGTCTCCACGCGCAGGTAACTGTCCACCATCCGGCTGTGAATGTCCGTGCCGCCCAGGGTTCCCGCGTATTCCTCCAGGATCCCCGCCGCCTCCTCCGCTTCCGCGTACTGCAGGCGTTCATAGAGCGGGCGCACGTCCGTCTCCGGCACCACGGAGCTGTTTTCCGCCACTTCGCGGCTGCCTACCGCATTGAAGCCGGTATAGCCCGCCGCCGCGGAGAGGTGACGGACATGCCGCGCCGTGTGCATGGAATCCGCCGCCAGACCGAGGCGGCTCACCGCCTCTCCGACGCTGGCCAGGCCGCGGGAGGCGCCCAGTCGCCGCAGCTCTTCCAGCGCGGAGCGGGCGAAGGCATAGGCGTTCTGCTCCGCTGCCCGCTCGTCCGCGCCCAGCACCAGCGCCAGCGTGCCGTGCCGTCCGCCGCAGGCAAAGACCTGGCCCCCGCTGCGCTCCGCCAGCGCGTACAGCGCATCCTGTCCGGCAGACAGGTCGCCGTCCGCCGCCTCCCAGGCGATATCTTCCGCAATATAGCAGGAAGCCGTCAGGTTCATCCCCAGGGCCTGCATTTCCTCCCGGCTGCGCCGCTCCTCCTGCTCCTCCATGGGGTCCATGAGGATCGCGGAGAGCAGCTTTTCCTTCATGAAGCGGCTGCTGCCCTCCAGCCTGCGGCGCAGGCTCTCCGCCCGCTCCGCGCCCCGCCGCTCTCTGTCCAGCCGTTCCGCCGTGCGCTCCAGCGCCTCCAGCAGATCCTTGGCGGAGACCGGCTTCAGCAGGTATTCCTGCACGCCGAGGCTCATAGCCTGCCGCGCGTAATTGAAATCATCGTAACCGGAAAGAATCACGATCTGCATCCACGGCATCTGCCGCGAGACCTCCGAGGCCAGCTGCATGCCGTCCATGAAGGGCATACGGATGTCGGTCAGCAGGATGTCCGGGCGCACGTCCCCGATCATAGAGAGCGCAATTTCCCCGTCCGGCGCCTCTCCCACCAGCGCAAAGCGCCCGTCATCCCAGATTTTCGAATTGCGGATGCCCTCGCGGATGGCGATCTCGTCGTCCACCAGAAAGACACGATACTGCATCACGCTTCCTCCCCTCTCTCCGCAGGCACGTCGAAGGAGACCGTCGTCCCCTCCGGCCCGCTCTCGATCCTCAGCCCCTCAGGCTGATTGTAATACAGGCGTATGCGCCGGTCCACATTGCGCAGGCCGAAGCCGCTGCCCGCATGGCCGGGGAATTCCTGCCCGTGGGGCATGTCCGTTCCCTCCGCAAGGCTCCGGCGCACCGCCGCCAGCCGCTCCTGCGTCATGCCGCTGCCCGTATCATGTACGGAGAAGCGGAGCCTGCCTTCCTGCCGTTTTCCCTGCACCTCGATCATGCCGCCGCCTCGGTGCTCCTTGATGCCGTGATAGATGGCGTTTTCCACCAGGGGCTGCAGCAGGAGCTTCAGCACCGTGCAGCCGCGGACATCCTCGTCCACGTCGATGCGGTAATTGAGCACGTCCCGATAGCGCGTCTTCTGGATCGCCAGGTATCCGGAAAGGTGCCGCAGCTCCTCCTCCACGGTGATCCAGTCCCGTCCGGAGGACAGAGAGATGCGGAAGAAATCCGACAGCGCCTTGGTGAGCCGGATCACCTCTTCGCTGTTCTCGTCCTCCGCCAGCCACAGAATCGTGTCCAGCGTGTTGTAGAGAAAATGCGGATTGATCTGCGCCTGCAGGGTGCGCAGCTCCGCTTTCTTGAGGTTTTCCTGCTCCTCCCGGTTCCGCACGATCAGCTCCCCGATGCGGTCGGCCATGCTGTTGACGCTGTAGGTGAGGTCCCGAAGCTCCAGCGTGTCCGTCTCCTCCGCGCGGGCTTCCAGGTGGCCGGAGGCCAGCAGCCCCGTGACGCGCTCCAGCCGCTCGATGGGCTCCCGGATCGTCCGCTCCAGGCGTCTGCGCATCTGCACAGAGAACACCAGCACGAACACGAGGAGCACCGCTTCAAAGACGGCGAAGGCCGCCGCCGCGCGCATCTGTCTGCGGTTCAGGATGCCCGCCGACTCCGCTTCCTGAGCGATGCAGTCAGACAGCATGTTCTCCGCCAGCACCGCCACCGAGCGCACTTCGTCGAGCATTTCCTCGATCTCCACCACCGGCGTGCCGTTCTGCAGACCGCGGCGTATCTCCCTGGCATAGCTCGCCAGGGTGTCCATCGTCCGCCGGGCCACCACGAGCTCCAGCCTCCCGCCCGTCTCGGCGATCAGCGCATCCAGACGGTTCTCCACCTGGAGCAGCGTCTCTTCCGCGCCGCAGGCGTCGTAATCCACACGGCCCGAAACGGCGTCCCAGATGCATTCCGGAATGTCGGTGGCCACCACCGGCCGCAGCGCCGCCACCTGCTCCATGTGCCGCGTGGTGCTGGAAAACAGCGCGGCTGTCAGCAGCGTCAGCACCAGCGATATGATTGCGGGCAGCATCAGCACCAGCGTGAGCACCAGCGTCGCACGGTTGGCGCCGCCCACGATGCTGCGGGCTGTGGTCCGTTTCCTGCTGCTCATGTCAGTACCCTCTGGGCGCAATCGCGTCCAGGTCGTCGTACTCCGTGAACATCGTCTCCTCCGGATAGGTGTTCCGCGGGACCGTCTCCCCGGCTTTCAGCCTCTCCGCCAGATCCATGACCGCCTCGCCCAGCATCGGCGTGCACTCCACGACGCAGTTGATCTTCCCCTCGCGGAGCAGATCGATGGCTGCCTGTTCGCCGTCCACCGTAATGATCACAATGTCCTTCCCCGGCTGCAGGCCCGCCTCCTCAATGGCCTCGATGGCCCCCAGCGTCATGCCGTCGTTATGGGAGTACAGCACGTCCACCTGACCCTTCCAGCCGGCCAGCAGCTGACGCATGCATTCCTTCCCCTTGGAGCGCAGGAAGTCTCCCGAAACCGTCTCCAGAATCTGAAAGCGGTCGTCTCCCTTCAGTGCGTCCCGGAAGCCTCTGGCCCGCTCCAGCGCCGGGGTTGAATCCGGCGTGCCGGAGAGCTCCACGATGCGGAGGCGCTCCGCGCCCATGTCTTCGATTTTGCGGAGCAGGTATTCGCCCGCGCGCCTTCCCTCCGCGAGGAAGTCCGCGCCCACATAGGCGTCGTACAGCTCTTCATCAATGTCCGGGCTGATCTGCCTGTCGGACAGGATGATGGGAATGCCCGCCTGCTTCGCCTCCCGGAGCACGTTCTCCCATCCGTCTTCCACGATGGGCACGAAAGCCAGCACGTCCACGCGATAGGCGATAAACGAGCGCAGGGAGCGGATCTCGTTCTCCTGCTTCTGGTTCGCGTCCGCCATCATGAGGCGGATGCCGTGACGCTGCGCCGCTTCCTGTACGCTGCGGGTGTTCCCGATGCGCCAGCTGCTCTCCGAGCCGATCTGCGCGAAGCCCAGCAGCAGACCCTCTTCCTTTTCCGCCGGCGGTTCTTTCCCGGCGCAGCCGGAAAGGAGAAGCAGCAGCGAAAGCAGCGCCGCCAGCAGGATGACCTTTGGTATCCGCACTTTCCTTTCAAACATCCTTCCAGAGCCTCCTCCCGGCAGTTTCTTATCTGTTATTGCGCGTCGCTGTCCTTCATTTTCGCCAGCGCGCCGCGCATGATCACGATCGAAAGGATAAACGCCAGCACGTCCGCGCAGGGCTGCGCCAGCTGCAGACCCAGGATGCCCAGCAGCTTCGGCAGCACCAGCACCGTCTGGATCAGGAAGATTCCCTGGCGCGCGCTGGAGATGATCAGCGCCTGCATGCCGTAGCCGATGGACTGCGTGCACATGTTGCTCATCACGTAGAAGCCCCAGAGGGGCAGCGTCAGCAGCTGCAGGCGCAGCGCCTTCGTGCCGATCACCACCACCAGCGGATCGTCCGCCCGGAAGACCCGGATGATCGGTTCGCTAAGCGCCAGGGAGATCCCGGAGAGCACCAGCAGGATGAGTGTCGCGACCTTCACGCATAAGAAGAACGCCTTGCGGACCCTCTCCCGCTTCCCCGCGCCCCAGCAGAACGCGCAGACGGGCTGGAAGCCCTGTCCGAACCCGATGACCGCGCTGTTGATGAACAGCACGAAACGATTCACGATGGACATGGCCGCGATGGCGGCGCTGACGGTCGCCGGATCGGTGGAGATGCCGCCCGCGACGCGGTTCAGCAGGATGGTCGCCACGCTGGCGATGCCCTGCCGGCCCAGGGAGGGCATGCCCGTGTAAAAGATGCGCGCATACATCGCCGCGCTGGGCTTAAAATTCCGCCAGCTCACGGAGATCGTGCTCGTCTGCAGGTTGCACATGAGAAGCAGAATCGTGAAGCTCACGATCTGGCTGATGCCCGTAGCGATGGCGGCGCCCGCCGTGCCCAGGCCCATGCCGAAGATCAGAATCGGGTCCAGGATCATGTTGAGGATGCCGCCGGTGGTGATGCCCACCATGGCGTAGCCCGCCATCCCCTGGAAGCGCAGCAGATTGTTCATCACGAAGCTGCAGATCATGAACGGCGCCGCGTAAAAGATGTATCTCGCGTAAGAGCGCGCGTGCGGCGCGATCTCGTCCGTAGCGCCGAGGAAGCGCACCACCGCTTCCAGATTCAGGTTGCCCAGCACCGTGATCACAACGCCCACCAAGAAGGCCGTGAAGAACCCCACGGA
>ODAI013581767.1_pt1 | contig 11232 bp, 7 predicted proteins | sample 1539321 | NCBI WGS metagenome assembly ODAI01 (sample SAMN02144231, study PRJEB22623) | gut metagenome | biome: sheep rumen | host: Ovis aries | place: New Zealand
ACTTTAATTTCCAGGGCTTTTCGCGTCCGTTTTCCTTTCTGAGGTTTGCCATAGGCGACTCGCCGTCAAAGGTGATGTATTCGACCCACTCGGAAAGCTCCTGTACGGTGCCGCTGCCAAGGTTTCCGGCAAGATATGGCTCGCAGCCTATTTCTTCGCAGAGATTGAAGAATTCATGGGTTCCGAAGGAGGTGTCCTCGGTGACTCCGCCCCAGTTGGTATTGACCATTTTTTTGCGGGAGGACTTTTCACCGATGCCGTCCTTCCAGTGATACTCATCGGCAAAGCAGCCGCCAGGCCAGCGCAGAACGGGCATATGGATCTTTTTGAAAGCTTCGATTATGTCCTTGCGCACGCCGTTTATGTTGGGGATTGAAGAGTTTTCACCGACATAAATGCCGTTATATATGCAGCGTCCGAGATGCTCGGAAAAATGTCCGTAAAGCTCGGGATTGATATGTGAAATCCTGTCTGATGCGTTGATACGCAGTATTAGGTTCTTCATTGTAAACCTCCGTTGAAAAAATATTTACAGTAATTATAAAGCATGCCTGATGCCGTGTCAATTGAGAAACATTTGTTTTGAAGATATTTGTTGCCCGTGGCGGATATATGTGATAAAATAGCTTGTAGGATACTAGGTATTATCTCATGCTTGTGTTTACTCCGGGGGTACATCTTTTCCTTCCCTCACGTTAATTATGTGAAGGGTGAGGCAAATATATACGAGCTTGTAAACATGGGTGAGCATAGGCTGTGTTGTGTTTGCAAATTACAGGCAGACCGATCTTGATACGGCGCTCAGCGAGGCCGATGAAAAAATGTACAATTATAAGGTAAAGAACAGACGTCACAGGAGTGTCTGAAAATGAATCGGGTTTCAAAAAAGAAGAGTTTAATATCCGTCTGCCTGTGCATAATGCTTTTGGTCATGCTTTCGGCCTGCGACGGGCAGAGAAAGGAGAGCGGGGAAAAGACTGAGGAAAAAACGGTCCCGGCCCTAAACATCGAGTGCCTTGACGTGGGCAAGGCGGATGCTTTTGTGCTTTATACCGCGTCCTCATGCGTGATGATAGACTGCGGTGAAAAGAACGACGGAAAGGATATAGTGGATTTTCTTGACGTAAAGGGCATTAACCGCATAGATTATCTGATACTTAGCCACTTTGACAAGGATCATATCGGCGGTGCGAAGAAGCTGATAGGAAGTAAGGACATAGAAAAGGTATATGTTACATACCGCACCAAGACCACCGATAAGACAGAAGATCTCGACGAAGCATTATACGGCGTTGGGATCGAACCGGAAACGCTCAGAAAGTATATTTCATTTGAGCTTGACGGGATAAAGTATGAAATCTGGCCGCCGCTGCTTGAAAGCTACGGCTCGGATGACGACAGCAACGACTCATCGCTTATCGTGAAGGTCACTGCGGGAAAAAGGAGCATGCTTTTTACGGGAGATGCGGAGAACAGAAGGCTTTCCGAGCTCTTGCAGAACGACGCTCTTAAGGCTGACATTCTTAAGCTCCCGCATCACGGAAAAAAAGAAAACCTGAGCAGGCAGTTTGTGGAGCATGCTGCTTCCTCCTATGCCGTGATAACCTCCTCCGATGATGAAAAAGAGGACGACGGGATCCTAAAGATTCTGGATGAGTTTGGTGTTAAAACCTACCTTACAAGAAAGGGACACATATCCGTAAAAATAGAGAATGACGAAATACTCATTACACAGGAGAAGAGCAATGGGTGAAGTAAAAAAGCTTCTTTCGGTAGTGGTTCCGTGCTACAACGAAGAAGATGTGCTGATGAGCTTTTATGATACGACGCTGACCGTACTTGACGGCATGAGCACAGAACTTGACTATGAATTTATTTTTGTCGATGACGGTTCGAAGGACAGAACCCTTTCCATCATGCGCGAGCTGGCCGGGATAGATGATAATGTACGCTATGTTTCTTTTTCGAGAAATTTCGGAAAAGAGGCAGCCATACTTGCGGGGCTTAAAGCGGCAACGGGCGAATTTGTCGTGCTTATGGATGCCGATCTGCAGCATCCACCGAAATATCTCCCCGAGATGTATGAAAAGCTTAAGGACGGAAAATATGACAGCGTGGCGATGAAACGTACCGACAGAAAAGGGGAGGGCATGTTCAGACGCCTTTTTTCCGGCCTTTTCTTTAAGCTGATGACCAGGCTTGCCGGAAACAACATACCGGAAGGGGCAACGGATTTCAGGATGATGAGCAGACAGTTTGTCGATTCGGTGCTTTCTCTTACCGAATACAACCGTTTCACCAAGGGTATTTTCGGCTGGGTGGGTTATGAAACCTGCTGGATCAGCTATAAGGATGAACAAAGGGCCGGAGGCAAGTCCAAGTGGAAAACCGGAAGCCTTGTAAGATACTCGATCGACGGCATGGTGGCATTTTCGACCAAACCGCTTGCCTTTGCATCGGCAACCGGCTTTCTGCTTTTCGTGCTCTCGACTCTGACCATGCTTGTCTTTGTTGTCAAAACACTGATATGGGGCGATCCGGTTGCCGGTTTTCCGACACTGATCTGTGTCATACTGATGATGAGCGGTCTGCAGATCCTGTTCCTTGGCATACTCGGACAGTACTTTGCCAAGGCATATATGGAGGTCAAGGGCAGGCCTGTTTACATAACAAAGGAAAGCAATTTAAACAGCAAAGAAGAGGATAAGGAGTCCTGATGTCTGAAGAAAGCAATACAGTCTATACTTCACGTCTTTCGGTGCGCGAGTTTGTTGAGTTTGTCTGCCGCAGCGGAGACATAGATACAAAAGACGGCGCAGGCGATCCGCAGGCGATGCGGGAAGGACAAAGACTCCATAAAAAGATACAAAACAGCCAGCCGGAAAGCTACCGGCCGGAGGTACAGATGTCCGGCGCGGTTTCGGCTATATATAACGGAGAGGAATTCCTGATCGATCTTGACGGACGCGCAGACGGCGTGATCCGCACCTCCAATCCTATAGAAAAATTTGAATATGAAAACAAGGAGCTTGCGCTTTATGAAAGCAATGTGATAATTGACGAAATAAAGTGCATGTATCAGAATGTTTCGGAGCTTTCAGAGCCTGTGCCGGTCCATCTTGCACAGGCTAAGTGTTATGCTTTTTTTTGCATGAGGGACGAAAAGCTTCCGAAAGTCTTAGTTCAGATGACTTATTGCGGCATAGAGCATGAGAACATAAAGTATTTCACCTACGAATTCGATGCGGCCGCGCTTGACGAATGGTTCATGGACCTTGCCATGTACTTCGCAAAGTGGATGTATTGGGAGAAACACCATTTCATCGAAAGAAACGCAAGCATAAAGTCCTGCGGATTTCCGTTTGAATACAGACCGGGCCAGAGGGAACTGGTTAAAAACATTTATATCTCTATACTCAGGGACAGAAAGATTTTTATCGAAGCCCCTACCGGTGTCGGCAAGACAATTTCTGCTGTCTATCCGGCGCTTAAGGCCATGGGAGAGGGCCTGGGAAGAAAAATATTCTATGCGACCGCAAGGACCATCACAAGGACCGTGGCGGAGGAAACTGCGGGGATACTTAAAAACTCAGGGGTTTCGATGCTTGCGCTTACTCTTACCGCGAAGGAAAAACTGTGTGTTCTTGACAAGCCCGAATGTTCTCCGCTTACCTGTCCCAGGGCAAAGGGACATGAAGACAGGGTGAACGAAGCGGTCTATGACCTGATAACCCATGAAAAAAGCATTACAAGACAGGTGATAGAAGAGTATGCGGTAAAGCATAATGTCTGCCCCTTTGAGTTTTCGCTTGATATCTCACTCTGGTGTGACATGATAATCTGCGATTATAATTACTGTTTTGACCCGAATGTCTATCTCCGCCGTTTCTTCGGAGAGGGACACGCAAAGGAGTATCTGCTTCTGGTGGACGAGGCCCATAATCTGGTGGACCGTGCAAGGGAAATGTATTCGGCATCGATAGCATCTAAAAGGCTTAAGGATATAAGACCCTTTGTCAAGGCCAGGGAAGAGACGAGGAGGATGTTCACCAGCCTTGCAAATCTTTTGCGGAAGCTTGGGAATGCCGAAGGCGGAAGCGAACAGGTACTTGAAATATATGAGTGCGAGGCTTTTTTTGCCAAAGCCGAAAAGCTTTACGAAAGGCTTAAGCTTTATGTTTCCGACAGAAAGAAGGAAATTGACGAAGAGGTAACGGAGTTCTTTTTTGAACTCAAGAATTTTGTTGATACAATTGCATACCTTGACGAGAATTATTGCATAAGCATTGAAAATAGGGGCACGGAAGCCGTTTTGAAGCTTAACTGCATGAACCCGAGGACCAGACTTCTGGAATATCTTAAGTTTCACCGCGGTCCTGCGATGTATTCTGCAACCCTGCTCCCGGTTAAATACTACATGGACCAGCTCGGAGGCAGTGAGGAGGATTATGCCGTTTATGCCCCGTCTCCCTTTGACAGCGGGAAACGAAAGGTTATAGTTGCAAAAGACCTGAGTGCAAAATATTCGAGGCGGAACAGGGCGGAATACGAAAAGTTTGCCGGATACATCGATGTTTTCATACATGCAAAGACCGGAAACTACATGATATTCTTTCCTTCATATAAAATGATGGATGACATATATGAGGTGCTGCTGGAATCCTACGGAGGCTTTCCCGAGAACTTTGATTTTAAGGTCATAAAGCAGGAGAGCGGGATGTCGGAGGCCGAAAGGGAGGCTTTCCTTGGCAGCTTCACCGAAAATCCGGAGCAAAGCCTTGTGGGCTTCTGCGTCATGGGCGGTGTTTTTTCCGAGGGGATAGACCTTAAGGCAGACAGGCTGATAGGCGTTGCAATAGTCGGGACGGGGCTTCCGATGGTCGGACCCGAGAGGGAGCTTTACAAGGAGTATTATGACGCTCTGTCCGGCAGCGGTTTCGAGCATGCATATCTGTGGCCGGGCATGAACAAGGTTTTACAGGCAGGCGGCAGGGTGATCCGTACAGAGGATGACAGGGGAGTCATACTGCTGCTCGACGAGAGGTTTACCGGCAGGACCTATGAGTCCCTTCTGCCAAGGGAATGGGAAAACCGGGTCGTGATCAGGAAGTCCGAATTAAAGGCGGAGCTTGATGATTTTTGGAAACGGGAATAATTTTCACAGTTTTTTAATATTTATTTAAAAATGTGTATTGATATTGTATTTCGGTATATAAAATGGTAAACTTACACGTGGTAAAAAAACCGAAAGGAATTTTAAATATGGGACTTTATGTAAAGGAGCTTGTTAAAAGCTATGGCGAAAAGGTGGTTGTGGATCATCTCTCCTTTTCAATGGAAAAGCCGGGCGTATATGCCCTGCTCGGAACGAACGGTGCCGGAAAGACCACATCCATACGTATGACTCTCGGAATGCTTGTCAGAGACAGCGGCGAGGTGCTTTTCAACGGTGAGCCTCTCTCAACCGAGCGTGTAAACGTCGGATACCTTGCCGAGGAAAGAGGTCTGTATCCCAAAATTACTCTTATGGATCAGATGCTTTATTTCGCAAGCCTTAAGAAGGTACCGAAAAAGGAAGCGGAGAAGAGGATCAAATACTGGGCCGAAAGATTAAAGCTTGAGGAGTACTTTTATCCCCAGCCCATAGGCAAGAAAAAACCGAAACCTTTCAGGGCAGAGCAGCTTTCAAAAGGTAACCAGCAGAAGGTTCAGCTCATGGCAACCCTCATTTCGGACCCGGAGATCATCATACTCGATGAGCCCCTTTCAGGTCTCGATCCCGTGAATACAAACCTTTTCAGGGATATAATCCATGAAGAGGCCGCAAAGAACAAATATATCATCATGTCCAGTCACCAGATGTCGACAATAGAGGAATTCTGCTCCGATCTTACCATACTTAACCGCGGTAAGACCGTTCTCCAGGGAAATCTTAACGAAATAAAGAAGAGCTACGGAAGGGTGAATCTTTTTGTTAAGTCCGATGACGATATTTCTTCCTATGTTGAAAAGCTCGGGCTCAATGTTACAGAGGTCACACCGGAGTACACAAAGATCAAACTCAGCTCCGAATCACAGGCAAATGAGCTTCTTGGCGAGCTTGTAAAGAATAATGTATCGGTCGTAAGGTTTGAGCTTGCCGAGCCTTCGCTCCATGAGATTTTTGTAGAGAAAGTAGGACAGGTAAATGAAGAAGAGTGAGCTTAGGGGCTTTAAGGATGTCTTCAGTTTTACTTTTCTGCAGACACTCCGCACAAAATCCTTCCTGATCACAATGATAATAATGATACTTATCATGTTCGGCATGTCTCCTGTCATGTCGCTTGTGAGCGGTGGCAAGGACAAGAAAAGCCCTGTTGAAAAGGTATATGTTTCCGGAGAGAACATTGCCGGCATCCCGTTTGAAGATTCGGTTAAGGATGATGAAAATTTCTCCGATATAGTATTTGAAAAGCTTCCGGCCGATACCGATATGGAAAAATTTGAAGCCGAGCTTACCGACAGCAGCGACAAGACCGTTCTCCTTAAATATGAAATCACGGAAGACGGTTTTTACATGCTTAATGCGCTGTACCCTTCCGGTTCAAAGCTTAACAGCACAAATGTTAACGATCTTGCGGTTAAGATAAAGGACTGGTACAGTGATTACAAGGTTTCTTCACTGAACATTCCCGAAGAAACACTGAACAAGATCACAAAAGAGATAAAGGTCAAGGAAATCGAGGTAGATAAATTCCTTAAGCCCGAAACAAAGGAAAAGATCAGCCAGAAGGAATACCAGCTTGTTTACGGTATGCTTTTCATAGCATATATGGTTATCATCATGTCCGCAAACATGGTAGGCGGCAAGATAGTCGAGGAAAAGACCAACCGCATAGTGGAATATCTGATGACGACGGTAAGACCCATGGCGCTGATACTCGGCAAGGTCGTGGCAATGCTGCTTGTGACAGTCGGGGAAATGAGCCTGATGCTGGTAGCTGCCGTGTGCGGAAACAAGCTTGCCAAGGCTCTGTTCGGTTCGAATGCAAAAAGTGCTGTAGAGAGCTTTATACCCGTAGATGCCGTTAAGTATATGTCTGTTCCGAACGTGATCCTATGCATATTCATAATCGGTGTCGGAATACTGATCTATGCTCTTCTTGCAGGCCTTTTTGCTGCAACGGTAAGCAAGATGGAAGAGCTTCAGCAGGGAATGAAGGGCTTCAATATCATTATGATAGGAAGCTTCCTTGTTGCGTTCATGGCTCTTCAGTTCATGTGGACCATCGGTATCAACCCGTTTGTAAAGTTTACTCTTTACTTCCCTTTTACCTCGGTATTTGTGCTTCCGGGATCGATATTTATCGGAAAAGCTCCGTTTGTTATGGTACTTGTGGCATGCATACTGATGCTTCTCACGGCTTTCGTTATTCTTTGGTTCGTAGGCCTCGTTTATGAAAGCATCATCGTTGCCAACGGCGCGCCGATCTCCGTTAAACAGATGATCGGGATTGCAAAAGGAAGCATGAAAAAAGGTAAGGAGGTGAAGAAGTGATGAAGAACAGAAAAAAATATTCGGGCTTCGGTGTGGTTTATTCCTATACGGTTAAAAGCCACATGAAAAGCAGAAAATTCATCCTCAGTACCATTTTGATCGGACTTATATTTATCATCGGTATCTGTGTCGCCATAATTCTCACTTCCAAACCCAAGAAGGAAAAGAAGTTTGAAATTGATAAGGTCTATGTCTGTGATGAGACCGGACTCGGTGTTCCCGATTATGCGGCTTACGTAAAGTTCTTCAAGGATGAAAAGCTCGGTGGCGTAAGCTTTGAGACCAAGGAAAACGGCAGGGAATTTGCGGAGCAGGCAAAAGACGGAATGGATGATTTCATCCTTGTCATACAGAGCGAAAATGAGGATAAATTCCTTATAGAGCTTATTGACGGACGAAAGGCTGGCTCGGAAGACGAAAGCGACCTTTCCGTTTTGGGAGATGCGATCCAGACCTATTTTAGAAATTATCTTTATGAAAAATCCGGTCTTGACGGAGAAGAGCTTGTTCAGCTTCTGATGCCCGTAATGACAAATGTCGGGAAAATAGGCGTTGAGGAAAACGAGGGCAAGGAGATAGTTGAGATAATTGCGGTTTTCTTCTCCATAATGAGCATTTACTTCATGGTAATATTCTACGGTGTGGGAGTGTGCTCCGAGGTCAGCATGGAAAAAACAAGCAAGCTGACGGAACAGCTTCTCGTAAGCGTCAGCCCCGATGCACTTGTTTCCGGCAAGATACTCGGTACCATTACCGCTTTGATAGCGCAGTTTTTAATCTGGCTGATCATGATCATCGCAGGTCTGTTCGGCGGAAGTACAATTGCAACCGTAATGTATGAGCTGAAGGAAAACCGCGCAGTCTTTTATGCAAAGACTTTGGGTGAGTGGTTTGACGGCTCCGGCTTCTCGCCTCTTGCGATAGTGCTTTCGATACTGCTCTTTATCATGGGACTTGTGCTCTATCTCCTGCTTGCGGGACTTGGCGGAAGCCTTGTGACAAAGCCTGAGGAAGCAGCAAACATGCAGATTATCTTCCTTATCCCGATGATGATCTCATTCTTTGCGGTTCTTCCCGCAATTACAAACGGAGAGGGCAGCATACCTCTGGTATTCAACCTGATACCCTTTACAGCGGCAATGTCGGCTCCCGGAACAACGCTGATCGGAACGCTTTCCGTCGGCGGAGCGTTTGCCTCGCTTATGATAATGATCGTATTGTCTTTGGTGATCCTCTGGATAGCATCAAGGATATACAAGGGTCTGCTTTTCTTTACCGGAGAGAAGCTCAGCTTTAAGATGGTTATCGGAATTTTAAAAGGAAGCAAGCAATAAGGAATAATAATCGTTAAGTTTTACCCCTTGACAACATGGCTGTCAGGGGGTATCATTGTTTAAATGATTTAATTTAGGAGTTTCATTATGTTCCGTATAGATATAAATAACCCCGTGCATGTTCATTTCATCGGCATAGGCGGGATTTCAATGAGCGGCCTGGCTGTGCTGCTTGCAGGAAAAGGATTTACGATAAGCGGCTCCGACAGGAGCAAAAGCGAGATAACAAAGATGCTTGAGGAGAACGGCATCAGGGTGTTTATCGGGCAGGGTGCCGAAAATATAGACGACGGCATTGAGCTTGTGGTTTATACCGCGGCAATCCATCCTGACAATCCCGAGTATGCGGAGTGCGTAAGACGGGGCCTCCCGATGATGGACAGGGCAACGCTTTTAGGACAGCTCTGCGGTTTCTATAAGACCTCGATCGGTGTTGCCGGAACACACGGCAAGACCACGCCCACATCAATGCTTTCCCTGATCCTGATGGAAGCGGATACCGACCCTACGATCTCGGTGGGCGGCATACTTCCCGCGATAGGCGGTAATCTTCGTATAGGCGGAGGGGATGAGTTCCTTTTTGAAGCCTGCGAGGATACCAACAGCTTCCTTAAATTTAATCCCACAGATGAAATCATACTGAATATCGAAGCCGATCATCTTGATTTTTTTAAGGATATAAACGATATACGCCACTCATTTTCCGAATATGCGGATATCCCGGGCTCGCTCGGCCATATCGTAATTAACGGCGAGATCAAAAACAGTGCCGAAATAGTCAAGAATGCAAAGGCGAGAGTTATCACCTACGGTCCTTATAATGAAAATGAAGGACATTTCCTTCTTCCCTATGACTATAATTTCGGCAACGTAAGCTATGACGAAAACGGTTATGCCACCTTCACGGTTTATGATTCAAAGATCGCTCCCGTGCTTAAGGACATAAAGCTTTCTGTTCCCGGTGCGCACAATGTTTCAAACGCCACGGCAGCCATTGCGCTCGCAAAGGCTCTCGATATACCCGATGATGCCATAAGACGGGGTCTTGAAGCATGTACAGGTGCTGAGCGCCGTTTCCAGAAGAAGGGTGAGATCTGCGGCGTTACCATAATCGATGACTATGCACACCATCCCACCGAGATATCCGCGACACTTGCAACGGCGAAAAAACTCGGCAGGCCCATCTGGTGCGTATTCCAGCCGCACACATATTCAAGGACAAAAGCACTCCGAAAGGAATTTGTCGAGGCTCTTTCTGCCGCCGACAAGGTTGTCCTGGCGCCTATATATGCCGCCAGAGAGACAGATGACGGAACCATAAGCTCGGACGATCTTTGCGAAGATCTCAGGGAAAGAGGCGTTGAAGCCTATGCCCCGGGCAATTTTGACGAGATTGAAAATTTTTTGTTGAAAAATTGTGTGAACCAAGATCTGTTGATAACTATGGGCGCCGGAGATGTTGTTAAAATAGGCGAGCACCTGCTGGGAAATTAAAATTGTACACTTTATCCACAGCCACCGTGGTTGGCGGGCTGTGGATTTTTTTGACCGGGAAAGCCCTTAAATATCGGGAATTTCTGCTTGTCAAGCCCCAAAATATCCAATTTATCCACAGATGTATTCTACTGTTGTAGAGCTAAAAAATTGCTATTTTCTTTTTCTGAAAAACGTGATATACTAAGCCGGCAATGATAAAAAAGGAAGAATCGGAAGTATGTGCAGGATAGTATCAGATAACAATTTAAACGGTGTTACGATAGTACCGAACAGATTTATAGATGAATATATGGTGGACGCAGACGATAACCAGCTCAAGGTATATCTTTACCTTTTGCGCTTTCTTTATACGCCGGGGGTGGATATTGCCTTTGAGGCGATAGCCGAAGCACTGGATCTTACCAAGCAGAAGGTCAAGAAGGCGCTTAAGTACTGGGAAGGTCTTGGCATCCTGCATTACCGTGAGGATGCCGGCGGAAACATTGACAGGATATACATGGTTCCTCTTGACAGTGTCAGAGCCGATAAGCATACGGAAGACGAAAAGGAAGAGGAGAAGTCCGGAGAAAAGGCTGAAGAAAAAGCTGAGGAAAAGACTGAGGAAAAGGCTGAAGCTGAGCCCGGTGAAAAGCCCATAAAAGCAGATATCGAAGCCTTCAGGGCCGGTAAAAAGGTAGAAGTATATCTTCCAGAGGATTATACCAGGAAACAGCTGGACATTCTTTCTCTTGACGAGACCTTCAAGAAAATAACGGAAGAGATAGAGGAAAAATATTATTTCCCTTACCAGCTTGTACGCGAAGATATCGTGCTTCTTGCCGGAGTATATGAATCCATAGGCTTTTCCGAGAAGATGATTGACTA
>ODAI013668970.1_pt1 | contig 11232 bp, 4 predicted proteins | sample 1539321 | NCBI WGS metagenome assembly ODAI01 (sample SAMN02144231, study PRJEB22623) | gut metagenome | biome: sheep rumen | host: Ovis aries | place: New Zealand
TATTGGCAGCGGCCGCTGCCAATAATGGCAGCGGGCGGGAAAATTAATGGCAGCGCCCGCTGCCTTCCCTGCTCAGAACTGGGGGAACTACGCACATGCGGATTTTTGTCCGCCCACGTCGATTTTACGGAAAGGCCGTTCCTTTTGATGCATCCTGAGGCATGACGGAAGAGAGCCGTTGGCGCATACACCGAAACGAATGCCCAAAAATTAAGGTATGATGTCAATAATTAAAGACCGTTTATTTGGCTGTTTGCATTTTTTTGCTTATTTTTGCACACGAAAAAGAATCTACGAAAACAAACAATATAAATATTAGCTAATAAAAACCTTTTTATGAAGAAATTCTTTTTCTGTGTCTCTCTCGCACTCGCGGGATTGATGACCTCCTGCATTGAAAAAAATGAGGAGGTGGATGCCGACAAGAAGCCCTCGTGGCTTGGTGGAAGCATCTATGCGGAACTGAAGAATCCCGACCCGTCGAGGCTGACGGGCACCTTCAACACCTACTTGCGGCTGGTCGACGACCTGGGCTACGGCGAGACCCTCAACCGCACGGGTTCGAAGACGGTGTTCCCGGCCAACGACGAGGCCTTCGGGCGTTTCTTCAGCAGTAACGACTGGGGTGTTTCGAGCTATGAACAGCTGTCGGAAGCGCAAAAGAAGCTGCTGCTCTACTCTTCGATGCTCGACAATGCCCTACTTCTTGGCCTGCTGCCCAACGCCAGCAACGGCACCAACGACCCCATGAAGGGCGCTGCCGTGAAGCATGCCACTAACGTGAGCGTCATCGACAGCATCCAGTACATGCCCTCGCTGGCCGACATGCCCAAGGGCAACAGCTACTGGGAGAAGTACTACGACAAGGGCATCTACGTGGTGAGCGACAACACCCGCCCCATGATGGTGCACCTGACGCGTGAGTACATGCTCAACAACGACATCACCACGCTGGGCGACCAGAGCGACTTCGCCATTCTCACCGGCAGCCCCTACACCGAGGGCACCGCCTACATCTTCAACGACAAGGTGATTAATGGCGACGTGACCTGCCAGAACGGCTATGTGCATCAGATGGAAGACGTGCTCGTGCCGCCGGGCAACATGGCACAGGTGCTGCGCCGTCATGCACGGACGAAGTACTACAGCCGCATCCTGGACCACTTTGCTGCTCCTTATTACGACGATGCCACCACGCGCCAGTATAACGACTGGGCAAAGACCAACGGCCGTCCCGCCATCGACAGCATCTACCAGGTGCGCTATCTCAGCACTCGCTCGCAGGGGGCCAACCAGCTCACCCGCGACCCCAATGGCAACGAGCGCTCGAGCAACTTCATCTTGAACCTCGACCCGGGCTGGAACCAGTACTACCCCAGCGTGGCACAGGCAGGCAATGTCGATATCACCATCCAGGACATCGCCGCCTTCTTCGTGCCCGACGATGACGCCGTAAAGCAGTACTTCCTGCCCGGTGGCGGCGGCTCGCACCTCATCGACATCTACGGTAGCACCCGTCAGGGAGCTGTCGTCAACGACGAGGCTCACCTCATGGAGAACATCGACTCGCTCTTCACCAAGAAACCCGAGGTCTTCGCGTCGTTCACCAAGAATCTGCTCAAGCCCCGCTTCACCCAGACCGTTCCCTCGAAGTTCCCCAACGTCACCAACGACGCCTCCGAGAACATGGGCCTGACGCTCGACATCCTCGACCGCAAGCAGGACGGAAAGTTCGACATCACCATCGCCAACAATGGTGTCATCTACGTCATCAACGACATGATTGTGCCCGACGAGTACCGCGCCGTGCTTGCCCCCGCCTCGGAGTACCCCGACATGCGCGTGATGAACTGGGCCATCCAGGACGGACACAGCAACGGCGACTACCTGGGCGTGGACTTCAAGTACTACCTCATGGCCATGAGCGCCAACTATGCCTTCTTCATCCCTGAGGACAAGGCTTTCGACTTCTACTATGTCGACCCCACGTCGCTCGGCCATGAGGGCCCCGACGGCATGCCGCGCCCCGACGTGCTCCACTTCTACTACGACTCGCTGGCCACCCGTCAGCCCTACGTGAAGTGCACCCGCTACTACTTTAATCCCGAGACGGGCGAGGTTGACACCAGCAGCAAGCGCGACGTCGCCGTGGGCAACGTGAAGACGCAGCTGGTGGACATCCTGAACTACCACACCCTGGTTCTGAAGCAGGGCGAGGTCATCGGCGACAACCACTACTACAAGACGAAGCATGGTGGCGAGGTCTACGTGGATGGCAACATGGCCGACGGCCGCGTCATGTCGGGTGCCCAGATTGAGAACCCCGACCTGCTGCCCGCCCCGCGCATCAAGAACATCTATGCTGAAAAGAACGGCCATGCCTACCGCATCGACCGCGTCATCCAGCCGCCTCACAAGAGTGTATACGCCGTGCTCAACGAGAACAGCCAGTTTGTCGACTTCATGGAGGCCTGCACCGGCTTCCAGGCCACCGACCTGCTGGCATGGGCCGGCATCTCGCCCGACGAGAAGGTGGATGCCAACGGCAATAAGCTGGGCTATTCCGAGCAGGATGCCTACACCATCTTCACCCGCAACTACAAGCTCGGCTCCACCGTCAGGGAGGACGCTTGCCTGGACTACAACGTGAAGATGTTCAATACCTACAACTACACCCTCTTTGCCCCTGACAACAACGCTATGGCCCAGGCCTATGCCAGCGGCCTGCCCCGTTGGACCGACATCGTGGCGCTCTACGAGAAGTATGCCCAGAAGGTGGAGGAGTACAATGAGAACCGTCAGGACGGCGACCCCGACTACGAAGATGACAATGAAGACAAGGCCGACCAGGCCCGTGCCAAGGTGATGATTAAGCAGATACGCGACTTTGTGCGTTATCACTTCATGACCAACTCCATCTATGCCGACAATACCATCGACACAGGTCGTTACCAGACGCTGAGTTCTGACGAGACCGGTGTGGCCAAGGAAGTCAGGATAAGTGGTGGCAATGGCCAGATTGTCGTCAGCGACCAGAAGGCCGGTCACAGCGTCACCGTCAATGCCAGTGACGCACAGCGCCTGGTGAACAAGATGACGCGCGACTACTGGTTCACTACGCCCCGTGCAAGTGCCTCGGCCATTGAGACCTCGTCGTTCTGCGCCGTGCACCAGATTTCGGAGCCACTCTATTACAATGCCAGCGGACGCTTCGACGAATAACTCTATATGTTTACTACGAACTCAAAAGACTCAAGATACTTATGAACGTCAAGAAATTCATACTCACAGCACTGGTGCTCGTGGTCGCGCAAGTGGCCATGGCACAGGGAGTGCGAATATCGGGTACGCTGAGCGACAATGAAGGTCCCATCATGATGGGTAACGTGGTGGAGGTCGATGCCAACAACCGTATCGTTTCGGCTGCGCAGACCGACTTCAACGGTAACTTCTCGCTCACCGTGAAGAGCACGAAGAACAAGCTGAAGTTCAGCTATGTCGGCGACAAGGATAAAGTCATCAACATCGGTTCGCAGACCGTGTTCAAGGTGCGCCTCGAGCCTGCCACCCAGCTGAAGGAAGTGAAGGTGGTGGGACGCCGCAGCAGCAGCGGTGGACTGATGCTGCAGAAGAAGGAAATCTCCACCTCGCAGCAGACCATGTCAATGGAGGCCGTCGAAGGTCTCGCCTTCACCTCGGCCGATGAGGCCCTGCAGGGTGAGATTGCCGGTCTGGACATCGTGTCGAACTCGGGTAACCTCGGCTCAGGAACGCAGATGCGACTCCGTGGCGTCACCACCCTCTCGGCCGATGCCAACCCCCTCATCGTCGCCGACGACAAAATCTTCGACAACCCCGACGAGAACTTCGACTATGCCAATGCCGACGAGGAACAGTACTCCTCGCTGCTCTCGGTCAACGTGGAGGATATTGCCAGCATCACCGTCCTCAAGGACGCTGCCGCAACGGCCGTATGGGGCTCGCGTGGTTCCAACGGTGTCATCCTTATCACCACCAAGCGTGGCTCGCGCGGCAAGCCCCGCGTGAACTTCTCCTACAAGTTCACCGGTACCTGGCAACCCGAGGGCTATAAGCTGCTCAATGGTGACGACTACACCATGCTGATGAAGGAGGAGTTCTACAACCCCACCCAGCAGAGCGACCGCACCACAGGCATGGCCGAGCTGAACTACGACAAGAGCGGCTATGCCGACTGGGAGAACTGGAACAACAACACCGACTGGGTGAAGGCAGTGACGCAGTTCGGCGCCATGCACGACTACAACGTCAACCTCACTGGTGGCGGACAGAAGGCCACCTTCCGCATCTCTGCCGGCTACAAGCATCAGACGGGTACCATCATCAAGCAGAAGCTGCAACAGTTCACCACCCGCATGGCGCTTGACTACAATGTCTCTGACCGCATACGTTTCATCACCAACTTCGCCCTGACCTATACCGACAACCTGAAGAACTACAGCGGACTGCTCGGTATTGCGCAGAACCAGGCACCTAACATGGCCATCTATCGTCAGGACGGCAACGGCAACGACACGGGCGAGTACTTCCTGATGAACACTACGGCACCCGAACGCGGCGTCACGCCCTACGACGGACAGTACTCCAGCTACGACCTCAAGGCCATACACGACCTGGGCAACCCCGTGGCCATTGGAAACCTGGCATGGTCGAAGGACAGGACCTACCGCCTGAACCCCGATTTCACCATCAAATACGAGATTCTGGGCACCGAGGCCGAGAAGAGCCGCCTGACCTTCAATGGTCGTGTGGCCTTCGATATCTTTGCAGAGAGCACGCCCAACTACTATCCCGCAGCATTGGCCAACGCGCAGTGGACGGCCGGTAACTATAACTCTACGAGCAACTCTGAGTATAACCGTATGAAGATTGAAGGACGCGCTGAGCTGGTATTCACACCCTATTTCAAGAATCGCGACTGGTCGGCCACCATGCTGGCCCGCTACGACGTGAGCTCGCAGAGCAGCACCAAGCAGGGAGTGAGCATGAATCACCTGCCCAATGGTATCACCAGCAGCACCGTCGACGCATCACCCGGCACACCAAGCAGCAGCAATGGAAGGTCGAAGTCGCAGTCGGCAACCTACAACGGTCACCTCAGCTATAAGGATGGCCGCTACAGCCTGGGCTTCTCACTGCGTGCCGATGGCGACTCGAAGTTCGGCCCGAAGAACAAGTGGGCAGTCTTCCCCGGTGTGTCACTGCGTTACAATATCAACGAGGAGCCGTTCATGAAGTGGTCGGAAAAATGGCTCTCCATGCTCGGACTGCGCTACTCATGGGGTATGAACGGTAAGGCACCCAGCAGTGACTACCTCTTCTTCAATACTTATAATGTGTCGTCGGGCAGCTACGGTAAGGGTAATACCAACCTGGCCAACTATGCCACACTCGACGGACTGAAGCTCGACGACCTGCGCTGGGAGAAAACCACCAGCTATAACATCGGTTTCAACCTCGGACTGTGGAACAACCGCATTGAGGCCGATTTCGACTACTATTACAAGAATACCACCGACATGCTGATGGGAGGTGTCAGCATCCCCTCCTTCACCGGATGGTCGTCGATGTCTTACGCCAACGTGGGCCGCATGACCAACGAAGGTTGGGAGTTGAACCTCACCGCCAAGAACTTCGTCAAGGTGGGCAAGTTCTCGGCCGACTTCTCCATCAACATGGCTCAGAATACCAACCTGCTCAAGGAGATGGAACCCAGCGTGCTTGAGGCCATCAACGGAACGACGTGGAATCCCGCAAGTCGTGGCACCTATCCCATCCGCGTGCAGGTGAACAATTCGCTCGGTTCCATCTATGGCTTCCATTACAAGGGGGTTTACCAGTACACCTACGACTATCTGCAGAACTACGCCAAGGAGAACAACCTCACCGCTGCCGAGTATGAGAGCTGGATTAACGATTTCCTGGCCAGCGGCAAGACGGCTCCTGTGGCCGTGGGTGCTGACGGCAAGGTCATCATGGTCACCGCAACGGGCCAGCCGCAGCGCCTGAAGTATGCCTATGGCACCGCTTCGGAGACCAACTTCCAGGGTGGTGATGCCATCTACGAGGACATTAACCACGACGGACAGATTAACGCCCTCGACGTGGTCTACCTGGGCAACTCGCTGCCGAAGATTAACGGCGGTTTCAACCTCACGCTGAAATACGGACGCTGGCAGCTGAAGGGACGTTTCACCTACCGCTTCGGCAACAAGGTGGTGAACAGCGCTCGCCTGAGTCTGGAGCAGATGTATGGCACCAACAATCAGAGTGCTACCGTGAACTACCGCTGGCGCAAGGATGGCGACGTCACGCCTATGCCGCGAGCCATGTATCAGTCGGGATGGAACCATCAGAACTCCGACCGCTACGTCGAGGACGGAGGATTCGTGCGCTTCCAGAACCTGCAGATTTCCTATAGCTTCGACAAGAAGCTCATCAAGAAATGGGGACTGAACAACCTGCAGGCCTACGCTTCGCTGAACAACCTCTATGTGTGGACCAAGTACAGCGGCATCGACCCCGAGGTGTCGGCACGCGGCTATAATCCCGCCATCGACAACTCCAGGACACCGCGCTCGAAGCAGTTCACGCTGACGCTGAACGTGGGATTCTAAACAGCAAATTAGTAATTAGGAATTAGAATTCGAGCTTTGCTCGCTTTCAAAAAGAAAGAATTATGATTACCAGAATATATAAAATAATGTGTGCCACAGTAGCAGCCTGCTTGTTCACCGGCTGCGTGGACACCATCATCCTGCCCGACGACAAGACCGTCGACGAGGACTTCTGGCAGACGAAGGAAGACGTGGCGTCGATGGTAAACGGTGCCTATGCGGCACTGGCTTCCAACGATGTGCTGTCGCGCTTCATCGTCTGGGGCGACTTCAGGAGCGACGAGCTGTTGCGTACGTCATCGGCCGACATTAGCACTACGACTACTGCCCTCGACGAGATTGCCGCCGTGAATATGCAGACCACCAACCAGTATGCTGAGTGGGCTTCTCTCTACACCGTCATCAACCGATGCAACATTGTGCTCGAAAGGGCCGAGGAAGTGATGACCATCGACCCCAACTACACGTTGGGTGACTATCAGGTGGACCGCTCTCAGATGCTTGCACTGCGCGCCCTGTGCTACTTCTGCCTGGTGCGTAACTTCCGCGACGTGCCCTATATCTCGGAGGCTTATATGAACAGCAGCAAGAACACACAGGTGGCACAGTCGGCACCCGAATTCGTGGTGGACAACTGTATTGCTGACCTGGAGGAAGCTGCCAAGACGGCCATTGCTGCCCGCAGCTACAGCGTGAACGCCTGGCGTCGAGTGGGCTGGTTGACCGACGATGGCATCAACGCCATCCTGGCCGACATCTATCTCTGGCGTGCCAGCGTGAAGCATAGTGCTGCCGACTACCAGCAGTGCATCAGTTACTGCGACAAGGTCATTGCTTCGAAACGCTCGCAGCACGTGCGCGGTCGCAACGAGGTGGTGGAGAAAGACTATCCTCTGGCCGACGGCGACGAAATGTACTACGAGCTGTTCTTTGAGCAGAATGCCGAGGAGAGCATCTTCGAGATACAGTCGAGAGATAATAGCGCTTTCAACCAGTACTATTACAAGTATAAAGGCTTCGCCGGCAATGCAGGTGAGGGATGGCTCAAGGCCGCCAACATGTTCGGCAGTGCCGCCACGTCAATCACCAGTATTGGTTCCTATGTGTTCGTCAACAACGACCTGCGCTTCTACGCTGCCTGCTACGTTCCGAGCGACGGCGAGGAGTCGTACCACGTGAGGAAGCTGATTTCGAACAACCCAGTTCAGACAAAGACCCTCACCGCACAACGCGAGGACGTCAGTGCAGTGTCGAACCGCAACTACAACGTCTATCGCCTGACCGACGTGATGCTGATGAAGGCTGAGGCCCAGGTGCAGCTGGTGGACACGGCATGGAGCAGTGAAGACCAGGCAGCAGCCCTGCGCGAAGCTTTCAATCTGGTTCAGGCAGTGAATACACGCTCCATCTATCAGGATAACCTGACCGATTCGATGAAGTGGGCTTCTTTCCGTTCCTATAGCAAGCAGCAGTTCGAAGAACTTGTCATGCAGGAGCGTCTGCGTGAGTTCTGCTTCGAGGGTCGCCGCTGGTATGACCTCCTGCGCTACAACTACCGCCATGTGGAGGGCGTGGACTACAACCGCACCATGGCGCAGATTATCGATGCCGGTGAGCAGCTCGTGGCCAACAGCGACGACATGCTTACGCTGATGACGCGCAGCCGTGGCTCGGAGGCTTCGGGTGTGAAAGCCAAGATGCAAAACGAGGCTTACCTCTATATGCCGGTGCCCAACAGAGACATCATCGTTTGTCCGCTGCTGCGCCAGAACCCGGCATACAAGGATAGCAAAGAATATGAAAAGACTTATTAATAGAAAAGGAGGAATAACAATGAAGAACAAACCGTTTATGACAAGTAGGCGTCTGCTTACCGGGGCGTTGTCGCTGCTGGGGCTGATGCTGGTGGCCAGCTGCAACCCTGAACCCGACGAGTCGGACCTCTTTACTGCCACTGGCGAGACGGCTGCCGACTATATCAAGCGCAAGCCTGAACTGGCGTCGTTCGACTATATCCTGAATCGTGTTGGACTTGATCGCAACCTCTCGGCTTATGGCGAATACACCTGCTTCATTCCTACCAATGATGCTGTTGACGCCTATCTGAAGAAGCTCTACAACGACGAGGAGGCCGTCATTCCTCACAATGGCATGACGGAGCTGTCGCTCGAGGGACTTTCTGACAGTCTCTGCAACGATATCGCCAAGTATCACCTTGTGGCTGGCTCAACGCTCACCACTATCGACATTGGCGGTGGCAGCAGTTCTATCAGCACGCTGCTCCGCATTCCTGTTGCCAGCGATGGTTCAACTGGAAAAATCATGCTCAACCAGGTGGCCACCATCATCGAGCCCGATAGCTTGGTGATTAATGGTGTGGTGCACGTCATTGACTCGGTGATACCACGTAACACCCGTCTGTTGCCTGAAGAAATGGATCGCCATTCGGAGTTTAGTATCTTCAATGAGGCCCTGAAGTTGACAGGACTGGCCGACTCGCTGAGGAAGTCGAAGAAAGACGAGGAGTACACCATCACCGACATCAAGGATGTTGATACGAACAAGAGCGACCTCTACCATCCTGAAGAATGTCTCGTGAAGTACACTATCTTTGCCGAGACTGATGAGGTGATGCGCAAGAATGGCATCAACAACATCGAAGACCTCATCAGGTTTGCCAATGAAGTCTATGGAAATGCTGCTGAATGGTATGACTATCCGGCAGAGAAGGGCATCACCATCAGTACTGGTGATGACTACACCAACCGCTTCAACACGCTCAATATGTTCGTTGCCTACCATCTGCTCTATGCCGGTATGCCTGAGGACGAGCTGCTCTATGAGGAGAACACGAAATGGAAGAACAACAAGACGTGGAACTATGTGAATGATGCTCAGCCTTTTGACTACTACGAAACGATGCTGCCCTGCACCATTCTGAAGATTTGGCAGCCGCAACCGAAGTTGGCCAAGAAGACGCTCTACATCAACCGCTATCTCACCTATAACACACTGACCGACGAGCTGGGAACGATGGGTAGCGCTGAGATGCACCAGGAAGTCACAGGCCTGGGACTGGGTGTGAAGATTAACCGTTCCTCCGACAATGACGGTGTTTCGCCTTACAACATTATGACCTACAATGGTTATATTCACAGCATTCAGAACATGCTGGTGTATACGGCACAGGTGCCCAAGGGCGTGCTGCATGAGCGCATGCGCTTCGACAGTACCACCTTCCTCGTGGAGTTCATCAATAATGGTATCCGCATGTCGACGAACAGCGAAATGAGAACACTCAATGGTGGTGGCAGTGGTAACCGTGTGGCTTTCCCCCTGAACTATTTCGACAATGTGGTTAGCTACACTTCGGAGAACCGTTTCCGCTACAACATCAAGGGTGCCTACAATGCCTGGCAGTCCGATACCTTCCAGGGTTGGGGTGACTATGACCTGGCCATCAAGTTGCCGCCCATCCCGACGGGTAACTATGAGTTCCGCATCTTCTATACGCCGATGTCGCACGGAGGCATGATGCAGTTCTACATGGGCAATAATTCGTCGCTGCAGTCGATGATGGCTCTCGACATTCCTCTCGATGTCCGTATCCCCATCGACGACCCGCGCATCGGTTCCACTCACTTCTATGAGGAGGACGACCTGGGCGTGGCTACCGACGCTGCCCTGCGCAACCGCGGCTACATGCGTGGCTCGTTCAGCTATGTGGACCACCCCGAATATGGCGATGGCAACAGCACCGACCACAACATGCGCTCCGACCTTCGCAATGCCTCGCTGCGCAAGATTATGTGCCGCCAGCAGTTCCGCCAGAGCGACGAGCACTGGTTCCGCATCAAGAACGTCATCAGCGACGAAACAGACCTGAAGTGGCAGTTCGACTACATTGAGTTTGTGCCGTTAGACATTGTGGACAACGACACCTATTCTGAGGACTGGTTCTAATAAACACTATAATAAATGAAGAAAGATATGATGAATTTCAAGAATATCATGGCAAGAGGCGCGTGCTGCGGCGTGGTCGCAGCCCTCGCGCTGGCTGCCTGCTCCGACTTCAGCGACTACAACGAGGCACCCGTCGATTCGACACCCTCGGGCAACCAGTCGCTCTGGGAGAACATCTTGCAGAACGGGCAGCTGACCAACTTCGCTGAGCTCATCAAGCGCACAGGCTTTGATGCCGAGCTTTCCAGCCCGCGCTCGTTCACCGTCTGGGCGCCTGCCGATGGCTCGTTCAACATGGCCGACTATCAGGGACTCTCCAATGAGGACCTGCTCTTCAAGTTCGTGAAGAGTCATGTGGCAGAATATAACCACGCTGCCAGCGGCAATGTGGATGAGCGCATTCATGCCCTCAACGAGAAGTCGTTCAGCTTCTCGGGCAATGGCAGCTATGCCTACGACGGAGTAGGCATCACGCAGTCTAACCTGCCGAGCAATAACGGTCTGATGCACATCATCAATGGTGTGGCACAGTTCTATCCCAACCTCTATGAGTACATCACTACTGCCACGGGCATAGACTCGCTGCAGGCACACTTCCTGCGATATGAGCAGA